>WNGA01008716.1_pt1 | contig 21404 bp, 7 predicted proteins | sample 5400061 | NCBI WGS metagenome assembly WNGA01 (sample SAMN13153366, study PRJNA577476) | soil metagenome | isolation source: 100 cm soil or saprolite under grassland replicate 2 | place: USA:California | collected 2016-06-15
TGGCCCGGGGTCCGCTTGAGCGCCTCCTCGTAGTAGCGCGCCGCCTGATCGCGGTCGTCGCGCTCCTCCTGGTACACGCGGCCGACCTCCGCGTAGAGGCGCGTCTTCTCCTCCACCTCCGGGGCGTAGCGCGCCTCCTCGATGAGCATCTCGAGGAAGCGGTCGCGGTCGTGCTCGCGCTCGGCGATCCCCTTGAGCGCGCGGATCGCGGGCAGGCAGCCCGGGTCGAGCTGCAGCGCGCGCCCGTGCGCGTCCTTCGCGCTCGCCGCGTCGAGGAGCATGTCCTCGAAGATGGCGCCGATGCGGACGTGCACCTCGACCGCGTCCTTCCCGCCGCCCGCGATGCGCGCCTCGCGGCGGAGCATGTCGAGGGCGAGGTTCCAGTTCCCGCTTCGCTCGTAGAGCCGGCCGAGCGCGGAGACGGCCTCGCGCGACTCCGGGTCGAGCTGGAGCGCGTGGTTGAAGATCGCCTCGGCGCGATCGACGCGCGACAGCTCCTTCCACCAGACCTCGCCGATCGCGACCTCGAGCGCGACCTGCTCGCGCCGGTCGTGGACGAGCGTCAGGTGGTGCTGCATCACCGGGATGAGCTTGTCCCAGGCGCGCGCGTCCCGGTAGAGCCGCTCGAGCGCCTTCACCGCCGGGAGGTTCCCGCCGTCGAGCGCGAGGATCGCCTCGTTCTGCTGGATGGCGCTCCGCGGATCGTGGAGCTTCTCGTCGTGGATCCCGGCGCTCTTCGCGAGGATCCGCACCCGCTCGCGCGGGTCCTCCGTGAGCGCGATCTGCCGCTCGTAGACGCGGTTCAGCTCGGCGAAGCGGTCGAGCTTCGTGTAGAGCCGCTCGAGTCCGCCGAGCGCCTCGCGCGAGCCGTCGTCGAGCCCGATGACGGTCCGGTACGCCTCGACCGCCGCCTCGTCGTCGCCGATCTCGTTCTCGTCGAGCGCCGCGATCTGCAGCTGGAACGCGACGCGGGCCTCGTCGCTCGCGGCGAGATCGCGGGCGCGGGAGAGGACCTGGGCGAGGTCCTGCCAGCGCTGCTCGCGCCGGAAGAGCGCGGAGAGCTGCTCGAGCGCCGCGGCGTCGGAGCCGTCGAGCTCGAGGAGCCGGCGGAGCGCCGTGATCGCCTCCTCCACGTCCTTCATCTCGGCGTCGTAGAGCTTCGCGACCTCGAGGAGCATCGCCTTCTTCTCGTCGAGGCCGGCGGCCGCCTCGAGCTTCTGCTCGAGCGTGATGACGAGGTCGCGGACGCGGCCGCGCCGCTTGAAGAGCTGGGTGAGCGCCTCGAGCGCCTCCGGGCTCGCCGGATCGGCCTCGAGCGCGCGCCGGTACGCGACCTCCGCATCGTCGGCGTCGTCGAGCTTCTCGTCGCGCAGCTTGCCGAGGCGCAGGAGGAGTCGCGCCTTCACCATGCCGCGCGCGTCGTCCGAGACCTGCTCGAGCACGGCGGCGAGCTCGTCGAGCGCCTCCGTCTCGATGGCGAGCCGCTCCGCGGCCGCGAGCGGCTCCGGGTCGCCCGGCGCCTCGGCGAGGGCGCGGCACCAGGCGAGGAACGCCATCTCCTTCTGGCCGAGCTTCTTCTCGTGGACGCCCGCGACCTCCTTCAGGACGGCGACCTTCTCCGCGGGGTCCGCGATCTGCGGGGCGAACAGGTCGCACACCCGCGCGAACGCGCGCCAGTTCCCGGCGTCGGAGTGGAGCTGGCGCAGCTCCTCGTAGGCGGTCCGGTTCGGGGGATCGAGCTCGAGCACCTTCTCGAGCGCCGCGGCGGACTGGTCGGTCCGCTTCTGCGCCTTCCACAGCTCGGCGACCGCGAGCCAGGCCGGCACGGCCTCGGCAGGGCCGCCCTGCGCCGCGAGCAGCGCCGCGCGCGCCTCCGCGGCACGGACGCCGTCCTGCGCCGCGCCGGCCTGACGGAAGATCTCCTCGATGCGGACGAGCTCCTCCGCCTGGTGCGGCTCGATGTCGAAGGCGAGCTTGCCCTGCTCGACCGCCTCGCGCTTGTTCCCGCCGCGGAGCAGCACCTCGGCGAGCTCGAGCCTCGCCCGCTTCACGCCGAGCGCGTCCTCCTGGAGCGGGACGAGCCGCCGGTAGATGCCCGCGAGCGCGTCCACGTCGCCCTGCGCCGCGTACATGTCGCGCAGCGCCTCGAGGGCGCGCCGGTTCCGCGGGTCGGTGTCGAGGACCGCCTTGTAGGAGTGGACCGCCTGCGAGACATCGCCGAGCCGCGTGCCGAGCACGAGGCCGAGCTTGTCGTTGAGGCGCCCGATCTCGCGCCGGTCCACCGTCGCCTGGATGCGGACGCGCAGGTGCTGGGCGAGGTCTGCCCAGCGCTCCAGCCGCTCGTACAGGTCCTCGAGCGCCGCGAGCGCGTCCTCGTGGCGCGGCCGCGTCACGAGCAGCTCCTTCCAGAGCGCGACCGACTCGTCGAGCCGGCCGAGCTCGGCGGCGAGCGCCGCCATCCGCGCGAGCACCCGCTCCTTCGCGGGGGGGTCCGACGCGGCGGCGCGCTGAGCCGCGAGGTTCTGGAACAGGTCCTCGCGCCGGCCGGCCGCCTCGTACAGCGCCTCGAGCGCCCGCAGGGAGGGGACGTGGCGCGGGTCGGCCTTCGCCGCGGCCTCGTACGCCTCGGCGGCGCGGTCGGGGGCGGCGAGCCGCTCCTCGCAGAGCTGCCCGAGCCGGAAGAGGACCTGCACCTTCTCGGCGCCGGCCACCTGGCCCGCGCGCTGTGCGAGCACGTCGGCGAGCTCCGGCCACGACTCGAGCCGCCCGTAGAGCCGCTCGAGCGCGGGGAGCGCCTCGGCGGCGGCGCCGGGGTCGAGGGCGACCGCGCGCCGCAGGAACGTCGCGGCGCGGGAGGGATCGCCGAGCTTGTGCTCGTAAAGCGCGCCGAGCTGCAGCGCGACCGCGGAGGTGTCCGCGGGCGGCAGCCGGTCGATCTCGTCCTCGTAGATGGCCGCGAGCTCCTCGTCGTGCCCGGTCAGGTCGGCGAGCGCCTCCATCCGCTGGCGGAGCCCGCGGTCGGCGGGGTCCTCGCGGAACGCCTTGCAGAGCGCGAGGAACGCGAGCTCGGGCTCGCCGAGCTTCTTCTCGCGCAGCTCGGCGAGCTCGACGTAGAGCGCCTTGCGCTCCATCGCGTCGGGCCGCTCCCCGGCGCGCACCTCGAGCACCGCGGCCTGGCGGAGCGAGTCCCCCTGCCCGGCGTATGCGGCCTCGAGGACCTGCGCCGCGTGCCCGTTCGACGGATCCTTCTGCAGGAGCGCCTCGAGCCGCGCGATCGCCTCCGGGTGGTCGGGGCGGGCCTGCAGCACCTGCTCGTACAGGGCGAGCGCGCCGTCGCGGTCGAGGAGCCGCGTCTCCTTCAGCTCGGCGAGCCGGTAGCGGAACGGGACGAGCGCCGGCGCGTCACCGGCCTCCTCGGCGAGCGCGGCCTCGCGGGCCAGCACCTCGGCGAGATCCACCCACCGCTCGGTCTTCACGCAGAGGCGGTCGAGCCGGGCGAGCGCCTCGCGATCCTTCGGCGCGACGTCGAGGAGCCGCTTCGAGGTGATGATCGCGCCCTGCGGATCGCCGAGCCGCTCGTCCTGCACCGCCGAGAGGTCGGCGAGGAGCCGCGCGCGGACCTCGGGGTCCCCCTCGTCGGAGAGCGCGCGCCGGATCGCCTGGGCGAACGCCTCGGGGTCGGCGCCGCCGCGCAGCGCCTCGGTGCTGCCGAGCATCGCCTCGCGGTCCTCCGGCACGAGGTCGAGCACGCGCTGCCACGCGTCCGCGGCGCGGGCGGGGTCGGCCTTCACGAGCCGCGCGATCCGCCGCTGGTACTCGGCCCGCGCGGCCGGATCGCGCGCCCGGTCGGCGTTCTCGGCGAGGAGCGCCGCGTGCTCGTCCGGGAGCGCCGCCGCCGCCGCGTACGCGCCGACGAGCGAGAGCGTCTCCTTCGCGTCCGGGTCGGCGGCGAGCGCGCGCCCGGCGGTGAGGAACGCCATCTCCGCGTTCCGGAGCGGCCCGCCATAGGTCTCGGCGATGCGGCGGAGCAGCGCGGCGCGGGCGCCGGGGTCGGCCTCGTTCGCGGCGCGCGACTCGAGCGCGTCGATGACCTTCTGGTGCTCGCCCTCCGCCGAGTAGATCGGCTCGAGCACGAGCGCCGCCTGGATCGCGCTCGCGCCGGTGCCGCGGGCGAGGTCCTCGAGCGCGGCGAGCGCCGCCGGATGGCGCGGCACCTTCGAGAGCACCTCGCGGTAGCAGGAGAGCGCGCCCTCCGCGTCCGCGAGCCGCTGGTGGCGGATCCGCCCGAGCCGGAAGCGCAGCTCGGCCGCCTCCGCGACGAAATTCGGCTGGCGGTCGGCGACGTTCACCTCGCGCGAGAGGACGTCCGCGAGCTCGTCCCACCGCTCCGCCGAGCCGAGCAGCTTCCCGAGCAGCCGCAGGGCGTTCGGGTCCTCCGGGTCCACCGCGAGGATCTTCTTGTAAGCGGTGATGGCGCCTTCGCGATCCGCGAGCTGTTCGGCCATGATCTTCGCCACCTCGAGCAGGAGTTCCTTGCGTGCCGCCGCGGCCGGGGCGATCTCGGCGAGCCGCTCCAGCGTCCGCGCGAGCTCGCGCGGCGCCCCCATCTTCCGGTGAACGCGGGCGAGCGCGCCCAGCGTCTCCGCGGAGGGCGCCTCCGTGGCGACCTCCTCGAACCAGCGCGCCGCGAGGTCGAGCCGACCCAGCCGCTCCGCCGACAACACCGCGAGCCGCCGCCGCACGTCGAGCGCGGCGTCGCGCGGCAGCTTCGCCCGGAGCGCCTCCTCGAGCGCGCGCGCGAGCTCGCCCCACGCCCCGGTCGCCGCCGCGAGCCGCTCTAGGTCGGCGCGCACGCCCGGCGCGTCCTCGCCGCGCCGGACGGCGTCGTCGAGCTCGCGCAGCTTCGCCCGGAACGCCTGCGCCCGATCCCCGAGCCGCTCGTGAAGGGCGGCGAGCTCCGCGAGCAGGCCCGGCCGCTCGGCGCGGTCCGCCGTCTCGAGCCGGACCTCGAGCAGCCCCGCGAGCTTGCGGGCGTCGCCCGTCGCGCGGTGGACGTCCTCGAGGACCCGGGCCGCGTCCCCCGAGGTCTCGGGCTTCCTCAGGAGACGCTCGAGGCCGGCGACGGCGCCCGGCTCGCGCGGGCTCTCGGCGAGCACGTCCGCGTACGCGTCGATCGCCGCCCGCGGGTCGGGCCCGCCCTCGAGGAGCCCGGCGCGCCGCAGGTGCAGCTCGTGCCGGCGCGCCGCGTCGTCGCCCGCGGCGACCGCGAGGGCCCCGAGCACCTCGACGAGCTCCGGCCCCGGCTCCCCGCGGGAGAGCAGCCGCTCGAGGCCGAGGAGCGGCTCGAGGGCGGACGGCTCGGCGTCCCGCGCGGCACGGAGCGCCTCGAGCGCCGCCGCCGGATCGCCGACGTCCTCGACGACCTTCGCCGCGTTGAGCAGCAGGGCGAGCCGCTCGGCGCCCGTCGCGAGCGCGGCGCGGTGACGTGCGACCTCCAGGATCTCCGCCGCCTGGCGCGATGTCGCGTACAGCCGATCGAGCGCCTCGAGCGCCTCGCCGTCGTCGGGCGCCACCGCGAGCACCTTCTTCCACGCCTCGATCGCGTCGGGGCCGCCCCGGCCCTCGCGCGCGCGGGCGGCGCGGCGCAGGAGCGCGCGCACCTCGTCCGGCGGCGCCGCCGCGGCGGCCTGGTCGACGACCGCGGAGAGCTCGTCCTCGCTCCCCGTCTCGCGCGCGAGCCGCTCGAGGTCTCCCTCGACGCCGGCGCGCGCGGGCCCGCCCTCCGCGAAGGCACGGCAGGCGGCGATGAAGGCGAGATCCGGCGAGGAGAGCTCCCGCTCGAGCAGCGCCCGGAGCTCGGCGAACAGGCGCGCGCGCTCGCCCGGATCCTGGATCGCGGCGAGCCGACCCTCGCGGGCGGCGACCCGACGCGCGTGCTCGCCGCTCGCGCGGAGCGACGCGTCGACCGCCTCGAGCGCCTCGCGACCGACCGCGCCCGGCACCGTGGCGACCGCCACGAGCGCCTCGCGCGAGGCCTCGCGCCGCGGGTCGCGGCGGAGCAGCTCCACGTGCAGCGCGAGCGCGCCGGCCGGGTCGTCGAGGCGCAGGCGCCGCAGCTCCGCGAGCCGGGCGGCGGTCTCGGTCTCGAACGCCCGGCCGAGCCGCGCCTCGAGCGCGGCGGCGAGCTCGGCGGGGCGGTCGAGCCGCTCCCACAGGCGCTCGAGCGCCGCGCGCGCGTCCGGGTCCTCCGGCGCGAGCCGCGCCACCTCGGTCCACGCCGCGGCGGCGCGGGCGGGATCGGCGAGCCGCGTCTCGGCGACCGTCGCCTCCTCGCGCAGGGCCTCCTCACGTTGGGCCGGCTCCGGGGAGCGGCGCGCGAGCCCGGCGCAGACGTCGGCGAGCTCGCCCCAGCGCTCGCGGGCGCGGTGCAGCCGCCGGAGCGCCGCGAGCCCCTCGCGGTCGCCCGGCGCGGCCTGCAGCGCGCGCGTCCAGGCCTCGGCGGCGCGGTCCTTGTCGAGCCGCCGGTCGGCGAAGTCGGCCCGCTCGCGGAGCAGCGCGGCCCGCAGCTCCGGCGGGGCCGCGTCGCACAGCCCGTCGTAGAGCCGCGCGCACGCCTCGAGCTCCTGGCTGTCCGCGGCGAGGCGGCGGAGGTCGCGGCGGGCGTCGGCGTCGGCCGGGTGGACCCGGACCGCCTCGGCGGTGGCGGTGAAGGCGAGCGAGACCTGGTGCAGCTCCTGCTCGGCGATCCGCGCCGCGGCGCGCAGCGCGGCGGCCCTCGCGACGGGGTCGGGCTGGACGCGCGCGGCCGCCTCGAGCGCCCGCATCCGGCGGCGCGGGTCGGGGTGCGCGCCGAGCGCGTCGGCGGCGGCGCGGACGGCCTCCCGGTCCTCGGCGTCGAGCTGCGCCTCGAGGGCGGCGAGCGCCGTCTGGTCCTGGGGGTTCGCGGCGAGGGCGGCCCCGAGCCGCGCTGCGGCCGCGCGCAGGTCGCCGATCCCATGCGCGAAGCGGGCCGCCTCGAGCGCGGCGCGCGAGGCCTCCGCCGGGTCCTGCGTCGCCGCCGCGAGCTCGGCGAGCGCCTCGGCGCGCCCGCGGGCGTCGCCCGACGCGCCGAGGGCGTCGGCGAGCCGCGCGAGGAGCCGCGCGCGGTGATCGGGTGCTGCGGCGGCGACCGCGTCGCGCAGCGCGGCCGCGGCGGCGGCAGGATCGCGGAGCCGCTCGAGGAGCACCTCCGCGCGCTGGGCGAGGAGCGCCGAGCGCTCGGCGCCCTCGGCCGCCTCGGCGCGAGCCCCGAGGAGCTCCGCGGCCTCCACCCACTGCTCGGCAGCGAGCGCGGCGCGCGTGAGCGCCGCGAGCGTCGCGGCGTCGCCGGGCCGCAGGACGAGCGCGCGGCGAAGCTGCGCCGCCGCCTCGTCGAACGCGCCGAGGTCCTCCTCGGCCACCGCGGCGGCGCGGAGCCGCAGCACGAGCTCCTCCTCGGGCCTCCCCTCGAGCCGCTGCGCGGCGTCGGACAGGAGCGCGAGCAGCTCGCGGTGGGCGCCCACCTCGCGAGCGAGCGCCTCGCAGCGGCGCCGGGCGTCGGTGTGCTCCGGGCACGCGCGCAGCGCCGCCGCCGCGGCGGAGAGCGCGCCGCGCACGTCGCCGAGCTTCTCCGCGCGGAGCGCGGACGCGTCGAGGAGGTGGCGCGCGCGCTCGCGCGGATCGGCGGTCGGGGCGCTCGAGGAGGTGGGTCGCGTCGCTCCGCTGCGAGGGGACGAGCCCTGGCGCCTGCAGGACCGCGAGCACCCCCTGTGCCGCCTCGCCGAGGCGGCCGAGCGGCTCGACGAGCACCTCGGCGCGCGCGAGGTCGAGCGCGGCCCGCTCGGGCGCGCTCTTCGCGCGCGCCGAGAGGGTCGCGAGCACCTGCGCGCGCTCCTCCGCGGCCCGGGGCCCCTCGCTCGCCTCGAGGGCGGCGTGGAGACCCCAGAGCGCCTCCTCGTCCTGCGGCGCCTGGGCGAGCGCCTCGCGCCAGAGCGCGGCGGCGCGGTCGAACCGCGCGGCGTCGAGCCAGAGACGCGCGAGCTTCGCGGTGAGCGCGCGTCGCTCGTCGCCGCTCGCTCTCGCCAGGCGGCCCTCGAGCTCGTTCGCGAGCTCCTCCTGCTGGCCCGCCCGCCCCATGCACGCCTCGAGGGCGGTCACCGCGCCTCGGTCGTCGGGGTCGAGCGCGACGAGCGCCTTCCAGGCGCGCACGGCCTCCTCGGGCTTGCCGAGGTCGCGGTCCATGATCTCCGCGACGCGGCGGAGCAGCGTCTTGCGCGTCTTCAGATCGTCCGTCACGGCGTCCGCGGCGGACCGGTACGCGCGGGCGAGCTCGAGGAACGCGTCGGCGCGCGCGGCGGCTCCCTCCATCGCCTTGCGCGTCGCGGCGCGCGCCGGATCGATCGAGAGCGCGTGGGCGAGCGTGCGGAGCGCGTCGCGCGGGCGGCCGAGCCGCTCCTGCTGCACGTCGGCGAGCCGCTCGAGGAGCCGGATCCGCTCCTGCGGCTCCCGCGCGAGGGCGGCGGAGAGCTCGAGCACCCCGGCGAGCGGCGCCCACTCGCCCGCCTCCGCGAGCAGCGGCGCGAGCGCGGCGGCGGCGCTCGTCTCGGCCGGGTCGGCGCGCAGCGCCGCCTCGAGGTGCCGGCGGGCGCGCGCGGCGTCGCCGAGCCGCTCCTTCGCGAGCTGCGCGGCGCGGACGCGGAGCGGCGCGTGGGCGGGCTTCTCGGGCGCGGCGGCGAGGTGCCGCTCGAGCACGGAGAGCGCCTCGGCGAAGCGGCCCGCGTCCACGTGGTGCTCGAACGCGTGCAGCGCGGCGCTCTCGCAGGTGGGGTCGAGCTCGAGCGCCTTCTCGAGCGCGGCGAGCGCGCTCTCCGCGTCGCCGAAGCGGATGAGGTCGAGCCGCGACATCTCGAGGTGGAGCAGGACGAGCGCGGCGCGGTCGCGGGTCCCGGCGGCGAGCCGGGCGAGCGCGTCGGAGTGGCCGCGGTGATCGCCGCGCTCGCCGTAGATCCGGCCGAGGAGGTCGAGCGCGAACGGATCTCCGGGCGCGAGCGCCCAGGACCGCTCCACCCCCTCGATCCCGCGCGCGAAGCCGTCGGGGTCGTACGCGGCGTGGAGCTGCGCGAGCCGGAGCTGCAGCCGCGCCGCCTCGCGCCGGTCCTCCGCGCGCGTGGACTGCTCCTCGAGCGCGCGCGCCTCGTCGCGCCACGCGCGGGGGAACGCCTTGAGCCGCTCGCGCGCCTTCGCCGCCCCCGGCGCCGCGCGGTCGAGCGCCGTCGCCTCGATGAGCGCGTCCATCGCGAGGTCGTGCTCGATGGGCTCCTCGACGAGCGCGGTCCCGAGCCTCGCATACTCCGCCGCGAGCGCCTTGCGGTCCCCGCCCGCGTCGCGAGCCACGTCGAGCATCCGCTTCGCCTGCCCGAAGCGACGCAGCGCCGAGAAGCAGACGAGCGCGCGCGCCCGCGCCTCGTCGAGGGTCGGGTCGAGCCGGCACGCGCGGGCGTACAGGAGCGCCGCGCGGTCGCGCCGGCCGAGCTTCTCCTCCTGGAGCTTCCCGAGGCGGAGGGTCACCCGGGCCGCCTCGAGCGGGTCCTTCGCGGCGGTCGCCTCGCGCTCGATGGCGGCGGCGAGCGCCGGCCAGTCCTCGCGCTCCCCCAGGAGGTCGACCATCGAGCGGAGCGCTTCCGGGTGCGCCGGATCGGTGCGCAGGAGCTGGCGGTAGAGCTCCTCCGCCCGGGCCACGTTCCGCAGCTTCGTATGCGCGAGGCTCGCCGCTTTCGCGAGGAGCGGAGCGCCCGGCTCGTGGACGATGCGCGCGCGCCCCTCGTAGAGCGCGATGAGGTCCTCCCACCGGGACGCGGTCTCGTAGAGCGACTCGAGCGCCTGGAACGCGCGGACGTCGCCCGGCGCAGCCTCGAGCGTCTCGAGGTGCGAGCGGATCTGTTCGTCCAGGGTGGGTGCGCTCAAGTGGGGTCGCTCGGGGGAGGGACGCTGCCCGGAAAAAGCGGCGACGCTCTGGGAGTATAGGGCCGGGTGCGGCGGAGGGTCAACGTTGCGATCCGCGGAAAACCAAGCCCTTACGGGCGGTTGCGGAGCGCACGCCGGGGGCTCTCGCCCCGGCGCCTCAGGCGACGCTTCGGGTCTTCCACGTCTGGGCCCAGGTCTCCACCTCGGCGGCGGGGAGCGGCTTCGAAAGGAGATACCCCTGCGCGTATCGGCAGCGAAGCTCCTCGAGCTTCTCCACCTGGGGAACCGTCTCCACGCCCTCCGCGATGACGTCGAAGTCGAGGCTCTCGGCGATCGAGACGATCGCCTTGATGACCTCCTCGCTCTCGGGCTGGCCCGGCAGTCCGGCGACGAAGGAGCGGTCGATCTTCACGGCGGAGATCGGGAACCGGTGCAGGTAGCTGAGCGACGAGTACCCGGTGCCGAAGTCGTCCACGTGGATCTGGATGCCGAGCTCGCGCAGGCGCCCGAGCTTCGCCGCTGACGCCTCGACGTCGTCCATGATGACGGCCTCGGTGACCTCGATCGCGACGCCGCGCGGATCCGCGCCGGCCTCGCGGACCGTCTGCCAGAGCCCCTCGACGAACTCGGGGCGGCGGAACTGGCGCGCGGAGACGTTGAGCGACAGCGTGATCCCCGCGAGCGCCGGGACCCGCTCCTGCCAGCTCCGGAGCTGCGCGCACGCGGCGCGGAGAACCCACTCGCCCATCGGCACGATGATGCCGCTCTCCTCCGCGAGCGAGATGAAGTCGCTCGCCGGCAGGATGCCGCGCCCCGCCTTGTCCCAACGCACGAGCGCCTCGAGGCCGATGAGCTCCCCGGTCCGCAACGCGACGATCGGCTGGTAGTGGAGGACGAACTCGTCGCCGTGCTCGACCGCGCGCCGCAGATCCGCCTCGAGCTGGAGCCGGTCCACGACGCTGCCGTGCATCTCGGCGTCGAACGTCTCGCAGCAGGCCTTCCCCTTCACCTTCGCCTGGTACATCGCGATGTCGGCGTCGCGCAGCACCTGCTCCGGACGCTGGTAGCGCTCCGAGCGGAGCGCGATGCCGATCGAGGTGGTGACGAAGAGCTCGTGCCCGTCCACGTCGATCGCCTTCGCGAGCGCCTGCTGGATCCGGTCGGCGACCTGGACCGCGTCCGGGGGGTCGCCGATCCGCTCGAGCAGGATGCCGAACTCGTCGCCGCCGAGCCGCGCGACGGTGTCGCCCGGCCGCACGCACTCCCGGAGCCGCTCGCCCACCGCGACGAGGAGGTGGTCGCCCACGAGATGGCCGAGCGTGTCGTTGATCACCTTGAACCGGTCGAGGTCGAGGAAGAGGACGGCGTACACCTGCTCGGCGTGGCGCCGCCCCGCGTCGATCACGTGCTCGAGCCGGTCGAGGAAGAGGGCGCGGTTCGGCAGCCCGGTGAGCGCGTCGTGGAACGCGTCGTAAAGGAGCCGCGCCTCGGCGCGCTTGCGCTCCTCGATCTCGCTCTGGAGCGCCGCGTACCCGTCGCGGAGCGCGGCGCTCATCGAGTTGAAGTGCCCCGCGAGCTCGCCGAGCTCCGTCCGGTCGCCCTTCACCTCGATCGAGAAGCCGAGGTCGCCTGCCGCGATCGCGCGTGTCGCGTGGACGAGGGCCTCCACCGGACGGGTGATCGACGTGGCGAGCCGGACCGCGATCGCGATCGCGACGACGAGGGTGAGGACGAGGGTGATCGACAGGATCGCCCGTGCCTCGTCGAACCGTTGCATCGCCGCGACCGCCCGCTCCTCGGACCGCAGGGACGCGTGGACCGCCATGTCCTCGGTCGTCCGCAGCAGGTCGGCCGCGAGCGCGGCGGCGTCGAGCTTGAGCTTGCCGATCCGCTCGAGGTCGGCCGAGGCGGTCATGTAACGGCTCAGCGCCGCCTGGTAGGCCGAGATGAGGTCGCGGACCCCCTCGAGCCGCCGCGCCACCTCGGGCACGTGGTGGCAGCCCGCGCACGCGGCCGCGGACCGCTCGAGCTCGAAGACGTTCGCGATGATCACGTCGGCCTTCTGGCCGAACGACGTGTTCACGGTGAAGAGGTCCGACTGCGCCTCCTGGACCGCGACGATGAGGTGCTGGCGCATCTCCTCCATGCGGTGGAGCTCGGAGAGCCGCCGGAGCTCCTCGGTCGTGGACCGTACGAAGACGAACGCCATCACCGGCCCGGTCGCGGAGCAGGCGAACAGGAGCAAGAGGGCGGTGAGGATCTTGCGTTTCATCGGGGGGCGCCGCGGTCCGCCCACGCGGCCCCGCGCGCCGCGTGCGCCGGCTGCGGCGCCCGCGCGGCGGCCGCGAGCGGCGCGACGAGCGCCGCCGCGAAGAGCAGCGAGCGAAGGGGCCTGATGCGTGCCGGCACTGATCGACCTCGACCGGCCGATTCTAGCACCCGCCCCCTCGCGCCGACCCGTCCGGGCCCGCCGGCGGCCGGTCCCAGGGGTGCGGCACATCGCCGCGATCGGCTAGAAGGTGTAGCGAACGGTCGGATAGACCGCGAACCCGACCGCGCCCGCCTTCTGGGCGTAGACGAGGTCGGCGGCGGCGCCGATCGAGAAGTGGCGCAGCTTCGTGAAGTACTCGATGCCGGGCCCGCCCGCGAAGACGATGTCGGTCGTGGCGAAGAGCCCCTGCGGGTAGGACTTCGCGAAGCCGCCGCGGCCGTGCACGTACAGGAACAGCCGCTCCCAGTCGTTCCGGTCGCGCCAGCTGGCGAACGCCCACTTCAGATCCGCGCCCGCGGAGAGCAGGCTGAACGCGCCGTAGTTCGCGTTCGCGCGCTCGTTCCCGCCTTGCGCGACGAGGGCGACCGAGAGGCGCGCGCCGAGGTCCACCCCGACCGTCACGCCGAAGAGCACGCCGCCGGCGCGGCCGCCGGACTCGCCCGCGAGCTGGAACTTCGTGCGATCGGCGGTGGGCGTGTCGAGCAGGCCGAGGTACCCCGCCTCGAACCCGATGAACAGGCCGCGCTCGACGTCCTTGAACTTGGCGGCGCGCGGGTCCTCCTGCAGCTGCGGCGCGGCGGAGTCCTGCGCGAGCGCGAGGGCCGGGAGAAGCAGCAGGGCGGCGGCGAGCTTCCTCAAGGTCGGTCTCCCTACTGCGCGCCCGCGCCGGACGAGCGCAGGATCCAGGGGTAGGTGATGACGGCGATGCCGCCGCCCTTCGGCTTCGGGAACGCCCAGCTCGTGATGCGAGCCGCCATGCACTCGTGGACCTTCGCGTCCTCTAGGGTCGTCCCGGAGTGGTCGATCTGCGCGTTCGACGCGCTGCCGTCCCCGTTGATGACCCACTTTATCGCGACCTTGCCCTGCAGCCGCGGGTTCACCGCGAGCTGCTGCTCGTAGCAGTACCGGATCTGGGCGGCGTGGTCCTGGATGACCTTGCGGATGAGCTCCTTGTCCACCGAGCCCATCACCACCGCGGTGCCGGTCGAGATGTTCACGTCGCGGTCGCCCTTGTTGCCGAGGCCGCCGACGCCGGTGCCGTAGCTGCCGAGCCCGCCGCCACGCCCCTTCGTGCCGACCGCGCCGATGCCGATCGTCTCGCCCTGGCCGCCGCCGCCCGAGCCGGAGCCGCGGATGCCGAGGCCGCCGAGGCCGTAGCTGTCGCCGACCACCGGGCCGAACATGTTCCCGACCGCGCCGCGGAGGTCGCCGCCGAGACCGCCCGTGCCGAAAACGGTCGAGAGGCCGCCGCCGCCGCGCCCGAGCACGCCGAGCAGGCCCGTCCGCTTCACGATCTCCTTCGCGTTCGGGTCGATCGCCTTCGGGGCCGAGCGGGCGTTCGTCTTCGGGGCGTCCTTCTTGCCCATCTGCCCCTCGTCGCCCTTGTGCTTCTCCGCCGCCTCGCCGGGCTCGTCCTTCTTCTCGCCCTTCGCGCCCGGCTGCTTCGGCGCCACCTCCGGCGGCTTGATGATGAACTTCGCCATCCGGGACGGGTTCTTGAAGAGGTCGTCGGCGAGGACGTCCGTGTCGTAAGGGAAGTTGTTCGCCGCGACGATGAAGCCCGCCTGCAGGAAGAACAGGACGAGGAACAGGTTCAGGAACTGGTAGTTGATCTTCTCCCAGAACGGCGCGGGCTTCAGCGGCGTCGGCTTCTTCGCCCGCGCCTCGATCGCGAGCTTCCCGCCCACCTCGGCGCGGACGCCGCCGGCCTTCGGGACCTGCACCCAGTAGGCGCTCTGGATCGTGTCGTCCGCCGACGCCCGCCGCGACTTCACGAGCTCGCCGAACGCGGTGCGGACGCCCTTCTCCTCGACGACGCCGGTCATGCCGCGGGCGAACGTGAAGCGGTACTCCCCGCCGTCCCAGCGCAGCACCGGGAACTCGGAGACCGGGAGCCCCTCGAGCCGCAGCGCGCACCTCGGGGTCTCGCCGACGAGGACCGGCTTCTTCGGCTTCACGAACGTGGCCGCGTCGATGAGCGTGTCGCCCCAGAGCAGGCGGAGCTCGACGCCGAGGTCGTCCTCGTGCGAGAGGTCCTCGATCTCCCGCGTCGCGGGCTTGAGCTTCGTCGGCCGGCGCGGCGCGGCCGCGGCGCGCCGGAACCGGGGCGCCGGCGGCTCGGGCGCCGCGGCGGGCTCGGGCTCGGCTTCCGGCGCGGCGAGGGGAACGGCGACGGCGACCGCCGTCGCGGCGGCGACGGACGCGGGGGCCGGCCTCGCCGCCATCGTGCGCGGGGCGGCGGGTGCGGGCGCCGGGTTCGGCGCCGCCGGGATCGCGGCGGCGGTGGCGGCGCGCGGCGCGGCGTGGCCGTTCGTCTTCTTCGGCGCGGGCGGCGGCGGGGGCGCTGCCGCGGAAACCGCGACCGCGACGTTCTGCGCCTCGTTCACCGGCGGCGCGGCGATCGCCTCCGCGCCCTCGAGCACGATCCGGAGCCCGCCGAGGGTGATCTGGTCGCCCGGCCTCAGGGCGCCGCGCGAGACCTTCTTCCCGTTGACGAAGGTCCCCTCGGCGCTGCCCATGTCGATGATCGAGATGGCGCCGTCCGGGGCCACCTCGATGACCGAGTGGATGCGCGAGATCTTCTCGTCGTCGAGGCACAGGTGGGCCGAGGCGAGCCGCCCGATCTTGATGATCTCGCGGTTGAACTGCTCGGTGCGGACGAGCTCGTCCCCGCGGAAGACCTTGAGCGTGATGGGTGTGGGCATGGTCGGGCGAATCGGCCTCTCGTTAGAGGTCGCCGGAGGACTGCATCACCTTGTCGCGCCATTCCTCGCGGATGTGGATGAGGTTCGAGTGATCGACCCGCTGGCGCGCCTCGACGTATTCGCCGTCGGGCCGCTTCAGGTCGCCCTCGATGGTGTCGTCCTCGAAGTTGATGACCGTCTTCTTCTCGTACTCGACCTTCGCCGGCGCGGCGGACTTCTCCTGCGCGACCGCAAAGAGCGGCGCGGCGATCGTCAGCATCATGAGGAGCTTGCGCATCGTCGGTCCCTCGAACTGCGAGCTTACCACCCCTGCCGAGCCGCGAAGAAGCCGCGGTCCGTCACCGGGGAGGGTTGGGCGGCGCCGCCGCGGGGGCGCTCCCCTGGGCGGGGGCCGCGCCGGGCGCCTTCTCCTTCGGGGCATCCTTCGCGTCCTTCGCGTCCTTCACGTCCTTCGCGGCCTTCTCGGCGGCCTGCCGCGCGGAGTCCGCCTGCAGCTGCTTCGCCGCCTCCGCCGCCTTGCGGTTCTCCTCGAGCTGCGCCTCGCACTCGCGCTGCAGCTTCACCACCTGCGAGCCCTCCGGGAGCACCGGCCCGGCGCGCGTCTGGTACGCCTTCAGCTCCGTGAGCGCGGGCTCGCACTCGGACTTGACGCGGGCGAAGAGGACGCCGCGGGCGAGGTGGACCTCCGCGAGCCGATCGCCGCTCGCCTTCTCCGCCCGCTCGTAGGCGGCGAGCGCCTCGTCGGGCTTGCCCGTGTACCGGAGCGCGAGGCCGTGGGCGAGCTGGACGGCGGCGTTCGTCGGCTCGGCCTTCAGGATCGCGGCCGCGTGCTCGGCGACGCTCCCCCACGCCTGCTTCTTGAGCGACACGTCGAGGAGGGCGTAGCGCGCGGCGAGGAACCCGTCGCGGAGCGCGAGCGCCTTGCGGAACTGCGCCTGCGCGGCGGCGTCGTCTCCCTGGCGCGCGAGCACGAGGCCGACCGTGTAGGGCAGCTCGGGATCGTCCGCGTCGAGCTTCTGCGCACGCAACGCGACGAGCTTCGCGAGGTCGAGGTCGTTCCGCTGCAGCGCGACGCGGGCGAGCACCCGGTACGCGGCGACGCTGCGGGGCTCGCGCACGAGCGCCTCGCGCGCGAGCCGCCAGGCGTCGTCGAGCTGGCCGGCCGAACGGTAGAGCACCGCGAGCCGCTCGCGAGCCACGGCGTCCTCGGGGAAGTCGCGGACGCACTGCTGGTAGACGGCCGCGGCGGCGCGCGCGTCCCCCTGCTTCTCGAGCAGCACGCCGAGGTTCACCGACGCCTGCCGCAGGCTGGGCTTGAGCTCGCGCGCGCGCTCGTACTCCGCGCGGGCCTCGCCGAGCTTGCCCTGCGCCTCGAGCGCGACGCCGAGGTTGTGGCGCGCCTCGGCGACGTCCGCCGCGTCGAGCACCGCCCGCCACTTGCGCTCGAGGTACGGCCAGTCGGCCGCGACCTTGAGCTTCTTCTGCTCCTCCTCGGACCGCACCGCCTCCTCGAACAGGCGCAGCGCGCGGGCGGGCATCGCCGGCTCGGCGGCGGCGCCGGTCGCGGCCCCGTTCGCGGCGGCGATCGCCGCGGAGGTCGTCCGGTCCCCGGCCGCGGCCGGCCGGGCGGGCGCGGCGGCGGCGCCCTTCGTGGAGGGCTTCGCCACAGGCGCGGCGGCGGCCTTGGCGGGCTTGCCGGACTCGGCGGGGCGGGGCGGCGCGCCGGCGCAGCCGAGCGCCGCGGCGAGGAGGACGGCGAGCTGGATCGTGCGGGCGCTCACGGCAGGAGGTCCTCGTCGTCTTCTGCGTCGGCCTTCTTCTTGCCCTTGCGCTTCTGCTTCGCCGGGGCGGGCTCCTCGTCGATGACACGCCGCTGCGGATCGAGCGTCGCGTCGCGGCGGGCCGGCTCCTCCTGACCGCCCGCGGTGCGGACCTTGAGCGGCGGCAACGCCGGGTCGGCGCGACGCTCGGCGGCGGCGCGGACCGGGACGCCCTGCACCTCCGCGAGCAGCCCGTAGCCGCGCGGCGCGTCGGTGAGCGCCGGGGGCGCGATGGCGGGGAGCGCCTCGGGCGAGGGGCCGTACTCCTCCGGCTTGTGCTTCACGAGGATGGCGGTCGCCTGCCTCGCGCAGTCGTTCACGACCCCGTAGTCGCGCGCCGCGTTCACCGCGAGCGCGAGGCCGTCGATGGCCTTCGCCTCGAGCGGCTCCGCGTTCTGCGACAGGAGCGACTTGTACTCCTCGACGAGCGCGGGGTCGCGCCGCAGCTCCTTCGGGATCGGCGCGTCGTAGAGCGCCTGCGCGAACCGCTTGTAGGCGAGCCCGATCTTGTAGAGGCCGCACACCGCGGGCTCCGCCTGCTTGAGGTGCACGACCTGGCCGTACGCCTCCTCGACCTTCTTGAGCTTCTTCGCCTTCACCTCGAGCTGGGCCTTCAGGAACCGGGGCGCGACGTTGAGCGAGATCCGGTCGTACTCGGCGAACGCCGGCTCGAGCTCGTCGTACATCGCGCGCGCGACGATGGCGAGGCCGCGCTCCTTCACCTTGTCCTTGTTCCGGCGCCAGTACTCGAGCCCCTGCGCCTGGGTGCGGCGCGCGAGCGGCGCGTTGCCGGAGCGCTCGAGGAGGTGCGCGAGCTGGTTCTGCAGCCCGAGCCACTCGTCCGGGTCCTTCGCGTACTTCCGCTGGTACTCCTCGAGCTGCTTCAGCTGCTTCGCGGTCTGGCCCTGCTTCGCGTAGAGGTCGGCGAGCGAGAGGAAGATCCGCGGCGCGTCGGCGCCGGTCGGCCAGGTCTCGAGGTAGGCGCGGCTCGCCGCCTCCGCCTTCGCCCACTCGCGGAGCCCGGCCCGGAAGACCGCGGCGTTGATGATCGCGTCGGTCGCCTTCTTCTCGTCGTACGCGGCGGCGGGGCGCGGCGCCTCGGCGACCTCGACCTGCTTCGCCTTGCCCTTCCCCTTCCCCCGCGCCTTGCCCTTCGTCTTCGCGGCGACGGCGGCCGCGGCGAGCTTCGGCCGCTTCGAGGCGCGCCACGCCTCGAAGTAGCGCTCGTACAGCCCCGCGGCCTTCTCGAACTCGGCGATCGCCTCGTACGCCTCGGCGTTGTCGTAGAGCGCCGCGGGGACGAGCTCGTGGTCCGGGTACTTCTGGAGGATGATCGACCGGACCTCGACCGCCTTGTCGATCCGCCGCATCTTCACGTAGTCCACCGACGCGTTGAAGAGCGCGGTCGGCGCGAGGCGCGACTGCGGCCAGTCGCGGACGAACGCGAGGTACTCCTCGGCCGCGCCCTCGTGGTCCTTCGCGCGCTCCTTCTCCTCGATCACCTTGAACGCGCTCTCCTCGATGATCTTCGCGAGATCGGCCTTGAGCGCCGGGTGCGTCTCGACGAGCTTCGCGTTCGCGTAGAACCGCTTCGCCCAGCCGTTCACGTTGCGCCAGTCGCCGAGCAGGTTGTAGGCGTCGAGGACGAGGTTCGTCGAGTAGCCGGCGAGCTCGTGGCCGGGGTGGTCGAGCGCGATCCGGGTGAAGAGGTCGGTCGCCTCGGCGAAGGCGTTGTGCGCGTAGAAGAGGCGCGCCGCCTTGTAGGCGATCTCCACCCAGCGGTCGCCCTTGGGCTGCCACTTGAGGTAGCGGGTGCACGCGTCGAGGAGCCGCTGGCGCTGCGGCGCGAGCGCGAGCCGCTTCTTCGGGTCGGAGGCCCCCGCCGGCTTCTTCTCGTCGTCGAGCTTCTTCGCCACGAGGTCCCAGGCGAAGACGGCGTTCTCGAGCGCGTCCTTGAAGAACTTGCCCGGCTTCGGCGGCGGCTCGCCCGCCCTGGCCTTCGCCTCGAGCGCGCGGAGGTCCTGCATCGCGACGCGCTCGTACTCCTCGCCGGCGCCCTCGAAGTCGGCGAGCGCGTAGCGCAGCTCGGCGTGGAAGAACCGCATCTCGTACGCGGTCGGCTCGTCCGGGAAGACCTCGAGGTAGTCGCGGTACACGGCGGCGGCGAACCCGGCGACCGGGTCGTCGCGCGTCTTCTTCCACTCATTGTGATACTGGACCGCGAGGATGCGGAGCGTCTGCTCCGCGTCGCGCCGCGCGTCGACGACGGCCTTGCGCCCCTTCTCGTCCTTGCCGTCGAGCGCGCCCTCGATGTCGTGCAGCATCTTCACGAACACGTGGGCCTGCCCGACCGCCGCGTCCTTGCGCCCCATGCGTCCGGCGCACGTGACGATGCGCGACTGGAAGAAGGCGGCCTCCGGGCTCGTCGCCTTCTCCTGGATGAGGCGGCGGTAGACGACGATCGCGTCGCGGTCCTTCCCCTCCTCGAAGAAGATCCCGGCGAGCGACTTCAGCATCTCCATCCAGCCCGCCTCGCCGCCCACGCGCTTGAACTCGTCGGCGGCGCCCTCGGCGGAGCCGACGTGGCTGTAGGTCCGGACGTAGTCCTTCCGCGCCTCCTTCACGAGCGCGAGCTTGCGGTCGGCGGGGATGGTCGCGGTGGGGAGCTCTCCGAAGAAGATGACGGCGCGGAACATGTCGAGCGCCTCGCTCCACCCGGCGAGGTTGTAGTGGACCCACGCCTGCTTGTAGAGCGCGTACCCGTAGACCGTCGACTCCTGGTACTCGGCCGCCTTCTGGTACGCGCCGAGCGCCTTCCTGAGGCTGCCGTTGCGGTCGACGCCGTTCGCCTTCTCGAACCAGTACTCGCCGATCGCCATCCAGGCGTCGGGCAGGAAGCGCGACTTCGGGAACCGCTCGATCAGGGCGCGGTAAGCCTTCAGCGCGTCGGGGTCGTTCCGGTCCCGCTTCGAGAGGTTCTCCGCGAGGAAGTAGAGCACCTCGTCGAGGCGCGGGTACTTCGGGTAGCGCTTGATGATCGCGCCGTAGAGCGCGACCGCCTGGTCGCGAAGCTTCTTCTGCTGCGTCTCGAGGCCCTTCTTCTCCGCCATCAGGCGGTCGATCTCGCGCGGGTCGCCCCGCGTCCCGAGCGCGATGAGCCGGTCGTCCCGGCGGTTCGCCTCGAAGAAGAAGAACTGGGACTCCTCCCAGAGGAGCTCGGCGAGGCGGAAGTACCACTGCGGCGTGTCGTGGTCGGAGCCGCCGCCGAGGTCGATGAGCCGGCGGAGCGACGCGATCTCCTCGCGCCGCTTCTCGGAGACCTGGACCTCGACGACCTTGCGGAAGGCCTCGAACTCGAGGGCGGGCCCGCCCGGCTCCTTCTTGCCGGACTTCTTCGCCTCGAGCGTCCCGCCGAGCGCCGCGTCCGGCGCGACCGAGCGCTTCTCGCCGAGGTCGGCCTCGCGCGGGCCGCGGTCCGCGCCGCGCGTCGCGGTCGCGGCGAGCGCCAGGGCGACGGCGCCGGCGGCGAGTCTGCGATTCATCCGAGGTCTCCTCTCGTGAGCTACCGGGCGGCGGTCTTCGACGGGGGGCGCGGGAGGCGGTCCTTGCAGCCCTTCGTGAGGGTGTACGAGTACGTCCCGAGCTCGTCGCGCCAGAACTCGCCCTCGTACGGCCAGTACAGGTGCTCGTCCGAGACCGCGTACGAGTACTTGAGGTCGCGGACCACCTCGACCTGGCTCCCCTTCGCGAGCGAGCCCTCGAGCGCCTCGCGCTCCTTGCGCGACACCTCGATCTGGATGCGGAGCGCCTGCGCGAGGAGCTGGCGCAGCTGGTCGCGCTCGTACTCGAGCTTCGCGCGCATCCGCTGGCCGGCCTCCTCGACGAGCGCGACGCGCTCGGCCGCGAGCCGGTCGTGCAGCTCCTTGCCGAGCGCGGAGCTGCGGAACTCGGGCCGGCGCGCGCCGAGCCCCACGTCCATCTCCGCCTCCGCCGCGCCGATGGAGTCGACGAGCCGCGCGACGTTCTGGTCCGTCTCGGCGAGCTTCAGGATCTTGTGGGCGACGCCGCCCGCCGCGGCGCTGCCGCGGACGAGCTCGTAGTAGGCGTCGGGCGTCCGGGTTGCGCCGGTGAGCCGGGTCAGCTCGGTGTAGACCGGGTCGTACATCGACGAGAACTTCTCGAGCACCTGGCGCGCCTCGGGGTAGCGGCAGTTCTCGTAGTAGACGATCGCCTTGAGGACGTAGGACTCGGGGTAGTACTCGTCCTTGAAGTAGGGGGACTGGAGCGTGAGGAGGTTCCCGAGCGTCTTCTCGTAGTCGCCGATCCGGTAGTGGGCGTAGGACGCCTCCCACAGCCCCTCGAGCCAGCGCTCCCCGCCCCACGGCATCTTCCCGTAGTAGAAGATCG
>WNGA01004157.1_pt1 | contig 21400 bp, 23 predicted proteins | sample 5400061 | NCBI WGS metagenome assembly WNGA01 (sample SAMN13153366, study PRJNA577476) | soil metagenome | isolation source: 100 cm soil or saprolite under grassland replicate 2 | place: USA:California | collected 2016-06-15
CCATGCAGCATCAATGTTATTAATAATATTGCCTTCATTGCGCTGCATGTGATACATATCAAATAAAAATTTGCATGAAGGACTATTTACTGCTTTACATATTGCAAATGTTTGGTCCGAATGACGAAGAAAAAGATCAGGTGTATCGCTTAAAGCTTCCAACACCATTACCAAATCATGCGGTTCAAAAATTTCACAGGCAGGTCGTAGTGCTTCTATCACATGTGCTGTTTGAAAATCTATTGCCAATTTCCTTTCATAATTACCGGGAACAACGGTCATCCATTTTGCGTTACAGCGTTTTGCGCTTTCGACTGCCTCTTTACAAGCATTCAAAAATTTTTCTTTCCATTCTTTATCACCAGATGCAAGAGAGGTTTTTACGGGCCAATGATCAAAGTTCACAACGAACACTCCCATACTCATTCCAAGCTTTGCCAATTGATCACCGATCTTTTTTTGTTCATCAACGGGCCTATCCATAAAACCATTGTCTTCAATAGCTCTGAAACCCATATCGTAAGCAAATTTTATCTGGTCAATAAAATTATCGCCGGCGCTATTTTTGAACATACCATCATGAATGGCATAGTTGAGATGAAAAGGTTTGTTGTCTTCGGCGTTATTATAGTCGTTTGCGTTAGAGGCAGCGGCGGTAATCAAGCCGGCTCCTGCTAATAAAGATTGCTGCATAAATTTTCTTCGTTGCATAAATAATTTGATTTGATAAGAACGCCTGATGCCAGTTCTTCACTGGCATCATAAAAAATTTTTACAAAATAAAAATCTTACTCCAACACCTTCTCCTCGATCTTCCCTGTCTTCTTATTTTTTAAGATCACTTTCTTTGCACCATAATGTGTTACTTCTTCTTTTACCAAATAGTGATCTCCATCGTATTCATTCAAATGACTTTCTTTTGTTAAGCCTGTTTTACCACGCCATATATCTAACTGAACAGGTTCCCATTGTTTAGTCTTTGCACTCTTGTATGCTGCATCAAGAATGGCATTTACAACATACCCGTCATAAAAAGTTTCTTTGGGTTGTTTGCCTTGCTCCATACTGTTAAACATATCCATGAACATGTGATTATAGCCAAGCTCATTCAATTCATCACCGACCGGGAATAACCATCCTGTATTGCTTTCTGCTTTTTCTGCAACATAATCGGCGCCCTTGCCCGTTGTAAACATTTCGAAACCGGTTCTTAAAAAACTATTTATCCATATTGTCCCTTCTGTTCCCATTACTTCATCACGGAGATCAAGACCACCACGAAATGTCCAGCTTACTTCAAATTGTGCAATTGAACCATTCTCATATTTTATCAAAGCTATTCCATGATCTTCCGCATCAATTGGTTTTACCTGCGTATCTGCCCAGCACATTACTTCAACAGGCTTTATGTCTTTGCCGATATAGCTTCTTGTTATTTCCACACAATGACAACCAAGATCGAGAATGCAACCGCCACCTGCCTGTTCAATATCCCAGAACCAATCGCTATGCGGGCCGGGATGTGTTTCTCTTGATTTAGCCCAAAGTATTCTTCCTAATGCGCCATTCTTTACGCTCTCATAAGCCTTTAAAAATTTTGGTGTGTACACAAGGTCTTCAAGGTAACCATTAAAGATGTCTGCCTTTTCAACTGCCTCCAACATGCGCTTCGCTTCTGCTGCATTGCGTCCTAAAGGTTTTGTTGTTATCACTGCTTTTTTATGTTTGCAACAAATCATCACTGCTTCTTCATGTTTATTATTGGGAAGCGAAATGCAAACAACTTCCACATCAGGATGAGCAATTGATTCTTCCATATTTGTTGTCCAGTGGTCGCATTTATAATCTTTCGCAAACTTCTTTGCATGTTCTTCACCGCGTGAATAAACACTTACAATTTTGTCTTTGCTTCTATAACCTTGTAATGAGTCTGCATAAAAACGTCCGATAAAACCGGAGCCGAGCATTAATATTTTCATAGTTAATTTTGCTTTATTGTTTTATTGCTTAATTGTTTTATTGTTTTGAGTTGTATGTTCACAAGTTCACGAGTTAAGTTTTGAAGCTAAGTTAAGCAATTGAACTTGTGAACTTGTTTAGCAAAGTTCCGAACGTACAAGTGAGTGACACAACAGGTGATGCCATCAGCACCGCAGTTCAGTTCAAAAAAAATATCAACTCTCACACCATAGGCACCGGTTCTGCATGAGCAGCAGTTCTTTTGTTGTCTTTAAAAAATAAAAGAAAGAGCACGAGGACTGCGGCAGCAATTCCCGCTGGTACCATCCACACGCTGCTCCAGTTGACTATTTGGTTTGTTGTGAAATGATCTTTTACAAAACCCGATAACAACGTCCCTATAAACATGCCTACGCCGTAAGTTGCCATCGTGATCATGCCCTGCGCCTGGCTTTGAATGCGTAGACCCGCTTTGCTATCTGTATAAATTTGACCTGTTACGAAAAAGAAATCGAAGCATACGCCGTGTAAAAGTATACCCGCAAACAGCATCCATAAATTTGCGCCTGCATCGCCGTAGCTGAAAAAAAGAAAACGCACCGACCATGCGATCATGCCGAACGCAATCATCCATTTTACGCCAAGCCACCGAAAGAAAACCGGAATAAGCAAAATAAAAAATGCCTCGGAGAATTGCCCGAACGTCATGTTGCTTGTTGCGTTTTTCATGCCGGCATTGGTGAGAAATAAGTTGGTTAAACTGTAATAAAATGAAAGCGGGATGCAAATTAATATTGATGCGATAAAAAAAATGGTGAATGAGCGATCTTTAAATAAAACAAAAGCATCGGCGCCGAGAATTTGTGTGAATGTTGTTTTTGTGCCTTTTGCTTTTGGCGGTGTATCCGGCAAAAAGAAACTTAGCAAGCCTAACAATGCTGATGCAACCGCAGCCATTTTAAAAGTAAATGCAAGTTGATCTGGTCCTATATGAAATACTTTATCTATTAACCATCCTGTTGCTATCCATCCTATTGTTCCCAACACCCGAATGGATGCAAACTCTTTGCTCGGATCGCTCATTTGCCTGAATGCTACTGCATTTGCCAATGCCAGTGTTGGCGCATACATTAGTGAATACAGCAGCACTATCCAATAAAATGTATCAGGGTTGCCGATGGTAGTAATAAAATACATCAGGGCTGCACCAATCAAGTGCAATACCCCCAACACGCGTTGTGCCGAAAAAAATTTGTCCGCTATCATGCCTACAAAAAAAGGAGATATAATAGTTGCAATCGCCATGGCGCTGTATGCTGCTCCGATTTGTGCGCCGCTCGCATGCAATACTTTATCGAGATAAGTACTCATCGTTACATACCATGAACCCCAGATAAAAAATTCGAGGAACATCATGGCAGAAAGTTGAATGCGCGTTGTTGATTTCATGGTTACTTCTTAATAGGTTTTATTTTTTTATTATGAGCCCAGCTGATTGCAACTATTGAGCTTCCGTTGCGTCGCACACTTCGACAGCCAAAGCTCTTCACAATAGAAGCGAAGATACATTTTGTAGGTTCTGTTCATTGTTTGATAAAATGACTTAGCAACTAATCACTCAGTGACTGAAAACAAAGCAAGCGAATCTTTTTTTGAATAAAATTGAGAGCGAAAATTACGAACAAATATTTTTCAAGAAGCAGAGAAAAAATTTTCTTTTTTAAATCGGTATCTAACCTTAGTAACAAATGAAAACATTGCCAATGCAGGTGGTAATTTCTTTGACACAGCAAATACATACAAATTAGGCACCAGTGAAAGAGTTATTGGCAAATTTACCAGTAACCGCGACCGCGATTATTTTGTAATTGCAACAAAATATTCATTAAAAGATAATGAGATTAATCCCAACGCTTCAGGAAATAACCGAAAGAACACGATGCGTAGTGTGGAGGAGAGTTTGAAGCGATTAAAGACTGATTTCATTGATATTTGTATTTACACATTTGGGATGATCTTATGCCCATTGATGAAGTGCTGCGAGACATGGATGATTTAATAAGACAGGGCAATGTGAATTATGCAGCAATAAGTGATACACCGGCGTGGATAGTATCAAAAGGAAATATAATGGCAGAGTTAATGGGATGGAGCCAGTTTATTGCATTGCAAATTGAATACAGTTTATTGCAACGCACACCTGAAAGAGATTTGGATACCAATGGCAAAACATTTTGGCATGACAATTACACCATGGGCTCCACTTGCAGGCGGCGCATTAACGGGAAAATATTTGCGCGGAGATACTGCCCGCATAAAACCTGAAAGCAACCGCCTGAATGAAAACAGTCAGCGCTTTACAAAGGAAGTAATCGCTATTGCCGAAAAATTAAATGTGCAGCCATCACATTGAAGTGAATGATGCAAAAAAATTTTTCATGTATACCAATTGTTGGTGCAACAAAACTGAGCCAGTTGAAAGAAAATTTAAAAACGGTTGATGTTGTTGTTCCCGAAGAAGATATAAAACATTTGGATGAGGTAAGTAAAATTAATTTAGGCTTTCCGGGAGATTTTTTAAAGAGGAAGGTGTAGGGTTAAATAATTTTGGCGGATTTTTTGATAGAATAGAAAAACGTTAGCAATGGCTATGATTATCGAAGAGGGGGAGTCCCGGATTTTTCCGGGACTTTTTTAATTACATTACGAAAAACTTTTTGAGCTGGAACTTCTTTTATCTTTTAAAAAAAATTCATTGCACTTTCCTGTTTCTGTTCATATCGGTTCAGTAAACATTCTGTTACATACAATAACAGAAATACTTTCTTTGTTTGTCGGGTTTCGCTATTTTTTATTTGTAAGAAATAAACAGGGTGATGCAATTATTTCAAATAACAGAATATGGATAATCATTGGAGCAATATTTGGCGCGATGATTGGCAGCAGGCTGATAGGTGGTTTGGAAAATCCTGTAGCAATGATGCAGTCAAAAAATATACTCTTATATTTTTATTCAAACAAAACAGTTGTGGGAGGATTTCTTGGCGGTCTGCTTGGTGTGGAGTTAACAAAAAAAATTATTCATGAAAAACATTCGTCCGGCGATCTCTTTACTTATCCAATGATACTTGCACTCATCATTGGTCGTGTTGGTTGCTTCAGCATGGGTATATACGAAGAAACTTATGGCATATCAACGTCATTGCCGTGGGGCATGAATCTCGGAGATAATTTGTATCGTCACCCTGTATGTTTGTATGAAATAATTTTTCTCATACTACTTTGGATAACGCTGGCGCAAATCGAGAAAAGTTTCATGCTCAAAGAAGGTGCAAGGTTTAAATTATTCATGATAAGTTATATGCTCTTCCGTTTTCTTCTCGATTTTATTAAGCCCCATTACACTTTTAATATTGGTTTATCAACGATTCAACTAACTTGTCTGGCGGGATCAATTTATTATTATCACTATATTATTCATCCGAAAAAATTAATTGCGGATATCAAGAAAGAGGAAATTATTTTGGAACCCGGCAGTTGAATATTTATACGGCTTTCTTGCGCTTGCACTCTTATACTGCGGAGCTTTATGCTGCCACCATCGAACTGCGAGTAAATAATTCAAATAAAAAAACTAAAAACTAACATGCCTGAACGTCCATACATTTATTACGATTTCACTTTGAGTCTTTGCCCGGAATGCTTACGAAGAGTAGATGCTAAAATCGTTTTTGAGAACAGCAATGTGTACATGCTGAAAACCTGTCCTGATCATGGTTTTCATAAAGTACTTATGGCAACAGATGTAGAATATTATAAGAGCATTCGCAATTACAATAAGCCATCAGAGATGCCCTTGAAGTTTAATACCAAAACACATTATGGTTGCCCTTATGATTGTGGCTTGTGTACAGATCATGAACAACACAGTTGCTTAACCATTGTTGAAATAACAGACAGATGTAACTTAACTTGTCCCACTTGTTATGCCATGAGTTCGCCTTATTATGGAAGACACAGAACGACAGAAGAAATTGAAAGAATGCTGGACATAATTGTTGCAAATGAGGGAAAGCCGGATGTGGTGCAGATCAGCGGCGGCGAGCCAACGATACATCCAAACTTTTTTGAGATACTTGATATAGCAAAAACAAAACCTATCCGCCATTTGATGGTAAACACAAATGGCATTCGTATTGCAAAAGACAAAGCATTTGCAGAAAGGCTTGCCTCCTATATCCCCGACTTTGAAATCTATTTGCAATTTGATTCATTTAAACCAGAGGCTCTAAAAACATTGCGTGGTAAGGATTTAACAGAAGTAAGAGCGAAAGCACTTGAACATTTGAATGAGTACAATTTATCAACAACACTTGTAGTAACACTGCAAAAAGGATTGAATGATGATGAGATTGGAAAGATTATTGAATTTGCTTTAAAGCAACGATATGTAAGAGGAGTAACATTTCAGCCAACACAAATTGCAGGACGTGTTGAAAATTTTAATCCCGCAACAGACAGAATTACACTGACCGATGTTCGTCAAAAAATTTTAGAGCAAACAAAAATCTTTCAGCCAAATGATCTCATTCCCGTTCCCTGCAATCCTGATGCACTGGTAATGGGTTATGCATTAAAACTTGCAGGACAAGTTTTTCCAATGACGCGCTATGTTGATCCGGCGCATTTATTAAACAACAGCCGTAACACAATTGTATACGAACAGGATGAAGCACTACATAAGCACATGCTTAAAATTTTCAGTACCGGCATCTCTGTTGATCGTGTTGAGGAAAATTTTAAAGAGTTATTATGTTGTTTGCCGCAGATACATGCACCGGGATTAAATTATGAAAATTTATTCCGTATTATTATCATGAGGTTTATTGATGCTTATGATTTTGATGTAAGAGCCATCAAAAAAAGCTGTGTGCATATTGTGCACAAGGATGGCCACATTATTCCTTTTGAAACAATGAATCTATTTTATAGGGATGAGAAGCAAGAATATGTGAAGCAGTTGCAGAAAGAAAGAGAAAATGCATGAACATGAAAAAAATATTACTTATTGCAGGCATTGAATTAATTTTTTCTTTTATCACTTCACTTATGATAAATGAAGGGACAATCAATTATGACTTCATGACTTTTTTTGGAGCAGTAAATTTAGTTTTATCAGTTGTTGGAATTATAGCAGGAATTGTTTTCCTGCTATTACGAAAAAGAGAAACAGGGTTAAATATAATTGTATCAGCAGGAATCATGTTGCTGATTGGCGCTGGTACCTGCTCCATCTTTCTTTTAAATTTAAAATGATATAATATTTTTTATAGGGCAAAAAGAAGAATAAATGACATAGCTATGAACCAAAAAATCGTGCAATGAAGCAAAGTATTATTACAGCTTTTGTTACTTCAGTTGTAGGACTAATTCCTATCATCAGTGAAAGTATCCTGGGCGAAGGGCTTGACAAAGTAATTGGCACGGGAATGTTAATTATTGGAATTTTAATTATTTACGCTATTATCGGAGAGCTGTTGTGGCAATATTTAAAAAACAACGCAGAAATCGTCAAGGGAATATTTCTTGGGATGGAACTCATTTTGTTGATCGGATTTGCTGTGTGCTCGTTAAACTTTTAACTTAAGAGCATTATGAAGAATCTTAAACTTCCCTACAAAATTATTTTAGTTAGCGTAGGCATTGCGCTGCTTTTAAGTATTGGATTAGTTGCATCACAGAAATATGTGAATAAAGGTGACTTTGCTTTTGTGTTTGGGCTTGCATGTTTAGCGGCAGGATTATTGGAATTAGTTATTGGTTTAATTCTTTTTGCAAGTGACTCAAAAGAGTGGCGAAATGGATTTTTATTAAGTGGTGCTGCGCTTTTATTGCTGAGTGGTATCTCATGTGGTAGCGGTGCTGCCTTTTTGTAAATTGCACTATGCAAAACTTTACCGATTATAAAAATTCTTTATCACTTTCATCTCTGCCAGATACAATGTCTGTTTATCTCAAAGCCTTGTGGCACGATGCAAAAGGTGATTGGGATAAAGCACACAACATTATCCAGGATGTGCCTGATAAAACTGCTTCATGGATTCATGCTTACCTGCACCGCAAAGAAGGCGATATATGGAATGCTGATTATTGGTATGATAAAGCCGGAAGAAAAAGACCTTCTTTTAGTTTGGAAGAAGAATGGGAAGAAATTGTAAAAGCGTTATTGTAATGTTTTAAGTTTTATGTTTTGAGCTTTGAGTTCTATGCCCTGAGTTTCTTTTTGACCATTCACTATTCACCGTTATAAGCCCGAAAAAGAATTTAAAATCATTGAAGCGGTGCAACTGCTTATATTCTAGTAATCTGCACATTTGTACATTCTCTCATTTTCACATTTTCACATTAGCAAATTCATTCACACTCTCTTTATCTCTGCTCCTAATCTTTTTAATCGCTCGTCAATGTATTGATAACCTCTGTCTATCTGCTCAATATTTTGAATAGTGCTTTTGCCCTCCGCACTTAATGCCGCAATAAGCAAAGCTTGTCCTGCACGTATATCAGGACTTGACATAACAATACCACGCAAAGGTTGCTTACGCGCCAAACCAATTACCGTCGCACGATGTGGGTCACATAAAATTATTTGCGCACCCATATCAATAAGCTTATCCACAAAGAACAAACGGCTCTCAAACATTTTTTGATGAATCAATACACTGCCAACAGCCTGCGTTGCAACTACCAAAACAATGCTCAATAAGTCAGGTGTAAAGCCGGGCCATGGGTGATCATACACAGTTAAAATACCACCATCCAGATAGGTACTTATTTCATAAACATCCTGCTGAGGAATATAAATATCATCTCCGCGAAATTCCATTTGAATGCCCAACTGCTGAAACTTTTCAGGAATCACACCAAGATGTTCAATGCCTGCATTCTTTATGGTTATTTCACTTTGCGTCATAGCAGCCATGCCAATAAAACTACCCACTTCAATCATGTCAGGCAACATGCGGTGTTCAGTTCCGGTTAAATAATCAACACCTTCAATCTTTAATAAATTACTACCCACGCCACTAATCTTTGCACCCATCCTGTTCAGCATATTGCACAACTGCTGCACATAAGGTTCGCAGGCGGCATTGTAAATTGTTGTTGTTCCTTTTGCCATTACAGCAGCCATTACAATGTTGGCAGTACCGGTTACAGAAGGCTCATCCAATAACATATATGTGCCTTTCAAATCAGGTGCAACCAACTGAAAAAAATTGTTTTCATTATGGTATTCAAATCTTGCACCTAACTTTTCGAACCCAACAATATGTGTATCCAGTCTTCTTCTGCCAATTTTGTCTCCCCCGGGTTTTGGAATGTATGCTTTCTTAAAACGCGATAACATAGGCCCTGCAATCATTACAGAACCACGAAGTCTTCCACTTTTTTTTCTGAATGTTTCTGATGCGAGGTAATCAACATCCACATTATCAGCCTGAAAAATGCATGTGTCTCTTGATTCCCTTTCCACTTTTACATTTAATTCCATTAACAATTCAATGAGTAAGTTCACATCAAGAATATCGGGAATATTTGTAACGGTTACTTTTTCAGGCGTAAGCAATACCGCGGAGATTATTTGCAATGCTTCATTTTTTGCGCCTTGCGGAACAATTTCTCCACGCAACTCTCTGCCGCCTTTTACTTCGAATGATGACATGTTGTTTGTTGATAAGTTGAATAGTTGGCGAAAATATAAAAGCTGCGAGAGATTTATAAGAGGAATTTTTTTGTACCTGACTTTTAATTAAATATGAAACTTTCGTTGCGTCGCACTCATGCTTTTTGTTTTTATAGCAACAAACAAAAACAGTGCTGTTTTAATTTTGTAATTTTATTAAAATGCTTAGATATGAAAGCTATTGAAACAACTGCAAGATTTGATGAAAATGGAAAAATCATCATAGATAAACTACCAGCTATAAAAAACAAAAAAGTAAGACTGCTAATCTTATTTGAAGAAGAATCTGAAAATGATTTTTATAATTTATCAGCAGAAGGTTTATCTAAAGCTTATTCAGTTGATGAGCCGGAATATGAATTATCACTATTGAAAGAACCAAATCCTGACTATAAAAATGAAGGAAGGTGATATTGTTTTAATTAATTTACTTCATCAGATGGCAGTTACAAAATAAGGCCTGCCCTAATATTAAAACTACTTCCTAAATACAATGACTTTCTGGTTTGTGGTATATCAACTCAAATTCATCAGTATATAAAAGACCTTGATGAAATGTTAGATGAAAATAAAACTAATTTTAGCGCTACTGGTTTACGTCAAACTTCTCTTATAAGATTATCTTTTCTTGCAGTAACTCCAGGTACAAGAATTCGCGGAAGCATCGGTAAAATTGATGCATCATTACATAAGCAACTTTTGCAACGATTGGCAGATTTTCTTGTTTCAAAATAATTATTAATGTTTCACTACAGTCCAATCGTAATCTGTTGTACAAGTGTGCGATGCAACAGATGATGCCGCTTAAACAAAAGTTTAGCTCATAAAAAATAACAAATGCAAAATCAGAAATCAAAAATTCGAAATCAGAAATCTTAAAATCAGAAATCCGCATCGCTTCCCTACTTTTGCAACTCTAAATTTTTAGCAATGAATAAAGGTCCCGTTTCACAATTTATACTGCATCATTATCGTCACTTTAATGCAGCGGCATTGATTGATGCAGCAAAGGGTTATGAAAAACATTTGCAGGAAAATGGTAAAATGATGGTGACTTTAGCAGGTGCTATGAGCACTGCAGAATTGGGCATTTCCCTTGCCGAAATGATACGGCAGGATAAAGTGCATATTATCAGTTGCACCGGCGCTAATCTTGAAGAGGACATTATGAATCTTGTTGCGCACAGTCATTATAAACGTGTGCCAAATTACCGCGACTTAAGCCCTCAGGAAGAATGGGATCTGTTAGAGAATCATTATAATCGCGTAACCGATACATGCATTCCCGAAGAAGAAGCATTCAGAAGAATGCAAAAACATATTCATGCGATTTGGAAAGACGCAGATGAAAAAGGTGAACGATATTTTCCGCATGAGTATATGTATAAGATGTTGCTGAGTGGTGCGCTGGAACAATATTATGAAATTGATGCAAAAGATAGCTGGATGGTCGCTGCTGCTCAAAAAAATTTGCCTATTGTTATCGGCGGCTGGGAGGATAGCACGATGGGGAACATCTTTGCAAGCTATGTTATAAAAAACCAGTTAAAAGCAAGCACCACAAAAAGCGGTATTGAATATATGGTATGGCTCGCCGATTGGTATCGTAATAACAGCAGTGGCAAGGGTGTTGGTTTTTTCCAGATTGGTGGCGGCATTGCAGGTGATTTTCCTATTTGTGTTGTGCCGATGATGTATCAGGATCTTGAATGGCATGATGTTCCTTTCTGGAGTTATTTCTGCCAGATAAGTGATTCCACTACATCGTTCGGTTCTTATAGTGGCGCAGTGCCCAATGAAAAAATTACATGGGGCAAGCTTGGCATTGACACACCAAAATATATTGTAGAGAGTGATGCAACAATTGTAGCGCCTTTGATATTTGCATATTTGCTGGGTTGGTAAGAATATCAAATTCGAAAATTCGAAATCCGAATATGTAGTTTCGGATTTTTTATTAAACTGCTTATCAAGCCTTGTTATAATGGCAAGTGGCCCTTACACGTCAAAATATTATTGAGCAAATTGCAATATTCTTTTCCACAATATTGCGCAGCTAAATCAGGAGAAGACTGATTTCTAAATGTGAAAAAGATTTTTTATCAACAATTGCTTTCATATTCATTAAATCGGTCATACATTTTTAAGTAGAATATAAACCGTGATTTTTCTAAAAAAGGATGAAAAAAATTAACTTCGGGAAAATTCATCACATAACATGACTAACCGAGTTGAAGAAATTTATCTTGAGGCGGAATCAGACATCCGTAACAGCAACTATCACGAAGCTTTTCAAAAGTTTGAAAGCATTTTGTATGAAGATCCCATGTTTGCACCGGCACACAATTCAATTGGATGGATATATAAAACACAGTTTGACAATTATGAACTGGCTGAAACCCATTTTACTGCAGCCATGAAATTAGATCCTTTGTATCCGCATTCTTATTTCCATTTTGCATCCATATTGATTGATCTTGAGCGCTACAACGAATTGAAAAAACATCTTGACAAATGTTTGACAATTTCCACAATAGATAAAGCATGGGTATATTATCGTCTTGGAATGGTGGAAGAGATAAAGGGGCATTATGATAAAGCAATGAAACAATATAAGAAAGCTATCCTTCATTGTTTCAACAATGAAAAAATAAAAGGTTATCAAGCCGATATTGAACGTTGCAAAATAAAGGCAGAGATTGCAAGAGATAATTTTGAAGAAGCAGCTTAAACAATTTTATATATAATAGCGATGGTCAGGTTACTTAATATAGTCTGACCATTTATTGTAGCCGGGGAATTGCGAAATAAAAGAATCTCAGTGCGAGAGTCCGTACGTGCGGGAACGAAAGTTTAATACTTTTCAAAAGTTTGGCTCATGCACAACATTCTGTGGATAAAAATTTACTTACTCTTGTTTACTACATATACGCCACAGAGAATAATAGCGAGGCAACCTATTTCTGCAAGGGTAATACTTTCGCCATAAATGAGTCCCCAAACAACAGCAATTACAGGTATGCCATAGGTTACCAGCGATGAAAACAATGTGCCTTCTTTTTTTACAAGCATATAAAAAAGCACGGAAGCAATTGCCGTGCCCATAACACCGAGTGTAGCGGAAGCTATTGCGGAATAGAGATAAGGTGCTTCAAATATGGGAAGACTAAAATAACCTGTTGCTGCTAATATAATTAAAGCAGGAATCAATAAAAAGCTAAATGCAAGTGATGCAATTTGCAGTGATGGTGTGTTATGCAAATACACGCTTACCATGTTTACATTTAATGCATAAGAAATAGTGGCAACAACAACAAGCAAAGAATAAAATATATCGCTGAAATAAATTCTTTCCTTTGTTGCAAAGAGAAGCAGTACAAGACCGGTAAAGCCGATAATTACGCCAATAATTTTTTTAATGCTTGCCTTGAATTTAAAAAAAGAAACACCAACAATAATGGTAAACAAGGGCGTGAGTGAATTTAAAATTGCAGCAAGTGAACTATCTATTCTTGTTTCCGCAAGACAGTATAAATATGCAGGAAAAAAACTCCCTAAAAAACCTGAAAGAATAACATAAGTTATTTTATTTCTCTCTACATTCTTAAGCGCTTTTGCAGCAAATGGCAACAAAACAATTGCTGCGCTCAGTATACGAATAGTAGCGACCTCGTAAGCAGTAAGCGCCTGCATTCCTGCTTTCATTAAGATAAACGAACTGCCCCATATAATCGAAAGCAAAATAAATAATAACCATCCTGCAAAACTTTTTGCCAATTTTTAAAATTTTCGCAAAGGTCTTTTTTTAATCAATAAAAGATAACTTTAAATAAATTCTCAGAAGTATGGAGCATATCAAGTTAGAGGATATAAGTACCAATGCGCCCAAAGATTTGGACAAAGAAAAAACAAGGGCAAAAACAGTAAAACTTTTATCAGAGCTGGACGAGCTGCAAAATTTGTTGTATGCCGAATGCAGGCACTCTATTCTTATAGTGCTGCAGGGCATGGATGCAAGTGGTAAAGATGGCGTGATACGCAATGTATTTGGTCATCTTAATCCTCAGGGCGTAATGGTGCAATCTTTTAAAGTGCCTACAGCATTAGAATTATCGCACGATTTTTTGTGGCGTGTTCATCAGCATACACCTGCAAAAGGAATGATACAAATATTTAACCGTTCACATTATGAAGATGTAATCGTAACGCGTGTACATAAATTAATTCCTGATGAAAAAGCATATAAACGAATGAAAGCGATCAATGATTTTGAAGAGTTGCTTACAGAACATAACAATACGCACATTCTTAAATTTTACCTTCATGTTTCACACGAAAAGCAGATTCAAAGACTTAAGGAAAGAATAAGTGATAAAACCAAACAATGGAAATACAATGAGAACGATATTATCGAATCAAACAACTTTAAAGAATACAGGCGGGCTTATGAAGATTGTTTTAAACATTGTAACAATATTCCATGGACAATAGTGCCGGCTGATCAAAACTGGTATAAAGAATTTATTGTAGCAGAGGCATTGCATAAAACACTCACATCATTGAAGATGGATTATCCCGGTCTAAAGAAATAAAAGCATTGTCTTGTTTTATTAAATTGCTTTGTTCAAACATTCATCACTAAAACAAATACTATGGGATTTATAAAAGAATTCAGAGAATTTGCCGTAAAGGGTAATGTTGTTGATCTTGCTGTGGGTGTAATTATCGGTGGCGCCTTTGGCAAAATAGTTGATTCAGTAGTCAACGATCTTATTATGCCTATTGTAGCAGCAATCATAGGCAAGCCTGATTTCAGTAACCTATATTTTGTATTAAAAGGCACCGTGCCACCGGGAACAGCATTGGCTGATGCAAAGAAAATCCCTGAGACAGCAATTCTTGCTTATGGCAGTTTTATTACAGTACTCATTAATTTTATACTGCTTGCCTTTATTATATTCTTAATGGTAAAGGCAATTAATACTTTAAGAAGGAAGCATGAAGAAGCAGCTGCAGCAGCGCCGTCAGCTCCTTCTGCAACAGAACAATTGCTCACGGAAATCCGTGATGAGCTTAAGAAAAGACCATAATTATGTGGAATATTTGTGAGTGATTAATCCCCCGCAGTTCAATCTTTAATTATACTTTTGAACCAATCAATTATAAGTACGAAGTATGAGGTGCAAAGTACGAATTATGAAATGAGAAGTTTTACACCTCGTACTTCTAACTTTGTACTTCGTACTTTCTAAGTATAAGATATGAATTATGAAGTGGAAACTACTTCGTACTTCTAACTTCATACTTTGTAGTTTTCCAGATACTAAAAATTAAAACGTGAACTCTACCGGTTACCATATAAAGCTTCCGCAATTCGAAGGACCTTTTGATTTGTTGTTATTCTTTATTGAACGCGATGAACTTGATATTTATAACATACCTATCACAAAAATTATAAAGGATTTTCTCGAATATGTTCATACGCAGGGGCAATTGAATATTGAGCTCAGCAGCGAGTTTATTCTGTTTGTGTCAACACTTATGCGCATCAAAGCCAAAATGCTGCTGCCAAGAAAAGAGCTGGATGCACAGGGCAATGAAATTGACCCACGCAAGGAACTTATTGATAAAATTCTAGAATACAAACGCTTTAAAGAAGCAGCCGCAAAAATGGCCGAAATGGAAGTGACGCGTATGCTGATGCTTAAACGCGGTAACCTGCAAAAAGAACTTGTACAAATAGGGGAAGAAGCTGCTGAAGGCACCGAAATACAAACTGTGACGCTGTTCAAAATGATGAAAGCGTATGAACGCGTAATGCAGCGAATGTATGAACGCAACAACAAGCCCGTGCATACCGTTATCGGCTACAATTACACAATGGAGGGCAGCCGTGAAATGATGCTGCAAATGGTGCAACAAGAAAAAACGGTTTCCTTCGAAAAAATTTTTGAAGTGTGCGAAAACAGGATACACGCCATCTTTCTTTTTCTCTCCCTGCTCGAACTTACACAACAACGGTACATGAGCATCATATCCGGCGAAGGCCGCAACAATTTTATTATTGAGCGGAATGAAAAAAGAGAAGAAGAAATAGGAGCCGCAACAACAATCACTGAGAGTTAAGTTGTTTATCTATTTACTTTAGGGACATTAATTTTTTTAAAAGTTTTTTGCGACCAGAGCTTTCTTTGCAGTAAGAGGCTCTGAACATTTGATGCATTTTATAAAAGCATATGAAGAGATATGTGACGCTGTGTGGAAGAATGAAAAATTGCAGGCAAGTATGATCATTGTAAATTATATGCAGAAGCTTCTCTCAATTTGCGCAGAAAAATGCCGGAGCTTGGAAAAAGCTTCATACCTAATTGTAAACATTACGGCGAGGATTGGGAATTGGAAAATAATAAAAACGACAAAAAGATCGGCATTTAATCTTTCAGAAAGATTTGAGGAAATTTTGTAAAAACTCCTTTACTCTTTAATTTTAAAATAACCATCAGTGCAGGAATTGCTGAGTAAAGTTATAAACATACAAGTATGCGACGCAAGTAAAAATCATAGTGGCTCTATTGTCTGGCTCATAAAAAAGATCTTTTCACAAAAAGAGTCAAACTAAAATTGGTATCAATTTACAAAGTCCCTTCGGGATTTAGGACTTATTCTTCTGCTGTTAAAGTTGCTGATAAATATTCGCGGTTCAATAGGGCAATGTTGCTTATTGAAATTCCTTTGGGACAGGTTGCTTCGCAGGCACCGGTAAAAGTGCATGCGCCAAAACCTTCTTTATCCATTTGTGCAACCATATTTATTACGCGGCTTTTACGTTCGGGTTCACCCTGCGGCAATAATGCAAGATGCGCAACCTTAGCGCCAAGAAACAACATAGCACTGCTGTTCTTACAGGCAGCCACACAAGCACCACAGCCAATACAGGTTGCAGCAGCAAAAGAAGCATCGGCTTTATCTTTTTCAACAGGAATTGCATTTGCATCAACTGCATTACCGGTATTAACAGAAATAAAACCACCGGCTTGAATGATGCGATCAAAAGCTGTGCGGTCAACAATCAAATCTTTTATAACGGGAAATGCTTTTGCACGCCAGGGCTCTACAACAATTGTATCTCCATCTTTAAATGCACGCATGTGCAACTGGCATACAGTATTTTGTTTCCATGGACCATGCGGCTTGCCATTGATATACATTGAACACGTGCCACAAATACCTTCACGGCAATCATGATCAAAAGCTACCGGCTCTTTACCTTCTCTTGTAAGACTTTCATTCAACACATCAAACATTTCAAGGAAAGACATTTCAGACGAAATATTTTCTACCTTATATGTTTCAAAATGTCCACGCTCCTTATTGTTTCGCTGACGCCAAACTTTTAAGGCTAAGTTCATTGTGTAATGTTCCATACGCCCTTATCCCCTAAAGGGAACTTTTATAGTAGTTAAATAATTTACAAGAATGTTTATTCATTACTCCAACTTTTACTCCCCATTAGGGGAGGGGCTTATTTATAACTCCTCTGGCTCGGCTTCACCACTTCATAATTTAATGCTTCTTTATGCAACTCCCACTGATGCTCTGCTTTGTATTTCCATGCGGCAACAAACATATAATGTGCATCATCACGTAATGCTTCACCTTCTTCTGTTTGATATTCTTCTCTGAAATGTCCGCCACAACTTTCATTACGCATTAATGCATCAATACACATTAGTTCACCTAATTCAATAAAATCTGCAACACGACCTGCTTTATCTAATTCAGGATTCATCTCATTAACACCGCCCGGTATTTTCAGATCGCTCCAGAATTCTTTCTTCAATTCCTGGATTTCTTTAATGGCTGTTTCCAGGCCTTGCTTGTTGCGGGCCATACCACATTTATCCCACATAATTTTGCCCAGACGCTTGTGCAAACTTTCTACAGTTTGTGCACCTTTTATACTTATCAGTTTATTGATTCTTTCACTTACAGTTTTTTCTGCTGCTTCAAATGCCGGATGTGAAGTTGGAATGGCAGCAGTGCGTATTTCGTTCGCTAAATAATTACCGATAGTATATGGAATTACAAAATAGCCATCAGCTAAACCCTGCATCAATGCCGATGCACCTAAACGGTTTGCACCATGATCACTAAAATTAGCTTCACCCAAACAATACAAACCAGGAATGGTTGTCATCAACTCATAATCAACCCACAAGCCACCCATTGTATAATGCACAGCAGGATAAATGCGCATCGGCACTTCATAGGGATTTTCACCTGTTATCTTTTCATACATGTCAAAGAGGTTACCATATTTTTCTCTCACTACTTCCATTCCATGCCGGCGAATTTCTTCAGCAGAAGGATTTTCTATACCATGTTTTCCACACTCAATTTTTCCATAGCGATCAATAGCAGCAGCATAATCAAGATACACTGCCTGTTTGGATGAGCCTACTCCATAACCCGCGTCGCATCTTTCTTTTGCAGCACGTGATGCAACATCGCGTGGCACTAAATTTCCAAATGCAGGATACCTTCTCTCCAGATAATAATCTCTTTCTTCTTCAGGAATTTCATTTGGTTTGCGTGAATCACCTTGTCTCTTTGGTACCCAAATCCTTCCGTCGTTACGCAAACTTTCAGACATTAATGTAAGCTTCGATTGATACTCTCCGCTTACAGGAATGCATGTCGGATGAATTTGTGTAAAGCATGGATTACCAAAGAATGCACCTGCCTTATGTGCCTTCCATGCAGCAGTTATATTACAACCCATTGCATTCGTTGATAAATAAAATACATTACCATATCCGCCAGTGCACAACAATACTGCATGACCAAAATGTCTTTCGAGTTCTCCTGTGATTAAATTGCGACAAATAATTCCACGGGCCTTTCCGTCAATGACTACCACTTCAAGCATTTCATGTCGTGCATACATTTTTACATTGCCCAATGCAACTTGCCTTTCCAATGCCTGATAGGCACCAATTAATAACTGCTGACCTGTTTGACCTGCGGCATAAAAAGTTCTTTGCACTTGTGTTCCTCCAAAAGAACGGTTGCTTAACAATCCTCCATATTCACGTGCAAAAGGAACACCTTGCGCAACGCATTGGTCAATAATATTTACACTCACTTCTGCCAGGCGATGCACATTGCCTTCGCGTGAACGATAGTCGCCGCCTTTGATTGTATCATAAAATAAACGATACACACTGTCGCCATCATTCTGATAATTCTTTGCTGCATTAATTCCGCCCTGCGCTGCAATAGAGTGTGCACGTCGTGGTGAATCCTGGAAACAAAATGCCTTTACTTTATATCCCAATTCACCCAATGATGCGGCAGCAGAAGCTCCTGCCAATCCTGTGCCCACAATAATCACTTCTATCTTGCGTTTGTTGGCAGGATTTACCAGCTTAACTGTGCCTTTATACTTTGTCCATTTTTGTTCTAACGGTCCTGCAGGAATTTTTGCATCAAGCATACACCAATGATTTATCTGATTACAATGATTGTTATGATTTTATTTTATGTAACAATTTTTTGTTCCTGACAAAGTTTGAATGTTTGATTGTTCGAAAGTTTTTATATTCAAGCTTTTCTTGAAAGAATTTTTCGGAATAAACATTGGAACATTCAACTTGCTCAATGTAATTGTTATAGCATAAGAGTGCGACGCAAAGGAAGTTTAATACTTATTCTTTAGTCCGCTCCCATAAAAATTCTTCTTATACTATCATCACATTTCCACATTTTCAAATTTTCAAATTAGCTAATTAGTACATTATTTCACCCATCCCAAATACACACTAAGCGGCATCATTGCAAACAACAAAAAAACAATAATTGAAAATGCATAACCGATGCCAGTGAGCATTGCATTGTATCTTTTATTGTACACACCCAATGTTTTAAAAGAACTTTGAAAACCATGTGCAAGATGATATGCCAATGAAATACAACCTAAGATGTACAACACAACAATAAATGGATTCTGAAATACTTTTATCATTTCGCCATATAAGTTGTGATATGCATGATTTGGATCATCAGGATAAGTAATCGCATCTAATTCATGAACGCTTGCCAAACCACCAAAGCGTGAAGGGATCCAGAAATCATAAATGTGTACGATAAGAAATAAAAGGATCAACGTGCCTAACAGGCCCATGCCCCTGCTGTACCATGTGCTTCCCCTGTTCCCATAATTAACTGCATAAGGCGCTCCTCTTTTGCTGCGATTTGATGCTTCGAGCACATAACCCTGTATAATGTGGATAATAATGAAGAGGAATAATCCGATTTCAAGTACACGCGGAACCAATGTTTGACCAAGGAAATGAGCAGCTTTATTGAAAACTTCTCCATTGTCATTTGGAACAAAAATTATTGCCCACATGCAGGCATTTACAGTAACATGAACAATCAAAAAAAGAATGAGGGAAACTCCGGTTATTGCCATTACTAATTTTCTGCCTATAGAAGACGTGAAAGCTTGTTTCCAGGTCATACTGAAAAATTAGATTTGAGAAAATCGCTGCAAAAATACATCACGAACACGAGTTTATACTTTTAAAAAAAATTTTTTTACATCGCTAAATGATAATTAATAATAGTATTATCATTCAAGATTAAATTGAAATTATATTAAGTGTTTTTATTCCTAAGAAGAGTTGCTTTATGAACAAAGAGTAATAGAAATAAAAATAAAGCTGCCCTGCACACGAAAAAGTGAAGGGCAGTTTATTACTCGGGAAGAAAATTTTTATTATTATTTTTCAAAGTTTGGAATCAGGCTTGGATAAGACTCCGGCTCATCTGTCTCTGTCATTCTTGTAAGGGTGCTGCCCCTACTTTGTATACATAAATATCGCTGTTTGTATTATTATAATTAAATACACACATAAGTGCGGAACTGTCAGTGACAGCGTTACTAACTTTTCTAAGATGTTTTATAAAGAAGGAAGGCGTGGTCCAATTATTTGTGAAGTTAGTAAGCTGTGTTATGGAGGACCCGCTAAAATCGGATGAAAAAATTTCAGAAGAGAGTGTGCTGTCAATTATACGGCTTCTTACAAAATACACCATGAAGTTTGTAATTGTAGGGTATTCATCATATGAATCAGGCACAGCAGGTGTTATTCTTTTAGGAATGCCACCCATAACATCAATCATAAACAGCGAAGATGAATTGGGAGTTGTTTTACGGGCAAATACAACTTTTAAACGATCGGATGTAAATGCAGGGGAACTTAGTTCATCTTTAGTTTCAAAAAGAGGAGTTTTGGTTCCGAGGGTATCATACTTTAACAGTTGATAACTGGTGTCAGAAATTTTGTCAATGAGACAAATTAACCTTGAATCAAGGGATAAACTCGGTGAGCTTGGTTGTGTAAGTGGTATGAGCAATCTTGTTATACCATCTACCCTGGAAAAACCTAATGTGTTTCCAGCCTTTATATAAACAAGGCGAAGGTTAGTTGCAAAAGGATAGGTTCCGTTGAAGATAATATTTCTTACTTCACCGGTTTTAAAACTCCTGGAATCATTAGCGTTGCGTTATTAGTCGAACATTTTCAATTGATTATAATTTTGCTCTTTGAAATATTGTAATTGAGTTTGCTGAAACAGTTGATTTATGGGCATCTTTTCAAAAATGGATATGCTAAAAATCTGTAGAATTTC
>WNGA01004159.1_pt1 | contig 21396 bp, 20 predicted proteins | sample 5400061 | NCBI WGS metagenome assembly WNGA01 (sample SAMN13153366, study PRJNA577476) | soil metagenome | isolation source: 100 cm soil or saprolite under grassland replicate 2 | place: USA:California | collected 2016-06-15
AATTCCTGCCTGCTCGTAGTCGGAGACCAGCCAGCCGGCACCGAGGCCGAGATCGAACCGCCCGTCTGACAGCAGGTCGAGCGTCGCCGCCTCCTTGGCCAAGACCACGGGATGCCTGTAGTCGTTGTCGAACACCAGCGAGCCGACCCGCAACCTCGTCGTTGCATCAGCCGCGGCCATGAGAGCGGCAATCGGGCCGAGCTGCTCTCCGAAATGGTCGGGGACGTACAGCGTGCTGTATCCCAGCGACTCAACCGACCGCGCAGTCTCGCGCCAGGCACGCGCATTCGAAGCCCGATGCTCCTGCACGCCAAACCGAAAGGGCCTAGGCCTGTCCATGGCGCGTTAGTATGCCGCCGCGATCGTGGATCGACTGTTCGCCATCGAGCACCTGGCCGCGGTGGGCGTCATTGCCTTGTTTGCCGCGGGCCTCGTGGCGGCGGCACGCCTCCGTCCCGGGGGCTGGATCAGGCCGGTATCTCTCCTGCTCGCCGCGGTCCTGGTCGCCGCCGAGGTGGGCTGGTGGCTCTACCTGGCATCAACCGGCGCCAGCGGATCCGTGCTTGCGTCGGCGCTACCGCTGCAGCTTTGCGACGCCGCTATCTTCGTCGCCGCCGCCGCCCTGCTGCTGCGCCGCCCTCTTCTGATCGAGATCACCTACTTTTGGGGACTGGCGGGGACGATCCAGGCGCTGCTCACGCCCGACCTGCCGCAGCACTTCCCGAGCTTCCCTTACTTCCAGTACTACGTTGCTCACGGAGGCATTGTTGCTGCGGCGCTGTTCCTCGTCGTGGGCCTGCGCCTGTGGCCGCGCACCAATGCTGTGGTGCAAGTGCTCGCGATAACGCTTGTCTACACCGCACTCGTTGGCCTGGTGGACGCCATCACGGGCGCCAACTTCATGTACCTGCGCGGCAAGCCGCCGAGCCCAACCTTGCTCGATGTCCTGGGTCCGTGGCCGTGGTACATAGTATCGGCCGCAACAATCGGGCTGATGCTGCTGGTGGCGCTCGATGCTCCTTTTCGTGTCCTCAGGCGCATACGACCGTCGAGTCGGCAGCGTGCGTGATCACAGTTTGCGCGCTAAACTCGCGCTGTTCCGGTCTCGTATGTGGGGGTGTCGAGATGCGGCGACTGCTGATTGCGCTGGCGACTCTTTTCTCAGTTGCGCTGAGTCTTTTCCCAACCGCAGCGGCAGCTGCGTACGCGCCCGGGACATACACGGGCACGCTGGCTGACGGCGCCACCTACAAGATCGAGGTCCCGATCGGCTGGAACGGAACGCTCGTCCTCTATAGCCATGGCTACAGCACCTCACCGACGGGCGCCACCGACATCGGTGATGCTGCCACCGGCGCCTGGCTTTTGAGCCATGGCTATGCCCTGGCCGGCTCTTCCTACGCGACCACCGGCTGGGCTCTGCAGCAGGCTTTCCCAGACCAGATGGCCGTCCTGGATGTCTTCCAGCCGACGGTCGGCGAGGCGCCGACTCGGACCATCGCGTGGGGCCACTCGCTGGGCGGCATGATCACCGCGGGATTGGTTCAGCTGCACCCGGACCGCTTCGACGGCGCCATCCCAATGTGCGGCGTCGTGGCGGGCGGCGTTGGCGCGTGGAACCAGGGTCTCGACGCTGCGTTCGCCTTCAAGACGCTGCTGGGCGTGGCCCCGACCGCGCTCAACACCTCCCCCCTGCAGCTCGTGCACATCACCAGTCCTTTCGGCAACCTGGGGGCGTCCTTGAATGTGCTAAACCAGGCCCAGGCCACACCCCAAGGCAGGGCGCGCATTGCGCTGGCGGCGGCGTTCGGTGACGTCCCGGGTTGGTTCAGCTTTTCCTCTGCGGAACCCGATCCGACGGACTACGCTGCGCGCGAGCAGAACCAGTACCTGTGGGATGCGAACGTGGATTTCTTCTTCCTCTTCGCAGCGCGTGCCGAGCTGGAGGCTCGCGCAGGCGGCAACGTTTCCTGGAACACCGGCGTCAACTACAAGGTGCAGCTGGCGCACTCGATCAACCAGGACGAGGTCGTTGCTCTCTATGCGGCAGCCGGACTTGACCTGGACCAGGACCTGCAGACGCTTCAGAACGCCACACGAATCGCCGCCGACGCTGGGGCGGTCGCGTACCTGGAGTCGAACATCGTCTACAACGGAGCGCTCGGGCTGCCGGTGCTCACCATGCACACCACTGGAGACGGCCTCGTGACCCCGAACAACGAGCAGGCATATGCGAGCACCGTCCGCTCGGCAGGCGACAATTCCCTGCTGCGCGAGGTGTTCGTGCACCGCGCCGGCCACTGCACGTTCACGCCGGCGGAGACGATCGCTGCGTTCCAGACGTTGGTGCACCGCCTTGACACCGGCCACTGGCGCGACAGCACCGATCCTGAGTTGATGAATGCCGCCGCGACCGCCTTGGGTGCGCTCAACTACGCGCCGCCCTCGTTCATCGAGTATCAGCCGCCACGGTTCCTGCGACCGTTCGACGCAGGAGATATTTAGCCGGGGTTGGTGCCGAGGGCCGGATTTGAACCGGCGACACCTTGATTTTCAGTCAAGTGCTCTACCAAGCTGAGCTACCTCGGCACGCGGCCCGTAATTCTATCCGCGGCCCGTGATCAGCCTCCAGAGCCGCTGACGGTCACCGGAATGCGCTGCACCGCGTTGTTGGAGTAGCCGCCGACGTTCCATGGAATGTCTATCGGCTGCACATTGCCGGCTTCGTCGGTGGCACGGCAGCTCAACACGTAGTCCCCCTCCGCGTCCGGAGTCCACGCAAAGGACCAGCCGCACCACGCCCACGCCGAGGGCGCATCTGAATCCACCTCGGCGGCCATCCAGGTCGCGCCGCCGTCGGTGCTCACCTCGACCGCGGTGACGGCGCCCCAACCCGACCACGCGCGGCCTTCGAGACGGCAAGCCTGCAGCGGGACAGAACGCCGGCGCGTCATGAAGTCCGGGATGCCCGGCGGAACCATCAACGCACGCGGCATCATCCGCGTGACCGGTATGCCGGGGTCGTTTTCATCGGCTCGCCTCCGGTAGCCACGCACCATCTGGTAGCCCTCGAACGACTCGGCGAGGACGTCGATCCGGTGCAGCCATTTGACGTTGGTCATGCCGTACCAACCGGGCACCAGGAGGCGCAGCGGAAAGCCATGCTGCGGCGGCAAGGCCTCGCCGTTGAGGTCGTAGGCGAGCAGGACCTCGTCGCGCATCGCCTCCAGTATCGAAAGGCTGCGCGCGTAATGCTGCTCAACGCCGCCTTCTATGCCGCGATCCAGCCCTGTGAACGCCACGTCTATCGCATCTGCCAGCGGCCTCGCTTCCTCGAGAACGTGGCGCAGCGGTACTCCGCGCCACTCGCCCGTGCCAACGGCTTCGAGGAGCCACGGCTGGCTGATGGGCCGTGGCGAAAGCGCGGCCCGGCCATTGCCCGCACATTCCATCGTCGAGGCGACGGTCACCGAGGGCATGGCCTTCAGCTCGGCCAGCGAAAGCTCTAGCTTCCGGTCGACACGACCCTGCACGACAAGCCTCCAGGCCTGGGCATCGACGACCGGGATGTCGTAGTGGACGAGGAGGTAATGCAGACCGACCGGAGTGATCGGGTAGCGAAGGGCCTCCAGCGGCATGCCGTGGTTGCGCGCCGCCAGCTGGAGCTCCTCTTTTGTGATGAGCTCGGACTCGACCGGTCCAGTAGTCATGCGCCGTACTCCTGGCGACTTCGTTCAGTAGTGGGCGGTGAGAGAGTCGAACTCCCGACTTCCTCGGTGTAAGCGAGGCGCTCTAGCCAGCTGAGCTAACCGCCCATAAACGGGGTTTCAAAGTCTACCCAGACGCCAGCACGCTGAGACCGGCCTTGAGCTGCGCGTCCTTGGCGAACTCGTCGGCCGGCTGGAGCACGTCGAACTCGTCGGCCACGTTCGCCAGCGGCACTGGGACATCTGGCTGCAGACCCTTCTTGTCGATCGTCTCGCCGTTGGGCAGGTACCAGCGCTTGATCGTGAGGTGGATGTCGGCGCCGTCGCTCAGCTCGAAGTCCTGCTGCACCGACCCCTTCCCAAAGGTCACCGTACCGACCAGCTTGGCTCTGTGATGAACCTGCAGCGACCCGGCGACAATCTCAGACGCCGAGGCGCTGTTGGCGTCTACGAGCACTACCAGCGGGATCGTGGCGGCCAGATGCTCGCCGCTGACCTCGTGCCTCTCCACGTTGCCATGGCGGTCGCGTAGCTCGAAGGTCTCCCCGCTGGTTAAGAACTGGCTGATGACGTCGTCTGCGGCGGTTATGAAGCCCCCCGGGTCATCGCGCAGGTCGAGCACCATCCCCTTCGCGCCCGGAAGTCCAGCCTTCAGCGCGGTCGAGAACTCGTTCGCGGTCGGTGACCCGAAGCTGTAGATGCGGGTGTAGAGGATGTCGTTGCCGATCACTGTGGACCGCACCGATGGCACCTGGATCTCGGCCCGGGTCACCGGCACGATGAGAGTCTTGCCGCCCCGTTCGATCGTGAGCGTGACCCTCGTTCCATTGGGACCCTGGAAAAACAGCGGCGCCTGGTCAGCGGTGACCCCGCTCAAGTCCTTGTCATCGACCTTCAGGATCTTGTCCCCGTTCTGCAAGCCGGCGGCAGCCGCAGGTGACCCCGGGATCGTGCCTGTGACCACGGGATATCCCGTGCCGAACTTCAAGTAGACGCCGATTCCTGAGAAGCGTCCGGAATAAGACTCCTGAAGGCGCTTGTACTGCTCAGGGTTGTAGTAGGCGGAGAAAGGATCGCCCAGGCTCGCGACCAGCCCCTGCACCGTCCCCTGCGAAAGCTTCTTGGTGTCGATGTTGCTGTCGATGTAGTCGGACTGGATCAGGCGCATGGCCTCCTCCAGCTCGGTCGTGTCGATGCGGCCTACTGAGTGGTGGGCAACGTAGGGCAGGTAGTCCGGAAACGCCTGGTCGGTGTAAACGCCTGCCCCGAAGCCGAGGGTGGCGACGACGAGGACGGCGGCGCCCCACTGGGCGTCGCGCAATTTCATGTCAGCAGACTAGCGAAGTCGAGCTAGCCGAGAGCTAACAGCCGAGCCAGAGGCAAGGATCCTTCCAGACGTTGTTGACACGGATCTCAAAATGCACATGAGGCCCGGTCGAATTGCCGGTGGATCCTTCGTACGCGATGAGGTCTCCACGGGCGACGATCTGACCACTCCTGATACCCCGAGCGAATGAGCTCAGATGGCCATACAGCGTCGAGTAGCCGTTGCCGTGGATCATCACGACATAGTTGCCGTAGCCGAAGGAGCCGGGGTAAGCGTAGATGATGCCGGTGTCAGCGGCGACGATCGGCGTCCCATATGGGCCCGCGATGTCGAGCCCTGTGTGGATCTTGTGTGGATAAGGACACGCAGCCCAGTAGGGCTCGGCCCAGAAGGTTGAGCACCCAAAGGGCTGGCTGATGCAACCAAACCCGCAGGCCGGTTCCGGCCACTCGAATTGCCCGGTCCCTCCGCCAGCCGCGCGGGCGGCGGCCTGGTACTTCAGCTGCAGCTGCGCGACCTGGGCGTCGATTTGAGCACGCTGTTGAGTGAGCAGGCGATATTGGTCATTCAGCTGATCCTCCAGCTGCTGCTGATACGCGAGGGCGACCTTCATTGTGGCTTGGTTCTTCTCCAGGTCTGCCTCCGTGGCCTTCTGCTGCTGGAGTAGGGCCGCAACCTGGCTCCGCTGCGTGGCAAGGGTTGCGCTGGCAACCTCGAACTGCAAATGCTCTTGCCGGAGATCGTCGAGCAGCCTCCGGTCGGAAGCGGCGATCTGCTGCGCACCGATCATCCGATTCATGATGTCGTTGAACGTGCTGGCTGTGAGCACCAGCTCCACGTAGTTGATGGAGCCGTGGGCGTCGACGTACCGCAGTCGCTGGTTGAGGAGCTGGTCGCGCACGCTCATGTGAGCCTGGAGACGCGTCAGATCGCCCTCCGCGAAGCGGATCTGTCGATCGAGGTCATCGATCTTGGCCTGGGTCTGCGCTATGAGTGCGTTCTGTGCCGCGATCTGCTTCTGGAGGCTTGTGATGATTCCGTAGATCGCGTTGATCTGCGCCTCGGTGCCGTGAAGCTTGCGCAGAATTGCGACCATCTGCTTCTCGCTTTGTACCTGCTGTCCGATGCCCCTGTTGTACTCAACGCAGGCCTGGTAGACCTCGGGCGGATCTCCTGGATAGCAGTAGATGGCGGACGCGTTGCGCGCCGTTGCGGGTCCCCAGAGGAGGGCAGCGATCAAGGTGGCCGCCGCAATTCGATATCTCACGTCAGAGCCTCACAAAGCGGCGTACGCCGATGTAGCTGCCTAGCGCACCCAGGAGCGCCCCGCCGAGCAACAGGTCGCGAGACAGGCTCGAGAAAAAGCTTGGATCGTATGACAATGGGATGAAGGCGATATCGGATCGAAACTGCGAAACAGCGGGCGGATACGCAATGACCAGCAGCGCAAGCGCTATAGCAGCCGCGATGAGCCCGGTCATGATCCCTTCGATCACGAATGGCCCACGCACGAACCACTCGGTTGCGCCCACCAGCTTCATGACTTCGATCTCCTTGCGTCGGTGGTACACGGCGGTACGAATGGTGTTCATCACGATCACCACGGAGACCACCACAAGGATCGCGAGCAGCCCTACGCCCGCGAGCCCGAGCCACTGTGACAGCTGCAGCATGCGGTTCACGAATTCGCCCTGGTAGTTGGTCGGATCAGTGGGATCGACTCCAGACCACTGGCGCGCGAATGCGTCGATCGAGGACACGTCGCTCAGTTTGTTGACGTGAACCTCGAGTTTCGCATCGAGAGGATTGCCACCGATTTGCTGCGCATACACAGCGTTGTTTGGGTCGGCGGTGAACTCCACGAGCGCCTGCTCTTTGGTGATGAAGCGCACGCTCTTCACGCGAGGATCGAGGCTCAGCTGTTGCTGGAAGTCGTAGACGGTCTGCAGGGGCGTGCCATCCGCGATGTTGATCGAGATGATGCTGACCTTCTCCCTGAAGCCGTCGAGCACCTGTGAGAAAGCGTGGCCGACCAGCAGGTTGACCCCGGCCAGGATCAGGATGAGCGTGATCGACAGAACAGCGGCCAGGCTCACCGCCAGGTTCCGCCAGAAGCTCTGCCAGGCGCTATTGAGCGCGAACTTGAGGTTTCGAAAAATCATCATGGTATCGGCCTGAACGGTCGTCTCTAGCAATCTGTCCGGCGTCGATTGCGATCACCCGACGGCGGAGAAGGTCGACGATCTCGCGGTTGTGCGTCGCCATCACCACGGTGGCGCCCCTCGAGTTGATGCGGAGGAAGAGCTGCATGATCTCCCACGCGGTCGCAGGGTCGAGGTTTCCGGTCGGCTCGTCGGCGATGATCATCCGCGGCGCGTGCACCAGAGCCCGCGCGATCGCGACCCGCTGCTGCTCGCCGCCCGACAGGTTGGCCGGGTAGGTGTGCTCCTTGCCCGCCAGGCCCACCGTGTCCAAGGCCTCGGCAACCCGCATCTGCACGGTGCGGTCGGCCTCGCCCAGCACTCGCAGCGCAAAGGCAACGTTCTCGTACACGGTCAGGTTGGGCAGCAGCTTGAAGTCCTGGAACACGAGGCCGACCTTGCGCCGGTAGTGCGGGAGCTTGCGCCGCTTCATGCGGCCGAGCTCGACGCCCTCGACGAAGATCTTGCCCTTGGTCGGCTTCTCCTCTCTGATCAGAAGGCGCACGAGGGTTGATTTGCCGGCGCCGGAGGGACCGACCAGGAAGACGAAGTCTCCCTCGGGCACCACGAGATTGATGTCGCGAAGGGCCTCGGTACCGGTCGGGTAGGTCTTCCAGACGTGCTGGAAGCTGATGACCGGCCTGCTGTCGAAATCCGCTGTCACAACCATTAGCTGCGTCTCTTGCTTTGACGTGAGGCGCCGGCGGGCGCACCTGGCGAGGTCGCGGGCAGTATAGCCGAAGGTACCCAAAACCTCCAAGCGGGACACTAAAGGCTATGTAACGTTGCCGTCCCCGGTTGCTTGCGGTTTTTAGCTCACCCTCGCGGCGCTCTGGCCCAGCTTCCAGCGGAGCCAGCTCTCGATGAACGGGTCGATCTCCCCGTCGAGCACGGCCTGGGCGTTCCCGACCTCCAGGCCGGTGCGGACGTCCTTGACCAGCGTGTACGGCTGCAGGACGTAGTTTCGGATCTGGGAGCCGAACTCCGCCGGCATCACCTGGCCGCGAATCTGCTCCATCTGCTCGGCAGCCTCCTGCTGCTGACGCTGAAACAGGCGCGCCTTCAAGACCTTCATCGCCATCTCACGGTTCTTCATCTGCGAGCGCTCGTTCTGGCACGTGACCACGATGCCCGTCGGCAGGTGCGTGATGCGCACTGCGGAATCGGTTTTGTTCACATGCTGCCCGCCCGCGCCGGTCGAACGGTAGGTGTCGATGCGCAGGTCCTGCGGGTTGATGACGACGGCGTCCTCGTCCGAGCCCTCGAGCTCGGGCATCACCTCGACCAGCGCGAACGAGGTGTGGCGGCGGTGGTTCTGGTCGAACGGCGAGATCCGAACCAGGCGGTGCACGCCATGCTCGGACCTCAGGCGTCCGTAGGCATGCGGCCCGCGAACGATGAGTGTCGCGCTCTTCAATCCGGCCTCTTCACCCGGCGACTGGTCGATGATCTCGGTCTCGAAACCATGGCGCTCGGCCCACTTCAGGTACATGCGCAGCAGCATCTCGACCCAGTCCTGCGCCTCGATGCCGCCCTGGCCGACCGACAGTGTGATCACGGCGTTGTGGTCGGCGTAAGGATCGGTGAACAGCAGGTCCAGCTCGCGCGAACGCAGCTCCGACGCCACCGCCCTTAGCTCGGCCTCCACCTGAGCAGACAGCTCTGGGTCCCCGGACGCCAGCTGGTCGAGCTCGACCAGGTCTCGGGCGCGCCGCTCGAGCTGCTCCCAGCCCCTGAGTAGCTGTCGATATTCCGCCGCTTCGCGAGCCATCTGGCCGGCGCGCCGCGGGTCGTCCCAGGCGCCTGGCTGCGCTAGCTGCCGGTCGACCTCATCGGCACGCTTGAGCTTTCCTGGCAGGTCAAAGGTGCTCCTTCAGCTGCAGGATCCGTTCCAAGAGCTCTTTGGGTTCGAGTTCAGAGTCCATCGTCACTCCAATGATTCCGCACGTTTGGCGCCAAAAGTGCGCTTTGGGCTCGGAATTCCGCGCCCTTTGGCGCCAAAAGCGCGAAATGCCCGAGTGGTTCCGTCCAGGCATGAACCCTTAGCGCCCGTGGCACCTCTTGTATTTCTTACCCGAACCGCACCAGCACGGATCGTTTCGCCCGATCTTACCGGCAGCGCCTCCGGGCACCGCAGCCGCGGCCGCCTGCGTTGCCGGTCGGGACTTTCTCGGCGCGCCGTTGGCACCCGAGCCGTCGGGGTCGCCCGGGCCGCTCTCGAACACTCGCCGCGTAGCGGGCGGCGGAGGTGGCGCGTTGCGCTGGACCTGAACCCTGAAGATCTGGGCCACGATCGAGCCCTGGATTCGCTCCCGCAGCTCGTTGAACATCTCGAAGGCCTCGTTCTTGTACTCGACCAGTGGGTCGCGCTGGCCGTAGGCGCGCAGGCCGATGCCTTCACGGAATTGCTCCATCTGGGTCAGGTACTGCATCCACTGCCAGTCGATCATGCGCAGCATCACGTCGCGTTCCACCAGGGGCATCAGGTCGGCTCCGATCTCCTCGACCTTCTTGTCGTACGCATCCGAGGCAGCCGCGTTCAAATGCTCTGACAGCGCCTCTTGGCCCTTCACGAGGACCTCTTCGGGAACCTGTGAGTCAGGCGCGATGGGCAGGTACGCAGACAGGTAGCGCACCAGCGCCTCCATGTCCCAGTTCTCCCAGTGGCGGCTCTGGCAGTGGACCTCGATGCCCTTGGCGACGATCTCCTTGACATAGCCGAGGATGTTGCCCCGCACGTCGGCACCCTCGAGTACCTTTCGCCGCTCCTCGTACACGATCTGACGCTGCTTGTTCATGACGTCGTCGTACTCGACCACGTGCTTGCGGGCGTCGAAGTGCATGCCCTCGACCTTCTTCTGCGCCCCGGCGATCGACCGCGCCACCCATGGGTGCTCTATGGGCTCCACCTCGAGGCTGTCCATCAGCCGTCCGATCCGGTCGGCGGCCGGTCCGAAGATCTTCATCAAATCGTCTTCCAGTGAGATGAAGAAGCGGCTCGACCCCGGGTCGCCCTGTCGGCCTGAGCGCCCGCGCAGCTGGTTGTCGATGCGCCGGCTCTCATGCCGCTCGGTGCCGATGATGTGGAGCCCGCCGACGTCGGTCACCCCCTTGCCGAGAACGATGTCGGTGCCGCGTCCGGCCATGTTCGTCGCAATCGTCACCGCCTTCGCCTGGCCTGCCTCGGCGACGATCGCTGCCTCACGCTCGTGCTGCTTCGCGTTGAGCACGTTGTGCTTCAAGCCGCGCTTCTCGAGCATGCGCGCGAGCCGCTCAGACTTCTCTACCGAAACCGTGCCGACCAGGACGGGACGGCCCTCCTGGTTCATCTCCATGATCTCGTCGATAACGGCTTCGAACTTCGACTTCTCGGACTTGTAGATGACGTCGGGGTGGTCCTCGCGGACCATCTTGCGATGCGTGGGGATGGCGACCACGTCGAGGCCGTAGATCTTGTGGAACTCCTCCGCCTCAGTGAGCGCGGTGCCCGTCATGCCGGCGAGCGTCTCGTACTGCCGGAAATAGTTCTGGACGGTGATGGTGGCGACGGTCTTCTGCTCCTGCTGGACCTTGACGCCTTCTTTCGCCTCCACCGCCTGGTGCAGCCCATCCGACCACCGCCGGCCCGGCATGGTGCGCCCCGTGAACTCGTCGACGATGATCACCTCGCCGTCTTTGACCAGGTAGTCACGATCCCGCAGGAACAGCACCTTCGCCTTGAGCGCCTGGTTGATCTGGTGCGCCTCGATCACGTTCTCGAGGTCGTAGATGTTGCGGATGCCCGTCCAGCGCTCCATCTTCGCGATCCCGGCCTCCGTCAGAGCCGCGGACTTGTGCTTCAGGTCGACCTCGTAGTCTTCGCCTTCGGTCAGGCGACCGGCCCACCTCGCGTACTCGTAGTACTTCTCGGTCGACTCGCTCGAGATGTCCGAGATGATGTGCGGCGTGCGCGCCTCATCGACCAGGATCGAGTCCACCTCGTCGACGATCGCGTAGTGGAGCTCGCGCTGACTGCACTGCGCCAGGTCCCGCGCCATGTTGTCGCGGAGGTAGTCGAAAGCCAGCTCCGAGTTGGTGGCGTATGTGATGTCTGCGTGATAGGCGTCGCGCTTGGTCGCCGGCCGCAGGTGCTGCAAGCGGCTGTCGGGGTGGGTCTCGTCGACGAATTCCGGGTCGTAGATGTAGGTGCCGGCTGAGCCGACGTTGACGCCAATGCTCATGCCGAGGAGGTGATAGATCGGGCCCATCCACCCCGCGTCGCGCCGGGCCAGGTAGTCGTTGACGGTGACCAGGTGCACGCCTCGCCCCGCCAGCGCATTGAGGTACAGGGCCAGGCTTGCGACGAGGGTCTTGCCCTCGCCGGTCTTCATCTCGGCGATCTTGCCCTGGTGCAGCACGATGCCACCGACCAGCTGCACGTCGAAATGGCGGAGGCCGATGGTCCTTCGCCCCGCCTCGCGACAGAGTGCGAACGCCTCGATCAGGAGCTCGTCCAGGTCGTGCCCGTCGCGCGCGCGCTGGCGCAGGTCGTCGGAGCGCTGGCGCAGCTCGGCGTCGTCCAATGCCTTCAGCTCCGGCTCGAGATCCGTGACGGCGGCCGCCACCGCCAGGTGGCGCCTCACCTCCCGTTCGTTCGGATCGAGGAGCTTGGTTAGATTCAGCATGTCAATTGACTTAGGGTACCCGCTGACTCTGAATCATTCCCCGGCCACGATCGGGCTAACCGGTGCTCTACGGGACGACCGGCTCCAGGATCGCCACGGACCCGTCGGCGCGACGGAAAGCGATCTGGATAGCGCCGGAATCCTCATCGAGGAAGACCCGGAAGCTCTGGCCGTCCGATTCCAGCTCTGCTATGGCTTCGTCAATTGACATCGGCAGCAGCTTCTGGCGTATCCGCTCGGGCTCGGTCGAACGCGTCGGACGCGCGTCTTCCTGCGCCGGGACTCGAAGCGGCGACACGGGCTGCTTCCTGCGGGTGCGCTTCTCCTTCAGCTTGACGACCTGACGGTCGATCTTGTCGAGCGCGAGGTCCAGGGCTGACTGCGCATCGGCGCCTCGTTCATGGGCGGACAGCACAGGTGCGCGTCGCCCGTCGATGTGCACCTTGATGCGGCACACGCTGGTCGAAAGACCGAAGCGCTTGCGCTCCTCCGTGAACTCGACCTCGGCGTCCGCCACCTTTCCGAAATGGCGCTCAAGGCGGGCCAGCTTGCGCTGCGCGTATTCCTTCAGCTCGGGACCGAGGCCGTCGGTGCGGTCGTTCAGGACGACCCTCACAGCCTGAGTATATGACCCTCCGCTAGCGGGCGGACGGCTTGTAGCCGGGGGGCGGCGGGAAGAGCATCGTGATCTCTTTCGGCAGCGGAATTCCCTGCAGGAAGATGCGATCGAGGATCTGCGGGCGCAGGCCCGTCGGCTTGAACTCGGCGATGACCTTGCCGTCGGGAGTGGCCCCCTTCTGCTCCAGGATGAAGACGTCCTGCATGGTGATGATGTCCTGCTCCATGCCCACGAGCTCCGTGATCTGGGACACCTTGCGAGAGCCATCCCGGAGCCGGCTCAGCTGCACGAAGATGTTGATCGCGCCCGCGATCTGCTGGCGAATGGCGCGCACCGGCAGGTCCACGCCCGCCATCAGCACCAGGGTCTCGAGTCGTGCGAGGGCGTCGCGCGGTGTGTTGGCGTGCAGGGTGGTCATCGATCCGTCGTGGCCGGTGTTCATGGCCTGCAGCATGTCGAGGGCCTCTCCGCCACGACACTCGCCGACCACGATGCGCTCGGGGCGCATACGCAGCGAGTTGATGACCAGGCGCTGGATCGTGATCTCGCCTTCGCCGTTGATGTCCTTCGGCCGCGTCTCCATCCGGCACACGTGCTCCTGGTGGAGCTGGAGCTCGGCGGCGTCCTCGATGGTGACGATGCGGTCCTCGACCGGGATGAAGCCGGAGAGCACGTTGAGGAACGTCGTTTTGCCGGTGCCGGTTCCGCCGGAGATGATGATGTTGGCCTTGGCGAGCACCGCCGCCTTCATGAAGCCGAAGCCGGCCTCGTTGCAGCTCCCGAAGCGGATCAAGTCCTCGACCTGGTAGGGATCGCGCGAGAACTTGCGGATCGTGAGCAGCGGACCGTTCAGTGCCAGCGGCCGGATGACGGCGTTGACGCGGGATCCGTCGGCGAGGCGAGCATCACACAGCGGCTGGCGCTCGTCGATGCGCCGGCCCACGGTGCGGACGATGAACTGGATGACGTTGAGAAGCTGATCCTCATCCACGAACTTGATGTTGGTCAGCACGACCTTGCCGGCCATTTCAACGTATACGTGGTCGCTGCCGTTGACCATGATCTCGGTCACGCGGTCGTCCCGAATCAGGGGTTCGATCGGCCCCAGCTGCTGGTAGTACTCATCGATGTTGATGCCTGGGATCCGAACTGCCATTGATCAGCCTCCGCTCGGAGATTACCTAAACGCCGACCAACTATAGCGGGGAGGGCGCGGGTTCCTCGCGTTTAGACGGTCACCCGCGCCACGGAAACCCCGATCACCGGACCGGCTCCGGCGGCTTTCAGCGTCGCCGCGCAGGCTTCGAGCGTGGCCCCCGTGGTGGCGACGTCGTCGACGAGAAGCACTGACCTGCCGGCCAGGTCAGCACCCCGCCAGGCAAACGCCCCACGCACGTTCTCCTGACGCCACAGGCGGTCATGGCCGACCTGAGGCGGAGTTGCGCGGACCCGGACCAGCCCGCCAGGGATTTCGCCTAGGGCCAGGAACGACCTCAGCTCGCAGGCAAGCAGCTCTGACTGGTTGAAGCCTCTCGCCCGCAGCCGCTGCGGGTGAAGCGGCACGGCCACCGCACAGCTCGCGGCCAGGCCCTCGACGACGAGCCGCTCGGCGAGAAGCAGGGCCAGCGGCTGGGCCAGGCGCCGCCAGCCGCTGTACTTGAAGCGCTGGATCGCCTGCTCGATCGGACCCTCGTAGGCGACGGCCGAGCGCAGCCGCGCGACGGAGGGCATCCGCCGCCGGCAGCCGCAATCAGAACGCGCCGACTCAACCTCCGCGCCGCACCGCCTGCAGAGGGGTTCTTCGAGGCGCCGGATGCAACGGCGACATTCATCGCACAGCCATGCGCCCACGGCGCGGCAGCCACCACAACGCGGGGGCATGACGATGTCCAGGAGCGCGGAGAGCACAGCCCGAGGCTAGGGCCGATGTCAAGCCCGCGTTAACAGTCAGCCGATGTTGATCTGGTCGCCACGCTGAAGGTCCATCTCGGCCGTCGAGCCTGCCGGGAGCTCCAGCACGCTGTGCGCTCCCCACTCCAGCCAGACGACCCCCCACCAGGCGGGCAGCCGGGGGTACACCTTCTTGACGCGCTCCTTGCTGTCGAGGAACACGGCGTCGATCGGAAACCTCATGAACATCATGTGGATGCCGTTGCAGGGGACGATCCACATCCCCCGACCCGCGTCCAGGCGGAGCCGGAACATGAGGCCCACGCCGCGACCCATGAACGATTGCGGAACCTCGAGCTCCTCCGCGAGAACCTTGCCCGACGGCGCGTGCACCGCTCGAGGACCTGCCATGTCGATCGATTAGCCTACGGCGGGGATGGACTTCGAGAGCGATGGCGTCCGCCTCCACTACACGCTGCACGGACCTGATGCGGGGGAACCGGTGATCCTGGTCCACGGTTTCGCCTCCGACTACGAGCTGAACTGGGTCGGCTCCCGCTGGCAGGAAACCCTGGAACGCGCCGGTTATCGCGTCATAGGCCTCGACTGCCGCGGCCACGGTCAGAGCTCCAAGCCTCACGACCCAGCTGCTTACGCACTCGCGACGATGGCGGCCGACGTTCGCAATCTCATGGATGAGCTCGACCTAGCCTCCACGCGCTACATCGGCTACTCGATGGGCGCCCGGATCGGGCTGCGGGCGCTGCTCGATTTTCCGGACCGCATCCGCTGCGCGGTGCTGGGCGGGGTCGGCATGTCCGGAGCGCTCGAAGGCGCGGAGAAGATCGCGCGCGCCCTGCGCGGAGGGCCGCCGGAGAATGAGGTCGCGGCGACCTTTCAACGTTTCGCGTCGGCACGTCCCACCAACGATCTCGAGGCCCTGGCCGCGTGCATCGTCGGTCAGCAACCAGGACTCGATCCGGAGCAGCTCACAGCCGTGCGCACGCCGATCCTGGTTGCGATCGGGGAGCGAGACGATATCGCTCGCAACGCCGAACAGCTGGTCGCCCAGATCCCCACCGCGCGATTGATCGTCATCCCGGGGCGCGACCACATGAGCGCCGTCACCGCCAGGCCCTTCAAGGACGCCGCCCTGGAGTTCCTGGCCGAAAACTCTTAAACCGCCGGTGCATGCAATCGCCGCTTCCAGGTTCGATTCAAACCCGCCGGTGCATGAACTCGCGGTTTCGGCGGTGCTGAGGCCCTGTTACCCGCGGTGGTGGTAGCGGATCCGACGCTTGGACCGCTGGATGACGCCCCCAGGCACGATCGAGATCGTTCCATCCGGCTCGAGGACCGCCATCTCGACCTCTTTCAAGTCGGTCACGCCATGCTCGCGCATCGCCATCTCGACCTCTTCCTTGTCCACCCCCTCGCGGCGCATCACCTGCTCCATGAAGCGCCCGTTCCGCATGACCACGGCCGGCGCGGGCGTGAACAGCCTGTGAAAGCGGGGCAGCCTGTCGAGGCGCCCGACGACGTAGTTGGTGCTGACCAGGGCCGCGATCAGGATCAGGCCTCCGACGACGGACGTGTCGGGTCCGGTGATAGCCGGCTGCAGTGCGTTCGCCACCAGCAGGACGAACACGAGGTCATAGAGCGTGAACTGACCCACCTCGCGCTTGCCAAAGATCCGCAACGAGCCCAACAGGGCCGCGTAGATGACCACCGCACGCAAGACAAGCTCCCACACCGGGACGCTTGGGAGGAGCGAAGAGACGAGCGCTGCCGCCTACCTCGGTTGCATGAGGATCAGCACCGCCGGGCCCAGCAGCACGATCCACAGCGTCGGGAAGATGCAGCCCACCATGGGCAGCAACATCTTCAGCGTCGCCTGCGCAGCCTTCTCCTGCGCGCGCTGGCGCCGCTTGCGGCGCATCTCGTCCGCCTGGATGCGCAGGATCTTGCCGATGCCGGTGCCGAACTGCTCCGACTGGATCACGGCCTGGATGAAGTTGTGCAGGTCTTCGACCCCGCTGCTGCGACCCATCTCGTCCATGGCCTCGAGGCGCGGCCGTCCGAGGTTGACCTCGCGCAGAACCTTGGCGAACTCTTCGGAGAGCGCGTTCTTGTACTTGTCGGTGACTCGAGCCAGCGCTGCGTCAAAGCCGAGCCCGGCGTCGACCGCGATCACGAGCAGGTCCATGGCGTCGGGTAGCCCCTTCTGGATCTCGGACCGGCGCGCATCGACCTTCTGCTGCAGCCACATGACCGGTGCGTAGTAGCCGAGGATGGCGCCGACCACCAGCGAGATGGCGAGGTAGACAGGGTTTCCGAACAGGAAGCCCAGCAGCAGGCCGACTGCGGCCAGGACCGCGGCGCCGACGATCCTCACCGCGCCGAAGTCCTCAGGCGTGAGGTTGCCGGGCCTGCCGGCAAGGTCGAGCTTGTTCATCAAGTCCTGTCGCGCCTTCTGTGGGGTGGAGCGCGAAAGGAAGCTGCCGAGGCGCTCGATGGACGGGCGCAGGAACCGCTCGCTGAACGGTCGCTGCAGCTCGACCTCCTCCATCGTCAGCGGCTTCTCGCCGCCGTAGACCTGGAGGCGCTGCTGGACCATCTGCGCCGTGTTCACCTGCGGCGTGCGCGCGATGCCCAGAAAGATGATGAAGATTCCGAGCGCAACCCCAAGAGCAAGTATCGGGAGCATCAGGTCATACCTCTATCGCGACCACGCGACGAATGATCAGGTTACCGATGAAGATCATGAAGGCGCCGATGGCGATCAGCACCCATCCGATGAAGTTCTCGAACATCGGACGGAAGTACGTCGGAGTCACGAAGTACATGAAAACCGCGAGAACGATCGGCAGGAAGGTGATGAGCGTGCCCGACGCGCGCGCCTGGGCGGTCAGGGTCGCGATCTCGCCCTTGATGCGCACTCGCTCGCGGATCGTGTAAGCGATGTTGTCGAGGATCTCGGCCAGGTTGCCACCCACAGTGCGGTGGATCGAGTAGGCGGTCGCGACCAGGTCGAAGTCGGCGCTGGCGATGCGCTTAGTGATGTTCTGGAGGGCCTCGTCCGGGGAGCCACCAAGGTTCATCTCGCGCACCGCGCGCGAGAACTCGTCCGCGATCGGCGGGACGGCGTTCTTGGCCACCGTGTCGATGGCCTGCGCGAACGAATAACCGGCTTTGAGGGCGTTGGACAGCAGGGTCAGCGTGTCACCCAGCTGCGCGTTGAAGGCCTTTAGGCGCCGGTTGATGCGGTACTTCACATAGAAACCGGGGATGAGGTAGCCCACGATCGCGAATACGACGATCTGGATGATGCCGCCCGGAAATCCGAAACGAGCCGCCGCGATAAGCGCCAAAAGGGCCGTGAAGCCGATCTGGATCATGAAGTACTCAGAGGTTCGGAGCTTGAGGTCCGCGCGGTTCAGCTGCTCGGCAACCGAAGGCTTGCCCTTCTTGACGTCGCCACGACCCATCCGGTCGGCCGCCGGCTGAAACAGGCGGTTGAGAGTGTCGCGCATGCCGCTCGGCGGTGGAAGCGTGGTCGAACCGGCAGTGGTCACGCCATATGCCGCCAGCCTCGCCTGGAAGTCCTCGGCACCTCCGGCGGAACGCCGCAGCTGGCTGAGACCGATGAAGAGCAGGAAGACGCCTGCAAAGGCGATGAGGGCGAATATCGCGCCGATCGGCATCGTGACCTCCTAGTGGGCTAGTACAGCTTATCCGGCGGTGGCTGGGGGGTGGGTACAAATAGTGATTGCGGAATGTCCTCGCCTTCGGCTTTGAGGTGTTCCATTCGAACCGGGAGAAGGCCGGTCGCTGTGTGGTAGCCGACCGCCTTGCCCTCGGCGCTCACACCGAGCTGCCTGAACGTGAACAGCTCCTGGAACTGCACGTCCCCATCCTTCATCCCCATGACCTCCGCGACGCTGACGATGCGCCGCACGCCGCCCCGGAGCCGGGACTGCTGGACGATGAGGTGAATCGCCGATCCGATGGTCTCCCGGATGGCGCGAGAAGGGAGGTCCTGACCGGCTTGCAGCACCAGCGTCTCGAGGCGGACCAGGCACTCGTGCGGGTTGTTGGCGTGAAGCGTCGACATCGAGCCATCGTGGCCGGTGTTCATGGCCTGGAGCATGTCCAGGGCCTCGCCGCCACGGCACTCACCGACGATGATGCGGTCGGGGCGCATACGCAGGCAGCTCTTGACAAGCTCGCGGATGGGCACCGCACCCTTGCCCTCCACGTTGGGCGGCCGCGACTCGAGCTGGATCCAGTGGGGCTGCTGCAGCTGCAGCTCGGCCGCGTCCTCACACGTGATCAGCCGCTCAGTCTCGGGGATGAACGACGACAGGATGTTCAGCAGGGTCGTCTTGCCTGAGCCGGTGCCGCCCGAGACCAGGATGTTCATGCGGGCGCGCACGCAGGAGCGCAGGAAGGTCATCAGCTCGGGGCTCGACGAGCGAAAACGATTGACGATGTCGGCCGGGCCCCACTTCTCTTTGGCGAACTTCCGGATCGTGAGGCACGGGCCCTTCAGCGCGATCGGCGGGATGACCACGTTGACACGGGAGCCGTCCTTCAGGCGAGCGTCACAGATGGGGGTCGACTCGTCGACGCGCCGGCCGACAAGGCTGACAATGCGGTCGATCACCTGCCGCATCTGCCGCTCGGACTCGAAGGTGACCGCGGAAAGCGTCGGCTCGCCGCTTTTCTCGACGTAGATCTGCTTGGGGTGGTTGGCCATGATTTCGGTGATGCTCGGGTCGCCCAGCAGCGCCTCCAGGGGTCCCAGCCCCAGCACGTCGTCCAGGACCGACTCGATGAGCCGTTCCTTGTCGCTCTTGGTCATCGTCATCGCCGTTGACCGGAAGTACTCCTCGGCGAGCTCGAAGATCTTTTCGCGGACGCCGGCCTTGTTGCTGGAGTCGATCTGGTCGGCGTACTTCTCGATCAGCTTGGAGTGGATCTGGACCTTGGCCGCCGTGAAGGCGGGGGTCATCTCCCCCACGCCGACGCCGGCGGCTGCCGCGCGGGCGGACAGGCTCGGCTGAGGCGGCGCCGTCTGGACGGGGGCGGCGGTGCGCGCGACCGGAATAGCAGTCGCGGCGGCATAGGGGGCCGTCCCCCCCGCCGGCCCATTCGTCGCCGGGCCCGCGGGAGCTGGAACCCCCGTCTGGTTCTGCTTGACCCTGTCGAGAAGACCCATGTTCAGCTACCGCCCAGCCCGGCCGAGGGCCGACAACGGTCGGCTTGCGCCGATGCCGCCCAAGGGTACCAGAGGGTCGTCACAAGGACGTGAAGTGATACCTAGCTTCAACCTCTTTCGCGGACACCCCACCTGCCGCCAGGACCGTTGGACAAGTCGGGTCGGGGGTGGTGGGCGGCTGCTGCAAGTAGTCGTGGAACGACTCGAGCGTGTACTTGACCGTCATGTTGTTCAGGAACCACGTGAAGAACTCGGCGTCGCACTGGGTCAGCTCCACTGTGAGGCTGGATGTGACTCCGGTGGTGGCGCCGCCGCCGGTGGTGACGCTGGTGCTACCACTGGCGGGTGTGATGTTCGCCGAGGCCGGCCCGAGGCCGATGATCCTGACGTTGGTGAACACCGTCTTGCTCACCACCTGGGCCGCGCCCGGCGGCTGCCCTTTCAACTGGCCGAACAGGGTCGCGCTCCCGGAAGCGATGACCGTGATGTAGTCGCCAAGCGTGATGTGGCCTGCGACGCCTTGCTGCTCACCGGTGGGAATCGTGATGGCCACGTAGCCGCTGGCCAGCGGCAGGTAGGCAGGGGTGGCGCTGAGCGGGATGAGCCCCTGATCCTTGGCGAGCATGTCGGAGGTGAGCACAGCACCCTTGGTGATCTGGACCTGGGTGATCAGGCCGCGGGCATCGCTTGGCTTGGAGTACACGTTGACGAAGGTGCCCGACACCTTCGTGGTGTCGAGATCGGCGTCGGTCAGCTGATGGCGCGACGGAATCGTCGTCTTGGCGATGACGACGGTCGTGTTGGGACCGCCACCGACCACGCCTCCTCCGGAAAAGCTGCCAAAGAAAAAGACGCCCAGGCCGGCAAGCACGGCGAGAAGGAAGCCGAGGAAGATGAGAAAGCGTCCACCACCCGGTCGGGGTCGTGCTGGGGCTGCAGGTGCGACGGCCAAAACTAAGTCACCTCCGGATCAACGTTGTTCAAGGGTCGGCGCCATTGTAGCGAGGGGGCACGCGATCGTCCCCTCACTTCGAATCCTTCTCCTGAGAAGACAGAGAGCCCCTGCGCGGGGCTCTCTCGGTGAAGGTGCTACTACGTTTGGTTCTCGTTAGCCGAGAGCGGCTACGACGTTCGAGAACACGTTCTTGATCTGGTTGCCCATCGTAAGAAGGATGACGATGACCACGATTGAAACGAGCACGAGGATCAGGGCGTACTCAACCATACCCTGCCCTTCCTGACGAGACGTAAGGCTGCGAAGTTTCCAGTAAAGGCTCAACATCTGCGATTCACCTCCTTTTTCCTGAACTACAGGCCGTCAAGCTGACTGACGAGCCGGGTCAGGGATTCTTGCGGCCCCTGGCCATCGCCGCGGCGGTGATCCTACTCGGGGGGCCCGGCTAAATCAATCGCTTAGCGAAATCAGCCCTGCCGGGGGGCCGGGCGGCCATACTTTGGCGCCGGAAATGATCGCTGCGGGCGTCGAGAGCCAGGTGAGGAAGCGCGACTGGGCCTACTGGCGAGACCTCGCCTTCAGCCGTGTCCTCCCGGCCCTCTTCTTCAGCCTCTTCCTCGCCAGGCAGCTGCTGTTCGTCTGGGACAGCCTGCACTCCTTGAAGCAGCCGAACGACTACCTGTTTCTGCTCCAGCAGACGTTGGCGCTCGCCTACTTCACGATGCTCGTCGTCCTCTACAGCATCCGCCTGCCCAAGCGCGGCACCGACCGGCGCCTTGGTGTCGTCGTCATCGCATTCACCGGCACCTTCT
>WNGA01004166.1_pt1 | contig 21378 bp, 5 predicted proteins | sample 5400061 | NCBI WGS metagenome assembly WNGA01 (sample SAMN13153366, study PRJNA577476) | soil metagenome | isolation source: 100 cm soil or saprolite under grassland replicate 2 | place: USA:California | collected 2016-06-15
GCTGCGCGACTGCCGATACAAAAAAGCGGTGGGCCGTGGTGGCGTTCCTGGCCTACTTTGATATCGACCGCACTGTATGCCGGGGCATCTCTTCTTCTGTTCCTGAGCTTCTCAAGGGGCCAGATCCAAATCAGTCAATGGTTTCTCATTGTCGGAGGTGCGCTCATTTTCGGTATCGGCTCCGGGATAGCGCGAGAGCGTTCGGAGAGCATCCTTTCTTCTGCCCTACTCCATTGGGTTTGTGTGGCGGTATTGTTACTATCCAGTCGTTTGCTGTCTTGATGTAACCCGCGTTCCCAATGATCGATATAAACACTGCTATCCAGAATGGCCACGGCCATCTTAGGGTTTCTCCACGCTTCCGGATCTGAGAGACCGGCGAGTTTTTTTCATAAACTCCCAAAACTCCTCCATTTCGGCTACCCGCTCGACGGATAACCGGATGACCTCCGCCTCGGTCTTTACCCCAAGAGCTTTTTTGGCGCGGTTAAGCGCACGCTTATCGACAAAATAGGATTTGCGCTTCAATTTCGCTCTCGCTCCCAATTTAACCCCAGACAATCCAGCTTGCTATGCATACATCGTAAAAGAAAGAGGGCATACGTATCAAGTTCGTTTTTTTCCGGCTTCAGTTTAGGTCAAGCCCCTCACGTTCCCCTCACCCAAGGAAGAGTAACTTTTTTATTACCATCAGCCGAAGCGGGGCAATATAAAGGTTACGCTCTTTGGGTCCATTCGCGCTTCGAGCGAGACTCTAAAGATTAAATTTCCTCGACAATACAGCACGTTTATCGGAATAGCCGCGGGTCAATCCATGTTGGCGTGCTCATTGCTCTCCATTTCGGTTAGCGAACGGAAGGAGGACAAGGCCATGAATAAAAAAATATTGGTGCTACTGGCACAGAATGTCCGGATCGAAGAGATGATCCCTTACGTCGACAGAGTGGCCCGACCCGGGATGACGGTCGTCTTCCTCGTGCGCTATCCGGTAGGTGGGTTCATTTGGGCGAAAGAGGAATTCGGCATGAAGGTCGTTTTGGAGGCAAAGAAACTAGCAAGCTATTACTCCTGGCAAGCAAACCTAAAAAGAGCAAAGTCAGGAATTGCACCTGCCGTTGAGGCCTTGGGACGGAAAGGCGTAGAAGTGACCGTCGATGTTTACGCCGGCAGTGTGAAGCGGGCGGTGCGGAGTCACACGATCAACGCCGATGTCCATTTGATCATGACGCCGGCGGGTATCGCGGCTCGGATCGCCAGGCTCTTCGACGGTACCGATTCAGTTTTCAAGTGGTTCAACTGCCCGAGCTTCTCTCCGGTGCTATTGATTAACCCTCGGACGCTACAATGATTGGAAAAAGCCATGACTCGCGCAAAGGCGCAAAGCACGCCAAGTTCGGAGGATTCTAAAAAGTTCTTTCTTTGCGGTCTCAGCCTCTTGGCGCAGGATTCACGACTGCTGTTCGTTCGAGCACGATCACGAGAAACGATCACGGTTTTTAGTACGGTTGACACCGAAGTTCATGGTCGAATAGGCTCTCGACCGGGAAGAGAACTCACCGCAGCGGCGCTGAGTACACAGAGAAAGGGTTCTTGATCAAAAAATCCTTCGAACTCTGCGACCTCCCTGTCTTTGTGGTGAAAACTCTTTCGGAGATGCCAGATGCCCCGCGTTGAAGTCACAAAAAAGAAAAAGAGTCCGCGCGCGGACGAACTCAGCCAACTCAAGAAAGAGTTAAAGCGCGTCACCGAGCAGCTTGAGTCTCGTGATCGTGAGCTCGCCGAGGCCTCAGCGCAACAGATTGCCACGAGCGATATTCTCCAAGTTATCAGTAGCACTCCTACGGATTTGCAGCCAGTCATGGACGCCATCGCCGAGAATGCTGCACGGCTGTGCGACGCTTCCGACGCGCAGATCTGGCAGGTTAAAGGGGATAAGTATTGGCGGGTGGCTTCCCATGGATCGATACCCGTCGTGAGGGCTAATGAAGGCCGGCCCATCATTCGCACTCTGATCACGGGCAGAGCCGCTATCGACCGAGAGACAGTCCATGTTCATGATCTTGCAGCCCCCGATGCACAAGTTGAATTTAAGGACAGCTGGTCTCTTGCCAGGCAGATCGGCGTCCGCACGCATCTGGCAACGCCGTTGCTTCGTGAAGGGGTCGCAATCGGCGCGATTCTGATTCGCCGCACGGAGGTGCGACCATTCTCAGAAAAACAGATCGCACTTCTCAAAACCTTCGCCGATCAGGCGGTCATCGCCGTCGAGAACGCTCGGCTGTTTAATGAACAGCAGACCCGGAACCGCGAGCTAGCCGCGCTCCATGACGTGACCACCACGGCAAATCAATCGCTGGAGCTAACGCCGGTCCTCGATGAGGTAGTTAAGAAAATCTCGGAAATATTCAAATTCGATTCCGCTACGATTTATCTACTCGATCGCAAAATGGAGTTCTTAAATTTGCATGCGTCGTTTGGATTTCGTCACGACGCGAATCAGCCGCGGACTTTTCGGCGGGGGCAAGGGCTCACTGGTAAGGTAGCTGAAACCGGACAGCACATCATTTTTGAAAACGTGCAGACCGATCCTCGCTATCAAGAGCTGAGTTTATCTAAATCAACACGAGAGCTCGATTACTCCTTTTTTGCGCTCTTCCCGATAAAGGCGAAGGGAAAATTTGCCGGAACTATAAACTGTCTGGGTAAGTTGCCCCGAAAGTTATCTTTCGAAGAGATCCGGCTGATTACGTCGATGTCTGAACAAATTGGCGTCGCGGCTGAGAACATCAATCTTTATGAGGAGCTCAAAGGCAAAACCAAACAACTCGAAAGTTCCAACATACAACTAAGCGAAGCCCTGGAGCAGCAGATCGCGACCAGCGAGATTCTGCGCGTGATCGCCAGTTCGCCGACGGATATTCAACCTGTGCTGGACGTAGTCGCAGAGAATGCCGCGCGGCTGTGTGAGGCAAACGATGCTGTCATCCAGCGCGTCGAAGCTAACGTCCTACGCCGCGTGGCTCATTATGGGCCAATCCCAGCAACTGCGGTGGGGGAGGAGATGACCGTCACCCGAGCCTTATTGCCGGGCCGGGCCATCCTCGATCGACAAGTCCTTCACGTTCATGACTTAGCCACAGAGGTCGAAACCGAGTTTCCAGAAGACAAATCATACCAGCAACGCTTCGGCACTCGAACCATCCTTGTCGCGCCGTTGCTTCGGGAGGGCATTCCGATCGGGACCATTGTGATCCGTCGAACGGAGGTCCGTCCTTTTACTGAGAAGCAGATCGCGCTTCTGAAAACTTTTGCCGACCAAGCCGTTATCGCCATCGAGAATGTCCGGTTGTTCAAAGAATTGCAGGAGCGCAACGCAGAGTTACGCGAGGCCCTGGAGCATCAGACGGCAACGGCCGAGGTGCTCGGCATCATTAGCCGGTCGCCAACGGACGTGCAGCCGGTCCTCGACGCCATCGTCGAGAGCGCGGCCCGGGTTTGTGGGATTGACGACGTGGTCCTGCGACTCCACGAGGGGAACATTAGGGTTGTGCGGGCTCATTTTGGTCCCATGCCCATTACCCGCCCCGAGGTGAGTACAGATGAGCCATACGTTGGCTGGATGCGCGAGCACGGCGCGCTCCACGTTCCTGATGTCCGAGCGCAGAACGACTTCCCGACGTTAGGTCGCGGCCGCGAGTGGCGCACTTTCCTGGCCGCACCCTTGCGTCAGCAGGGAGATTTCATTGGAACATTGAACGCCCGTCGCATCGAGGTGCGCCCCTTCACCCCTGCTCAAATCAAACTGCTCGAAACCTTCGCGGACCAGGCAGTGATTGCTATCGAGAACGTTCGGTTGTTCCAAGAGCTAAAGGAGTCGTTGGAGCAGCAGACGGCGACGAGTGAGATTTTGGGCGTGATCGCTAGCTCGCCGACGGACGCTCAACCTGTATTTGACACTATTGCACAAAGCGCGATGTGCCTGTGCGATGGCGCCATGGGTGTGGTCTCACGGTACGACGGTGAGCTGATATATCTGGCAGCGCACTCTCATGTCACGGCTGAGGGCGCCGAGGTCATGCGGCACATGTTCCCGATGCGCCCAGCGCGGACTGGCATACATGGGCGCGTCATTCTTGAGGGATCGGTTGTCCATATCCCGGACGCGCAGGCGGACGCGGATTATAGCCAATCACTCAGCCAGGCCCTCCACCTCCGCAGCGCCGTCGGTGTGCCGATGGTCCGCGACGGTCGGGTGATCGGCGCGGTTGCCGTCGGTCGGATTGAGGTGCGTCCGTTCACCGAAAAGGAAATCGCGCTCCTCCAGACCTTCGCGCACCAAGCCGTAATCGCCATCGAGAATGTGCGGCTCTTTAAGGAGCTGGAAGAGCGGAACCGCCAGCTCGGCGAAGCTCTAGAGCAACAGACCGCAACGAGCCAAGTGTTGCAGGTTATAAGTCGCTCCGCGTTCGAGCTCCAACCGGTGCTTGATACGCTCGTGAACAGTGCAGCAACTCTGTGCAGCGCGGAGCGCGGCTACATCATGCGCTTAGACGGGGGTCAATATCATTTGGCAGCTTCCTACCCCACTGTTGGAGAGTTGGAGGAGTTCGTGCGTCGACACCCGCTTGCGCCTGATCGCGGGTCGATAACCGGCAGGGTGGCATTGGAGCGGCGCACGGTTCAAATCGAGGATGTTCTCGCTGATCCGGACTATAGGTTGCAAGAGCAGCAGCGTATTGAAGGTTACCGCAGCTTGCTGGGGGTGCCGCTACTGCGGGACGGCATCGTGATCGGAGTGTTTGCCCTTTGGCGGAACAGAGTCGATGGTTTTACCGACAAGCAAATCGAACTCGTGACGACTTTCGCCGACCAGGCGGTGATCGCTATTGAGAATGTCCGCTTGTTCCAAGAGCTCACTGAAGCACTGGAACAGCAGACTGCGACGAGCGAGATCCTTGGCGTAATCGCTAGTTCGCCAACCGAGATCCAACCTGTGTTAGACGTGGTCGCAGAGAACGCTGCGCGTGTTTGTAGCGCGAACGACGCTGTGCTTCGACTTGTCGAAGGGAGCATGCTTCGATGCGTGGCTCACTACGGACCTTTATCCCACACAGCCTCGGAGCGACCGATCGACCGCCGTTCCCCGCCTGGACGTGCGGTGCTAGACCAACAAGTAATCCACGTCGAGGATATGCGCTCTCTAACGGATACGGAATTCCCTGAGGTTCGCGAGGCGATTGAACAATCCGGTATTCGAACTGTGTTGGCGGTGCCACTGATGCGCGAAGGTGTTCCTATTGGTGTGGTTCATATCCACCGCATCGAAGTGCAGCCCTTCTCAGAAAAGCAGATCGCGCTCCTCAAAACCTTCGCCGACCAGGCCGTCATCGCCATCGAAAACGTCCGACTGTTCAAGGAGCTTCAGGAGCGCAATGCAGAATTGCGCGAGGCTTTAGAGCATCAGACGGCAACGGCCGAGGTGCTCGGCATCATCAGCCGCTCGCCGACCAATGTGCAACCGGTTCTTGACGCCATCGTCGAGAGCGCCGCTCGGGTTTGTGGGATCGATGACGTGCAGCTGCGACTCCACGAGGGCGACACTATGGTTTCGCGGGCTCATTTTGGTTCTGTACCCGTACCCGTCGTCGAGATCGATATTGATGCGCCAACGCCTCGCTGGGTGCGGGAGCACGGCACGCTTCACATTCCCGACGTTCGCGTGCAGAAAGATTTTCCATTTGTGCCTGAGGCACCGGTACGCACTTTCTTGGCCGTTCCTCTTCGTCTGAAGGGGGAATTCATTGGCGGACTGGTCGCGCGTCGCACCGAGGTACGTCCCTTCACCCCGGCTCAGATCAAGCTCGTCGAAACCTTCGCCGATCAAGCTGTCATCGCGATCGAGAACGTGCGGTTGTTCCAAGAATTGAAGGAGGCATTGGAACAGCAAACAGCGACGAGCGAAATCCTAGGTGTTATCGCCAGCTCGCCGACGGATATTCAGCCTGTGTTGGATGCCGTCGCAACGAACGCTGCTCGTCTATGCGAGGCGACAGATGCACAGATTCGCCTCGTTGAGGGCGACAACACGCGATTGGTGGCATCGTTTGGAGCCCTACCAGCCCCGGAGTTTAGGCCCATAGTGCCCGGTAACCCCTCGGGTCGAGCGATCCTTACGCGAGAGACGTTACATATTCATGATCTTCAGGAAGTTAAAATGGAATTTCCTGAGAGCGAGGGTGTCCTCCGGGGACTTCGGACGTTTCTTAGCGAGCCGATGCTCAGAGAAGGGACCCCGATTGGCGTGATCAACATCAGGCGAATGGAGGTTCGTCCTTTCTCAGACCGACACATCAAATTGCTCAAAACCTTTGCCGACCAGGCAGTTATCGCCATCGAGAACGTGCGGCTGTTCAAAGAATTGCAGGACCGCAACCGCGACCTCACCGAGGCATTGGAGCAGCAGACCGCAACAGGAGAGGTTCTGAGGGTTATTGCATCCTCGCCCACTGAGCTCCAACCGGTGCTTGATACAGTGATCGCAAACGCAGTGAGGCTTGTAGGTGCTACGCAGGGTCATATCCGTCAGTACGATGGTGAGTTTCTCCGCCCGGTTGCTCATTATGGAGAGAAGCCTGAACAGATCGCTTCTCTGCCGCCTCAGCGACCAGTTCCAGAGAGCTTCACCGGGCGCGCGTTTCTTGAGAAGAGGGCTATCCATATCCTTGATGTTGAAACAGAGCCCGGCGAGCACGTTCCAGCGCGGCAGCTTGGAACACGAACATTGCTCAATGTGCCGCTGCTGAGAGAAGGAACACCCATCGGAACGGTTTCAATTTGGCGCGATTTCGTAGAGCCGTTTACTGAGAGGCAAATTGACCTGGTTGAGACCTTCGCCGATCAAGCCGTGATCGCCATCGAAAACGTGCGGCTGTTTCAAGAGCTCAAAGAGGCTTTGGAGCAGCAAACCGCGACGAGCGAGATCCTCGGCGTCATCGCCAGCTCGCCAACGGATATTCAGCCGGTGCTGGACGCCGTCGCACAAAGCGCGGCAAGGCTGTGCGGTGCAGACGATGCAATGATTCGACTCCTTCAGGGCGATGAACTTCGACTGGCGGCTCACCATGGATCGATCATGGGACATGGGCCGGCAATAACGCCGGTTAACCGGGGGACTGTACATGGCCGGGCCGTATTCGATCGACAAACGATTCATATCCACGATATGGCGGTGGAAGCCGAGAAAGAATTTCCGGAGTCGACGGCTCGGCTTAGCGGGATTCGTACAGCGCTGGCAACTCCGCTTATGCGCGAAGGGAGTCCTATTGGGGTAATTCATATCCGCCGTACAGAGGTCCGTCCCTTTTCGGATAAACAGATTACGCTTCTCAAAACCTTTGCCTCTCAGGCGGTCATCGCCATCGAGAACGTGCGCTTGTTCAAGGAGATCGAGGAGCGCAACGCAGAGTTGCGCGAGGCCCTGGAGCATCAGACAGCTACTTCTGAAGTGCTCGGCATCATCAGCCGATCGCCCACGGACGTGCAGCCGGTGCTTGACGAGATTGTGGCAAGCGCCGCGCGGGTTTGTGGGATTGATGACGTCCACCTACGACTTCGTGACCGAGAGGTGATGGTTTCGCGGGCCCATTTTGGCCCGATACCTATAGTCCGCGCCGAGATCGATATTGATGAGTCAAATTTTCGTTGGGTCCGCGACCACGGCACGCTTCACGTTCCCGACGTTAGTGCGCAGAGTGATTTCCAACAGCTGGGCACCGAAAGGCATTTCCGCACGCACTTGTCCGTTCCCCTTCGACAGCAAGGAGAAGTCATTGGATTAATGAACGCGCGTCGCACTGAGGTTCGGCCCTTCACCCCAACGCAGATCAAGCTCCTCGAAACCTTCGCCGATCAAGCCGTCATCGCCATCGTGAACGTGCGGCTATTCAAAGAATTGCAAGATCGCAACCGTGACCTGACCGAGGCCTTGGAGCAGCAAACCGCGACGAGCGAAATCCTGCGCGCAATCGCCAGCTCACCAACTGACCTCCAGCCAGTCCTGGAGGCAGTAGCGGAAAGCGCCACGCGGTTGTGTGAGGCGTACGATGCATCAATTGGTCACGTCGATGGAGATATTCTTCGTTTAAATGCCCACTCAACGGACCCCTCCCGGCGGCGCGACGTGCCCATCACCCGCGGCCATATAGGTGGTGAAGCTATACTCGATCGACGAACGGTCCACATTCACGACTTAGCTGCAGAAGATAACGTCCGAGCGCCCAGCTGGATAAGTCTCGGCGTCCGGACGGTGCTCATGATACCGCTGCTGCGCGAAGGCGCGGCGATCGGGGCGATCGCGATCCGTCGGAAGGAGGTCCGCCCGTTTACAGAAAAACAGATCGCGCTGCTGGAGACCTTTGCGAACCAGGCGGTCATCGCCATCGAGAACGTCCGGCTGTTCAAAGAATTGCAAGAGCGCAACGCGGAACTGCGCGAGGCGCTAGAGCATCAGACGGCGACGGCCGAGGTGCTCGGCATCATCAGCCGCTCGCCGACGGACGTGCAGCCGGTGCTCGATGCCATCGTCGAGAGCGCTGCGCGGGTTTGTGGGATCGATGATGTGGTGCTGCGATTCCAAGACGGCGACACTATGGTTTCGCGGGCTCATATTGGTCCCATAGCGATTGGCCGGGTCGAGATCAGTATTGATGAGGCACAGTTTCGCTGGATGCGCGAGCATGGAACGCTCCACATTCCCGACGTCCGAGCGCAGAACGATTTCCCGACCGTAGGTTCCTCCGGTGGCTGGCGCACCGTCTTATACGTTCCCCTTCGCCAGCAGGGGGAATTCATTGGATACCTGAACTCACGCCGCATAGAGATGCGCCCCTTCACCCCGGTGCAAATCAAGCTCCTCGAAACCTTCGCGGACCAAGCCGTTATCGCCATCGAGAACGTGCGGCTGTTTCAAGAGCTCAAAGAGGCTTTGGAGCAGCAAACCGCGACGAGCGAGATCCTCGGCGTCATCGCCAGCTCGCCGACGGATATCCAGCCGGTGCTGGACACGATTGCGCAGAGCGCGGCTCGGGTGTGCGGATCCGACGACGCGACGATTCGCCTTCTTGAGGGTGATGAGGTGATCCTGGCGGCACACTACGGAATGATTCCTCCGGGAGCGGCGCGGAGACCATTGGCGTGGCATACGCCCGGTAATGAGGCCATGCTCCAGCGGAGGACGGTCCACATTCCGGACGTGCTGGCGGAAGCAGATAGATTTCCGGACAGCGGGGAGATTCGCCAGCCGCGTGGTATTCGAACTTTTCTTGTGACGCCGCTGCTGCGCGAAGGCGCACCTATCGGTGTAATCGTCATTCGTCGCAGGGAGGTCAAGCCCTTTTCCGATAAGCAGGTGACATTGTTAGAGACCTTCGCGTCCCAGGCGGTCATCGCGATCGAGAACGTTCGCTTGTTTAAGGAACTTCAGGAACGCAACGCTGAACTACGCGAAGCGCTGGAGCATCAAACAGCGACGTCCGAGGTGCTCGGCATCATCAGCCGCTCGCCGACGGACGTGCAGCCGGTCCTCGATGCCATCGTCGAGAGCGCCGCCCGGGTTTGTGGAATCGATGATTTGGGGCTGCGACTTCGCGACGGGAACGATTTCGTTTCGCGGGCGCGGTTCGGTCCTATAGCCGTAGGTTTTTCCCACGAAAAGATCAGTATTGATGAACCACGATTTCGCTGGGTAGTCGAGCATGGCACGCTGCATATCCCTGACGCTCAAGCGCAGAATGATTTTCCAATGTTGGGTGTCCTCAGCGGGGCGCGTACGTTCTTGTTAGTTCCCCTGCGTCAGCAGGGAGAAGTCGTTGGAACGCTGACCGCGCGCCGGATCGAGGTTCGACCCTTCACCCCGGCGCAGATCAAGCTCCTCGAAACCTTCGCCGACCAAGCCGTCATCGCCATCGAGAACGTGCGCTTGCTGCAAGAGTTGCAACAGCGCACCCGTGAGCTGGTGCGATCGGTAGGGGAATTGAAAGCGCTCGGCGAAGTTGGTCAGGCCGTAAGCTCGACTTTGGACCTTGGCACTGTGCTCACCCGGATCGTATCTCATGCGGTGCAACTGAGTGGCACAGACGGCGGCGCGATCTACGAGTATGACGAGCAGTCAGAAGAGTTTCTCCTGCGCGCCACCGACCATATGGAAGAAGAGTTGATCAATGCCTTGCGGGCGCATCCGCCGCGACTGGGCGATGGGGTCGTGGGCCGTGCCGCGTTAAGCCACGAGCCGATTCAAGTTGCCGACATAACGGATACCGCTGCCTACGCGCCGCGCATGCGCTCGCTACTGGCGCGCTTCGGCTTTCGCGCCAGCCTGGCCGTGCCGCTTTTGCGCGAAGACCGCATTATCGGTGCCTTGGTAGTGCGCAGAAAATCGACCGGCGAGTTTCGTCCGGAAGTAATCGAGCTGTTAAAAACCTTCGCGACGCAATCCGCCTTGGCGATCCAAAACGCGCGGCTGTTCCGTGAGATCGAAGACAAAAGCCGGCAGATCGAGGCGGCCAATCGGCATAAATCGGAGTTTCTCGCCAGTATGTCGCACGAGCTGCGCACGCCGCTCAACGCGATCATCGGTTTTTCCGAAGTGCTGCTCGATCCGACCATGCAAGTGACCGACGAGGAGCGGTTGCAGTTCATGACCGATGTTTTGTCCAGCGGCAAGCACCTGCTCAGCCTGATTAATGAAATTCTCGATCTGGCCAAGGTCGAAGCCGGCAAAATGGAACTGCAGATCGAGCCCGCGCTGCTGCAAGACGTCATCGAGGCGGTTTCCAATACGATGCGGCCGCTGGCGGTCAAGAAATCCATCGACCTGCGGGCCGAGTGCGACGAACGTTTGGCTCTGATTCCGATGGACGGTGCCCGCATAAAGCAAGTGCTTTTGAATCTCGTCGGCAATGCGGTCAAGTTCACTCCAGAGACGGGCAAGGTATGGATCCGGGCCAACGCCGAGAATAGCGAAGTGCAGATTGAGGTGAGCGACACAGGAGCGGGAATCCCGCCGGAGGATCGAGAACAGATTTTTCTAGAATTTCGGCAGCTGGGCAGGGACGCCGGAAAGCCTCAAGGCACCGGACTCGGGCTCGCGCTGGCGAAGAAATTTGTCGAAATGCACGGCGGAAGAATCTGGGTGGAGAGCGAAGTAGGGAAAGGCTCCGCCTTCACCTTTACCCTGCCGCTCGATTCGCAGTGAGGGGTGAAGAGTAAGGAGTGAGGGGTGAAGAGTAAGGAGTGAGGGGTTTAAAAAATCCGAAGCACCAATATCGAAATCCGAAACAAATCGAATGAAACCCAAAAGCACGAAATCCGAAATTCGAAACAAAATCAAAACGGTGAAGGATAAAACAGCAATTGTTCGGAATCGGTGTTTTGAATTTTTCGGTTTGAAGTTCAATTGACTTAGTCTGTTTCGGATTTCGTGCTTCGGATTTCGAATTTGCAGGACTAGGAATGCCGGCTACTAAACGACCGCCAAACGCACGACGCTTCTCGCTAAAGGAGTCTAACTCCAAGCTTAGCCGGGAAAACAGGGCGCTAAGACAGGAGCTCGAGGAGCGCAATGCCGAATTGCGTGAAGCCCTAGAGCATCAGACGGCAACATCTGAGGTGCTCGGCATCATCAGCCGCTCGCCGACGGACGTGCAGCCAGTTCTTGACGAGATTGTGGCAAGCGCCGCGCGGGTTTGTGGGATCGATGATGTGCTGCTGCGACTCCACGAGGAAAACACCATGGTTGCGCGGGCTCATTTTGGTCCCTTACCGATACCCGTTAGCAGGGTCGAGATCAGTATGGATGTGCCACACCTGCGCTGGGTGCGCGAGCATGGGACGTTCCACATTCCCGATGTCCGCAGGCAAAAAGACTTCCCAACGTTAGGGGCCTTCGGCAACTTCCGCACCTTCTTGGTCGTTCCCCTTCGTCAGCAGAGGGAACTTATTGGGACACTGACCGCACGTCGCACCGAGGTGCGCGCCTTCACCCCGACACAGATCAAGCTCCTTGAAACCTTTGCGGACCAAGCGGTGATCGCCATCGAAAACGTGCGGCTGTTCAACGAGTTAAAGGAATCGTTGGAGCAGCAGACTGCGACGAGTGAAATCCTGGGCGTCATCGCTAGCTCGCCGACGGATATTCAGCCTGTGTTGGATGCTATCACTAAGAACGCAGCTCAGCTGTGCGAAGCGACCGACGCCTCGCTTTATCGTGCCGAAGGTAATGTCATGCGGCATGTGGCGAGGCACGGGTATTCCACCGCCTTACGTATCGGCGAGACCAGAGCGATAACTCGCGGCTTGATGAGCGGCCGCGTTATGATCGACCGGCAGACCCTCCACATACATGACCTTTTGACTGAGGTCGAAAGTGAGTACCCGGACGCGAAGAACGCTCAGCAATTAACAGGTACGCGGACTTATCTCGCCACGCCATTACTGCGAGAGGGAACGGCCATTGGTTGTATTGTGATTCGACGAAAGGAAGTCCGAACTTTTACCGACAAGCAGATCGCTCTGCTCAAGACCTTCGCCCACCAGGCGGTCATTGCCATCGAGAACGTGCGCCTCTTCAAAGAACTCCAGGAGCGCAACCTGCAGCTCACCGAATCTCTTGAGCAGCAAACAGCGACGAGTGAAGTACTCCAGGTCATCAGCCGGTCGACATTTGACCTTCAGCCCGTCCTCGGGACGCTCGTCGAAAACGCGGCTAGACTCTGCCGCGCCGACACAGGGTTCATTTTGAGGTTGGATGGCGAGGTCCATCGATGGGCGGCGGACTTCGGCGCTTCGGATGAGTGGAGAGAGCACGTTGAAAAGAATCCAATCCCTCGCGGGCGGGCTTCGCTTACAGGGCGGGTCGAGATCGAGCGTGGGCCAGTTCATGTGCTCGACGTTTTGGCGGACCCTGACTATCAACTATCCGAGCATCAGAGAATCGGTGGTTACCGCACCATATTAGGCGTGCCCATGTTGAGGGAAGGCATCCTCGTCGGTGTGTTTTTCCTCAGCAGAGGCCATGTCGAGGCATTCACAGACAAGCAGATCGATTTAGTGACGACCTTCGCGGATCAGGCGGTAATCGCGATCGAGAACACGCGCTTGCTGCAGGAACTACAGACGCGTAACCGTGATCTCACAGAGGCGCTGGAGCAGCAAACAGCGACCAGCAAGATTCTCGAAGTAATTGCCAGTTCGCCGACCGACGTTCAGCCCGTGTTGGATGCCGTTGCGGAGAGCGCTGCGAGGTTATGTGAAGCGAAGGATGCTGTAATCTATCGCACTAATGATGAGGTCCTTCAGGAAGCTGCGGTATATGGGCCGATGCCGCGTGGGCCATTGGTGAGAAACATCACTCGGGGGAGGCCCACGGGACGAGCCATCATCGACCGCCAGACGATACACATACATGACATCGCGGCAGAGCGTGAGGAGTTCCCGGACTCCGTTCAACCGGTTACCGGGACCCGCACCCTGCTCGTCACGCCGTTGCTGCGTGAGGGTAACCCGATTGGGTTGATCACGATCCGCCGCACTGAAGTTCGACCATTCTCGGATAAACAAATCGCACTCCTCAAGACCTTCGCCGACCAGGCGGTGATCGCCATTGAGAACGTGCGCTTGTTTAAAGAAATCCAGGAGCGCAATGCGGAGTTGCGTGAAGCCCTGGAACATCAGACGGCCACGGCCGAGGTGCTTGGCATCATCAGCCGCTCGCCGACCGACGTGCAACCGGTGCTCGACGCCATCGTCGAAAGCGCCGCAAAAGTATGCGGGATTGATGACGTGCACCTGCGACTCCGCGAGGGGAATAAATCCGTTTTGCGGGCTCATTTTGGTCCCGTGCCCATTGGTCCCGTCGAGATCGGCATTGACGCGCCACCGATCCGCTGGGTGCGGGAGCACGGCACGCTTCATATTCCGGACGTTCGCGCTCAGAACGAGATCGAATTACTGTCTCCGGGTCCACTGCGCACGTTTTTAAGCGTCCCTCTTTGTCAGCAGGGCGAACTCATTGGAGCACTGACGGCGCGTCGGATTGAGGTACGCCCCTTCACGCCGGTGCAGATCAAGCTCCTCGAAACCTTCGCCGACCAGGCCGTGATCGCTATCGAGAACGTCCGGCTGTTCCAAGAACTCAAGGAATCGTTGGAACAGCAAACGGCGACGAGTGAGATCTTGGGTGTAATCGCTAGCTCGCCCACGGATATTCAGCCGGTGTTGGATACCGTGGCGGAGACAGCGGCGCGGCTGTGCGATGCAAGCGATGCGGCGATTTGGCGTACTGACGGCGATGAGTATTGGCTTGTCGCCTCGCATGGTTCGATTCCGGTGCCGCGGTCCGAGATGCGTCGACCAATGACTCGCTCCATCCCAAATGGTCGGGCGATGATCGACAAAGAAACGGTACACATCCACGATATTTTGAGACCAGAGTCCCAAGAGGAATTTGCTGACAGCTTTCGGACCGGCGACGTCCGAACTATTCTGGTCACGCCATTACTTCGCGAAGGGCTTGCGATCGGATCAATTCATGTCCGTCGAGCGGAAGTCCACCCCTTCACCGATAAACAGATCGCCCTCCTCAAGACCTTCGCCGACCAAGCGGTCATCGCCATCGAGAACGTGCGACTCTTCCGGGAACTCGGCGAGCGCAACGCAGAATTGCGCGAGGCCCTGGAGCATCAGACGGCAACGGCCGAGGTGCTCGGCATCATTAGCCGGTCGCCAACGGACGTGCAGCCGGTCCTGGACGCCATCGTCGAGAGCGCGGCGCGAGTTTGTGGGATCGATGACGTGGTGCTGCGACTCCGCGAGGGTAACACTATGGTACCGCGGGCTCATTTTGGTCCCATACCCATTACCCGCGTCGAGATCAGTGTCGATGAGCCACGGTTTCGCTGGATGCACGAGCATGGCACATCCCACATTCCCGACGTCCGGGCGCAGAACGATTTCAGGTTCGGCGGTGACTGGTGCACGATCTTGTCCGCTCCTCTTTGCCAGCAGGGGGAACTCATTGGAGTACTGGACGCGCGTCGGACCGAGGTTCGCCCCTTCACCCCTGCGCAGATCAAGCTGCTGGAGACGTTTGCTAATCAAGCGGTGATCGCGCTTGAGAATGTGCGGCTGTTTCAAGAACTGAAGGAAGCGCTGGAGCAGCAGACTGCCACGAGTGAGATTCTTGGTGTGATTGCCAGTTCGCCGACCGACCTCCAGCCGGTATTGGACACTATCGCCGAGAACGCCGCTCGCGTGTGCAGCGCAGACGATGCAATGGTTCGGCTTGTCCAAGGTAACCAACTGATGAGGCTGGCCCACCACGGATCGATCACACCCGATGACTCAGTACGACCAATTGATCGTAATTCCGTTGCCGGTCGAGCGGTCGTTGATCGCCAGATAATCCAGATCGAGGATTTGAAGGCAATCGCCGCGGCTGAGTTTCCCGCGACGGTCGCTATTGCCGAACAAGCGGGAATTCGTACTACGGTTGCCGTGCCTCTCTTACGTGAGAGCGTTGCCATCGGAAGCATATTGATCCGACGAACTGAAATCCGTCCGTTCACTGACAAGCAAATTGCACTTCTAAAGACCTTCGCGGATCAGGCCGTCATTGCCATCGAAAACGTTCGTTTGTTTAAGGAGATCCAGGAGCGCAATGCGGAATTGCGCGAGGCCCTGGAGCATCAGACGGCAACTTCCGAGGTGCTCGGCATCATCAGCCGCTCGCCGACCGACGTGCAGCCGGTGCTCGACGCCATCGTCGAAAGCGCCGCGCGGGTTTGTGGGATCGATGACGTGGTGCTGCGACTCCACGACGAGAATACCATGGTAGTGCGGGCTCATTTTGGACCCATGCTTCCGAACTTCGCCCAAATCAGTATTGATGCACCAGAATATTCTTGGATGCGCGAGCATGGCACATTGCACATTCCCGATGTTCACGCGCAGAGGAATGATTTCCCGGTGTTGGGCGTCATCACTGGGTTTCGGACCTTCTTGGCCGTTCCTCTGCGTCAGCAAGGAGAATTTATTGGCTCGCTGAACTCGCGTCGCACTGAAGTGCGCTCCTTCACGCCGGCGCAGATCAAGCTGCTAGAAACTTTCGCGGATCAAGCCGTCATCGCGATCGCGAACGTGCGATTGTTCCAAGAGCTGAAGGAAGCGTTGGAGCAGCAAACGGCGACGAGTGAAATACTGGGCGTTATCGCCAGTTCGCCGACGGATGTGCAGCCCGTGCTTGATGTAGTGGTGGAGAGTGCCGCACGGTTGTGCAACGCCACCGACGCACTAATTTGGCGTGTGGACGGTGACATCCTTCGGCCAGTGGCCGTCTATGGGACCATGCCCGCTCCAGCCATTACGATACCCCTCACTCGTGGAACGCCCTCTGGCCGAGCCGTTATCGACCAGCAGACCATCCAGGTCCATGATATCAAGGCAGAACTTGAAACCGAGTTCCCGGATGCCAAGGCCCGGCAGCAGGCTACGGGCACTCGTACTATACTTGTCACACCCCTGCTGCGGGAGGGTCTCGCAATCGGGACAATTATGATTCGCCGCACAGAAGTACGTCCTTTCTCGGAAAAGCAAATCGCTCTTCTCAAAACTTTCGCCGATCAGTCGGTCATAGCCATCGAGAACGTTCGCTTGTTCAAGGAATTGGAGCAGCGTAATCGCGACCTCACCGAGGCGTTGGAGCAGCAGACGGCGACGGGTGAGATCCTTTCCGTTATTAGTAGCTCGCCGACTGATGTACAGCCGGTCTTCGACACTATCGCGGAAAGTTCGATGCGTCTGTGCGGGGCTCTCTTTAGTTCCGTCTACCAGTTTGATGGCGAATTGATTCACATGGTTGCCGAACGCAACTATCCTCCCGTCGCCCGCGAGCTTTCACAGCGCCTCTTTCCGACAGAGCCCAGTCGCCAGCTGTTCACGGGTAGGGCGATTCTGGAGCGGGCGGTTGTTAACGTTCCTGACGTCCAGAACGATCTCGAGTGGTATAGTAACGCCGATCGAGCTGGTATTTCTCGCACCTCGGGTTTCCGCAGCGTTCTTTCGGTGCCGATCCTCCGCGGCGAGAACCCCATCGGAGCAATTACCGTCTGGCACGCCGAGGTCGGGCCCTTCACTGACAAACACGTAACTCTTCTGGAGACCTTCGCGGATCAGGCCGTCATCGCCATTGAGAACGTTCGGCTCTTCCAAGAGCTGCAGGCCAAGAACCGCGACCTGACAGAGGCCCTAGAACAGCAGACCGCGACCAGCGAGATCCTGCGCGTGATCGCCAGTTCCCCCACTGATTTGCAGCCAGTTCTGGATGCGGTAGCTGAAAGCGCTGCTCGACTATGTGATGGTTCGAGCGCTTTTATTCAACGCGTTGATGGCAACGTCATGAGGCGAGTGGCGGCATATCCCTATCCAGCACATCTCATTGGGGAAGAAACAGTTATAGATCGCGGAAGGATTTCTGGCCGGGCTATCATCGACAGGCAAACCATCCACGTCCATGATGTAGTCGCAGAAGTGCAAAGCGAATTTCCCGGAGGCAGAAACATTCAACCAGTAACTGGTACGCGCTCTGCTCTGGCAACACCGTTATTGCGAGAGGGAGTGGCAATCGGAGTCATTTTTGTCCGCCGCACAGAAATTCGTCCCTTCACCGACAAGCAAATCGCTCTTCTAAAAACCTTCGCCGACCAAGCGGTCATCGCCATTGAGAACGTCCGCCTGTTCAAAGAATTGCAGGAGCGCAACGCCGAATTGCGCGAAGCCCTAGAGCATCAGACGGCAACGGCGGAGGTGCTCGGCATCATCAGCCGCTCGCCGACCGACGTGCAGCCGGTGCTGGATGCGATCGTCGAGAGCGTGGCGCGTGTTTGTGGGATTGACGATGTGGTACTGCGCCTCCGCGACGGAGACGGGATGGTTGCGCGCGCTCATTTTGGTCCTGTATCTAATGTCCGTGTGGAGATCAGTAGTGATGATCCACGGTTTCACTGGATGCATGAACATGGCCCATTGCACATACCCGACGTACGCGCACAACACGATTTTCCAACATTAGCTTCAGTTACTAGCTTCCGAACCTACCTAGGCGCCCCCCTTCGTCACCGTGGAGAAATTATTGGAGGACTGTTCGCTCGTCGCACCGAAGTGCGCGCCTTCAGCCCTGTGCAAATAAAACTCCTCGAGACCTTCGCCGATCAAGCGGTGATTGCCATTGAGAACGTGCGGCTATTCCAAGAGCTGAAGGAGTCGCTGGAGCAGCAGACGGCAACGAGTGAAATCTTGGGCGTCATCGCCAGCTCGCCCACGGATATTCAACCTGTACTGGACGCTATCGCCGATAGCGCCGCCCGAGTGTGCAACGCGGATGACGCGGCGATTCGAATCGTGGAGGGTAATGTTCTTCATCTGGCGACTCATAAAGGATCGATCCCGTTTTTTATGACCGCCGAACTGCCGATTAGCCGCGGTTCGGTTGCTGGCCGAGCGGTCATCGAGAATGAACTGATCCACATCGAGGATTTGACGCTAAACGTAACCGAGTTCCCCGATGCGCAGGTTGCCTTAACCCGAGAGGGTATCCGAACCATACTGGTCGCCCCCTTAGAGAGAGAAGGGGTTGCGATTGGCGTAATTTTGATCCGGCGCACCGAGGTGCGCCCATTCTCTGAGAAGCAAATCGCCCTTCTCAAGACCTTCTCCGACCAAGCGGTAATCGCCATTGAGAACGTCCGACTGTTCAAAGAATTGCAGGAACGTAATCGCGACCTGACTGAAGCATTGGATCAGCAGACCGCAACCAGCGAAGTTTTGAAAGTCATAAGCCGCTCGACGTTCGATCTTCAGCCTGTTCTGGACACGCTGATTGAGAACGCTACCAGGCTTTGCGGGGCCGAGCATGGGTCTATTCACAGGGTGGAAGGGGACATGCTGCCGCTCGTGGCCGCCTACGGCCATACACCTGAGTTGCATGACTTCATTACACGAAATCCGCCGCGTATAGGACGAGAGGCGATCTCAGGACGAGCCGTTCTGGAGCGCCGCGTGGTTCACGTCCCCGATCTTAGAGCTGATCCGGAATATCATTATGTCCCGCAGCTCGTCGATTTCAGAGCGATACTCGGCGTGCCTTTGCTTAGAGAGGGTGTTCCGATCGGCGTCATTGTTATTTTCAGAACTGATGCGACACCCTTTACCTCCAGACAGATCGATCTCGTAACGACCTTTGCCGATCAGGCGGTGATCGCCATTGAAAACGTGCGGTTGCTTCAGCAGCTGCAGGAGCGTACCCGTGAGCTTCAGCTTTCTCTGGAGGAGGTGGGGGCCCTCAGCGAGGTAAGCCGGGCGGTCAGCTCTTCGCTGAATCTCCAAGAGGTGCTGAACACAGTAGCCGCCCACGCGGTGAATCTCTCTAAGTCGGATGGCTGCGGAGTCTTTGAGTTTAACCCAAACCGTCAGGCTTTCGATGTCGTCGCTAGCCATAACCTGAGTAACGCATTTCTAGGCGCAGTCCATAGGACGACCATTGATCTTGGCAAAACGACGATCGGTCAGTCCGCTGAGAGTGGACAACCCGTCCAAGTTCCTGATATGGCGCTTGCGCACGCTCACCCATTCCACGAGTTTACCCTCGAGGCGGGGTTCCGGTCCTTCCTGACCGTACCGATGACCGGCGATCATATGATACGTGGAATTGTCCTGCTGCGCCGGTCGCCTGGACAGTTTGACGACCGAGTGATCAACCTCCTTACTGCGCTGGCCAGCCAGTCCAAAGTGGCGATCGAGAATGCCCGGCTATTCAGCGAGATCGACGAGAAAGGCCGGCAGATCGAGGCGGCCAACCGGCACAAGTCGGAGTTTCTCGCCAACATGTCGCACGAGCTGCGCACGCCGCTCAACGCCATCATCGGTTTCTCCGAGGTCCTGCTGGATCCCTCGCTGAAGGTTAGCGAAGAAGAGCAATCGCAGTTCCTGACGGATGTCTTGAGCAGTGGAAAGCATCTGCTCGGCTTGATCAATGAAATCCTCGACCTGGCGAAGATCGAAGCCGGAAAAATGGAGTTGCAAATCGAGACAGCGCTTTTGCAAGATGTTGTCGAAGCGGTGTCGAATACGATGCGATCGCTGGCGGCAAAGAAATCGATCGACTTTCGGGTTGAGAGCGACGAACGTTTGAGTTCTTTTCCCATGGACGGTGCTCGGATCAAGCAGGTACTTTTGAATCTGGTGGGAAACGCGATCAAGTTTACGCCCGAAGGAGGACGGGTCTGGGTGCGGGCGGGAGCTAAAGACGGAATGGTCCGCGTCGAGGTGGGTGACACGGGACCGGGAATCCCGGCGGAAGATCAAGAAAGGATTTTCCAAGAATTTCAGCAGGCAGGCAGTGACGCCGGAAAACCTCAAGGCACCGGCCTGGGGCTTGCGCTGGCAAAGAAGTTCGTGGAAATGCACGGCGGCAGGATTTGGCTTGAAAGCGAAGTCGGCAAAGGCAGTCGGTTTTTCTTTACGATACCGACGAATCAAGAGTAATCTCGCGCAAAGAGCGCAAAGGACGCCAAGTTCGGAGAATTCGTTTTGAGGATGTTGTTTATGGAGTTTTTTAAACTTTGCGCCTTGGCGTCTTGGCGGGATAAAATCCGAATCGGATAAAGATTATCTCGCGCAAAGGCGCAAAAGAACGCGAAGTTGGAATTTGATGAAAAGACCAGGTGGAAAAGGCGGGGCCTTTGCGAGCGTGGCGTGCTTGGCGCGATAAATGAATTTGGATCGTGATCGTGGCGCCTTAGATCTACAGCAATCCAAAATCGAAAATAGAGACTAATATGTCTGGAAAAAATATTTTGCTGGTTGAGGACAATGAGGTCAATCGTCGTCTCGCGGGATTCTTACTGCGTTCGCAGGGCTACCAGGTACGTGAAGCGACGACGGCGCTGGAGGCATTTGAAATGCTGAAGCATGACCGTCCCGATTTGATCGTCATGGACATTCAGCTTCCTGGGATGGATGGGCTTGAAGTTACCAGAAAACTAAAGGAGCAACCGGCGACGGCTGATATTCCGGTCATCGCCGTGACTTCGTACGCGATGAAGGGCGACCGTGAGAAAGCGTTGGCCGCCGGCTGCGCCGGTTATGTGACCAAACCGATCGACAAGAAGACATTCATCGAAGAAGTTGCGGCGCATGTGGGGAGTAAGTCGAGGATCGAGAATGGAGGATAGAAAATCGCGTTCCTTGATTCCGAGTAAGATAAAGGTCCATTGCGTAATCCTAGCTATATTTTTGTGAAATTTTTCGCCGAAATTTAGGATTACGAAA
>WNGA01005848.1_pt1 | contig 21377 bp, 19 predicted proteins | sample 5400061 | NCBI WGS metagenome assembly WNGA01 (sample SAMN13153366, study PRJNA577476) | soil metagenome | isolation source: 100 cm soil or saprolite under grassland replicate 2 | place: USA:California | collected 2016-06-15
AAGGTGGAAATGGCGGTTCCGCTCGAGGGGCGGCGGCGCTTCCGCGGCGTGCTCCTCGGCGTTGCGGGCGCGGCCGCTCGCATCCGCCGCGACGAAGCGGCCGCAGGCGAAGCGGCCGATGTGCTGCTTCCGATCGAGGACATGGCGGAAGCGAGGCTGGTGCTCACTGATGCGTTGATTGCCGAGTCGCTCAAACGCGGCAAGGCGGGGGCAGCCGGCGCCGAAAGCGGCGGTTTCGGACCGCCATCTTAAGATGAATTCCATGGCGCACGCTCAAAATGGAGCGCGTGCGGCCTGAGCCAAGAGGGAGACGTGAAATGCCTGCCGTCAGTGCAAATCGGCTGGAGCTGCTGCAAATCGCCGACGCCGTGGCGCGCGAGAAGGCGATCGACCGCGGCATCGTGATTACCGCCATGGAGGACGCGATCGCCAAGGCGGCGCGCTCGCGCTACGGCAGCGAGACCGACGTCCACGCCGAAATAAACTCCAAGACCGGCGAGCTTCGGCTGTCGCGCCATCTGCTCGTGGTCGAGAGCGTGGAAAATCCTGCGAGCGAGATCAGCCTGGAGGATGCGCGCAAGCGCAACCCGGCGGCGCAGATCGGAGACACCATTGCCGATACGCTCCCGCCGCTCGAATACGGCCGCATCGCCGCCCAGTCGGCCAAGCAGGTGATCGTGCAGAAGGTGCGCGAGGCCGAGCGCGACCGGCAGTACCAAGAGTACAAGGACCGCATCGGCGACATCGTCAACGGCATCGTCAAGCGGGTCGAGTACGGCAACGTGGTGGTCGATCTCGGCCGCGGCGAGGCGATCGTGCGGCGCGACGAGATGCTGCCGCGCGAAGTCTTCCGCAACGGCGACCGTATCCGCGCCTACATCTACGACGTGCGCCGCGAGCCGCGCGGGCCGCAGATCTTCCTGTCGCGCACGCACCCGCAGTTCATGGCGAAGCTGTTCGCCCAGGAAGTGCCGGAAATCTATGACGGCATCGTCGAGGTGAAGGCGGTCGCGCGCGATCCCGGCTCGCGCGCCAAGATCGCCGTGATCTCGCGCGATTCCTCGGTCGATCCGGTCGGCGCCTGCGTCGGCATGCGCGGCTCGCGCGTGCAGGCCGTGGTCAACGAGCTTCAGGGCGAGAAGATCGACATCATTCCCTGGTCGCCGGATATCGCGACCTTCGTGGTCAACGCGCTGGCCCCGGCCGAGGTCGCCAAGGTCGTGCTCGACGAGGAGCGCGAGCGCATCGAAGTCGTGGTGCCGGACCAGCAGCTCTCCCTCGCCATCGGCCGCCGCGGCCAGAACGTGCGGCTCGCCTCCCAGCTCACCGGTTGGGACATCGACATCCTGACCGAGCAGGAGGAATCGGAGCGCCGCCAGGCCGAGTTCGAGAACCGCACCCGCATGTTCATGGAGACGCTCAACGTCGATGAAGTGGTCGGGCAGCTGCTCGCTTCGGAAGGCTTCAACTCGGTCGAGGAACTGGCCATCGTCGAGGAGAAGGAGATCGCGGCGATCGAAGGTTTCGACGAGGACACCGCACAGGAGCTGCAGTCGCGCGCCCGCGACCATCTGGCGCGCCTGGAGGCCGAGCTCGACGCCCAGCGCCGCGAGCTTGGCGTCGAGGATTCGCTCAAGGAGGTCCCCGGCGTCACCACCAGGATGCTGGTCGCCTTCGGCGAGAACGGCGTCAAGACGCTCGAGGATCTTGCCGGCTGCGCCACCGACGATCTCACCGGCTGGACCGAGCGCAAGGACGGCGAGAACGTGCGGCAACCCGGGATCCTCGACGGCTTCGAATTGTCGCGCGAGGACGCCGAAGCCATGATCATGCAGGCGCGGGTCAAAGCCGGCTGGATCAGCGAGGCGGATCTGGTCCGGCCTGCGGAAGAGGCCGCGCCCGAAGCTGCGACGACCGAAGCCGCGGGTTGAGACCTTTAGGAGGCGAGCCTGTCCATGCTTGCGCGTGCCGACCAGGATGACCTCGATACCGGACCGCGCCGGAGTCCGCCCGAGCGGCTCTGCGTCGCCACGCGCACGGTCAAGCCGGTCACCGAGATGATCCGGTTCGTGGTTGGGCCCGACGGCGCGGTCGTGCCCGACGTCAAGCACAAGCTGCCCGGCCGGGGCGTATGGGTCACCGCGCGCCGGGCCGCGGTGACGGCGGCCGTCGCCCGCAAGGCGTTCGGCCGCAGCTTCAAGCGCGACGTGCGGGTCTCGCCCGACCTCGTCGCCATGACCGAGCAGCTGCTCGAGCGTTCCGCCCTCGATGCGCTCGCCATGGCCCACAAGGCGGGTCGCGTGGCGGCGGGTTTTGCCAAGGTGGAGGCGGCGCTTGCGGGAGAGCCGGTGGTGGGCCTCATTCACGCGGCGGATGCGAGCCCGGAGGGGGTGCGCAAGCTCGACGCGGCGGCGCGGCGCCGGTTTGCCGGGGAAAAGGACCGGCTGGCGGTCGTCGCGACGTTTAATTCGATGCAATTGGATTTGGCATTGGGCCGGTCAAATGTGGTACATGCTGCCCTGCTCGCCGGCCCAGCGAGCACCGGGTTACTGGCGCGCTGCCAAAGCCTCGAGCGCTTCCGGAGCGAGGATCCGAGCGCCGGGGAAGGCATTGCACGTGGAGGACGGCCCTAAGCCGGCGTTACGAATCCCGCCTGCGGGCGGAATTCGTAATCCTTGCAAAGGGTTTTGAGTTTTCGCAGCCGACCTTGGCCGGGTCTGGCGTGACCTGATCGAGGCGATGCTGCTTGGAACTGGACCTGTAATGACGGAAACCGAAACGAAGAATCCCGGCGAGAAGACGCTGAAGGTCGCTTCGACCAAGACCTTGACGCTGAAACGCGGCGTCGAGCAGGGCGTCGTGCGCCAGAGCTTCAGCCACGGCCGCACCAAGCCGGTGGTGGTCGAGAAGGTGAAGCGGCGCGTGATCGGCCCGGGCGAAGCCAAGGTCGAGGTCGCTTCTCCGGCGCCCCAGGCGGCGAGCGGCCGGCGTACCGCCAAGGCGGCGTCCACTGCGGCCGGCGCGAGGAGGAGGACCGTCGCCGCCACGAGGAAGAGACCAAGCGCAAGGCCGAGCAAGAGGCGAAGAAACGATTCGGCGAGGAAGAAACCAAGGCCAAGCTGGGTCCGCTTGCGCGCGCTCAAGTCGCCGAGGCGGATGAGGAAGAAGCTCCGCGCACGACCCGGCGCGGTGCGGGCCCCGCGCGTCCGGCGCCGGCCCCTAAGCCCACCCGCGGCGGGGCGCAGAAGCAGCGCGGCCGGCTGACCCTCGTCACCGCACTCAGCGCCGACGAGGAGCGCGAACGTTCCGTCGCCTCGTTCCGCCGCCGGGTCCAGCGCCTCAAGGGACAGACTGCGGCCGAGAGCAAGGAGAAGCTCCTTCGCGAGGTCACGATCCCCGAGGTGATCACCATCCAGGAGCTCGCCAATCGCATGGCCGAGCGCGCCGTCGACGTGATCCGGCTGCTGATGAAGCAGGGCCAGATGGTCAAGATCACCGACGTGATCGACGCCGACACCGCCCAGCTCGTCGCCGAGGAAATGGGCCACACGGTCCGGCGCGTCGCCGAGTCGGACGTGGAGACGGGTCTGTTCGACGCGGCCGACGAGGACGCCTCGCTCGTCTCGCGGCCGCCGGTGGTGACCATCATGGGCCACGTCGACCACGGCAAGACGTCGCTCTTGGATGCGATCCGCTCGACCGAGGTTGCGGCCGGCGAAGCCGGCGGCATCACCCAGCACTTCATCGACACGCCCGGTCACGCGGCGTTCACCGCGATGCGCGCGCGCGGCGCCCGGGTCACCGACATCGTCGTACTGGTGGTCGCGGCCGACGACGGCGTGATGCCACAGACGGTGGAAGCCATCAATCACGCCAAGGCGGCGCGGGTGCCGATGATCGTCGCCATCAACAAGGTCGACAAGCCGGACGCCAGGCCCGAACGGGTGCGCACCGAGCTGCTCCAGCACGAGGTGCAAGTCGAATCGCTCGGCGGCGACGTGCTCGACGTCGAAGTGTCGGCGAAGGAAAAGCTCAACCTCGATAGATTGCTCGAGACGATCAATCTCCAGGCGGAAATCCTCGACCTCAAGGCCAATCCGAACCGCCCCGCCGAAGGCACCGTCATCGAGGCCAAGCTCGATCGCGGACGCGGTCCGGTCGCGACCGTGCTGGTGCAGCGCGGCACGCTCCACGTCGGCGATATCATCGTCGCCGGCGCCGAATGGGGCCGCGTGCGCGCGCTCGTCTCCGATACGGGGGCGGCGCTCGAGCAGACCGGGCCCTCCATGCCGGTCGAGGTGCTCGGCTTCAACGGCACGCCGGAGGCGGGCGACCGGCTCGCCGTCGTCGACAACGAAGGACGCGCGCGCGAAGTCTCCGACTACCGGGCGCGGCAGAAGCGCGACAAGATCGCCGCCCGCGCCACCGGCCTGCGCGGCTCGCTCGAGCAGATGATGAGCCAGCTCAAGACCGCCGGTCGGAAGGAATTCCCGCTGGTCGTCAAGGGCGACGTGCAGGGCTCGGTCGAGGCGATCATCGGTGCGCTCGACAAGCTCGGCACCGAGGAGGTCGGCGCACGCGTGATCCATTCGGGCGTGGGCGGGATCACCGAATCCGACATCAGGCTTGCCGAGACCTCGAACGCGGCGATCATCGGCTTCAACGTGCGCGCCAACAAGGAGGCGCGCGAGGAGGCCGAGCGCGCCGGCATCGAGATCCGCTACTACAACGTCATCTACGACCTCGTCGACGACGTGAAGCAGGCGATGTCCGGGCTGCTCGCCCCGAGCTTGCGCGAGACCATGCTCGGCAACGCGCAGATCCTCGAGATCTTCACCGTCTCCAAAGTCGGCAAGGTGGCGGGCTGCCGCGTCACCGACGGCAAGGTCGAGCGCGGCGCCAACGTGCGGCTGATCCGCGACAACGTCGTCATCCACGAAGGCAAGCTGTCGCAGCTCAAGCGCTTCAAGGACGACGCCCGGGAAGTGCTCGCCGGCCAGGAATGCGGCATGGCGTTCGAAAGCTACCAGGACATGCGGGCCGGCGACGTCATCGAGTGCTACCGCGTGGAGACGGTGCAACGGACGTTGTAGGCACTCGGCATCGCAATTTTAAAGCCGTCATGGCCGGGCAAGCGGCATCAGCCGCGAGGTTCGTCCGGCCAGCCACGTCTTTGCTCGATCTGAGCATGAAGACGTGGATGCCCGGCACAAGACCGGGCATGACGATCAAGTTGTCGGATCGTCATCATGCCCAGGCAACATCACCGCGATCAGTCGTCCAGTCCCTCCCAGCGCCAATTGCGCGCCGGCGAACTGGTGCGGCATGCGCTCGCCGAAATCCTGTCGCGCGGCGAGGTGCATGACCCGGTGATCCAGGGGCATGTGATCACCGTGCCCGAGGTACGGATGAGCCCCGATCTTCGGCAAGCCACCATCTACGTCATGCCGCTCGGCGGGCGCGACGAGAAGGCGGTCCTCGCGGCGCTGGAGCGCAACAAGCGGTTCCTGCGCGGGGAGGTCGCGCGGCGGGTCAATCTCAAATTCGCGCCCGACATCCGCTTCCGCATCGACGAGCGGTTCAACGAGGTGGAACGGATCGAGAAGCTGTTGCGTTCGCCTCAAGTCAGGCGCGATCTCGACAGCGAAGATCGTGGTAATGAGCAATGACGCTGACGCGGCAACGCCTGCTCCCTCCCCCGCCGGCGGGAGGGAACGACGTGGAGACTTCGTGATCGAGACGACCGAACCGAATACGCAGCCGCAACAGCGCAAGCGCGAGAAGCGCAACGTCGACGGCTGGCTCGTTCTCGACAAGCCGCGCGGCATGACGTCGACGCACGCGGTCGCGGTGGTCAAGCGGGCGTTCGCGGCCAAGAAGGCCGGCCACGCCGGCACGCTCGATCCGCTCGCCACCGGCGTCTTACCGATCGCGCTCGGCGAGGCGACCAAGACCGTGTCGTTCGTGATGGATGGCCGCAAGTCCTACCGGTTTACCGTATGCTGGGGTATCGAGACCGACACCGACGACGCCGAGGGTCGCCCGATCGCGACCGCTGACGCGCGTCCCGACAGCGATGCGATCCGCGCCGCATTGCCGCGTTTCACCGGCACTATCATGCAGACGCCCCCGAAATTCTCGGCGGTCAAGATTGCCGGCGAGCGCGCCTACGATCTCGCCCGCGAGGGCGAGGCGGTGTCGCTTGCGCCCCGTCCGGTTCAGATCGACCGACTTGAACTTATTGCCGTGCCCGATGCCGACCATGCCGAGTTCGAAGCCGGATGCGGCAGGGGAACCTATGTGCGGGCGCTCGCGCGCGACCTCGGCCGTGCGCTCGGCACCTGCGGCCACGTCTCGGCGCTGCGACGCACCGCGGTGGGGCCATTCGCTGAAAATGACGCCGTCAGCGCCGATCAGCTGCGCCAGCTCGGCCAGACGAGCATCGACGGCGTGGTCGGCGCGGTCCCAATCCTTCTTCCCGTGGCAGCGGGTCTTACGGCGCTTCCAGCGCTCGCGGTCAGCCGGTCCGATGCGGCACGGCTCGCGCGCGGCCAGGCGGTGCTGTTGCGCGGGCGCGACGCACCCGTGATGACGGGCTGGGTATCGGTCTCCACCCATGGCTCGCTGGTGGCGCTGGCCGAGGTCGAGCAAGGCGAATTGCGACCGCGCCGTATCTTCAACCTGTCGCGCTAAATATCAGCGGGTGCTGGCAAATTCCGTGCCGTCAAATTCCGGCCCTGGCTGTCAAATTCCGCTGGCTTCGCGGGAAATAATCACTATATTGCGTCTCGTCGCGCGGGCCTGTCGCCCGCGCGACCCGCTTAATCGACCGCGCTGGACGACATCCCGGCCCGGCCGTTCCAAGACGAACCCAAAACCAAGGATCACACGATGTCGATAACGACCGGCCGCAAGGCCGAGCTTATCAAAAGCTATGGGACCAAATCCGGCGACACCGGCTCGCCGGAAGTGCAGGTGGCGATCCTGTCCGAGCGCATCGTCAACCTGACCGAGCATTTCAAGACCCATGTGAAGGACAATCATTCGCGGCGGGGGCTGTTGAAGCTCGTGTCCCAGCGCCGGCAGCTGCTCGATTACCTCAAGCGCGCCGACGAGGGGCGCTACAAGACGTTGATCGAGCGGCTGGGCATTCGTCGTTGATCGCGTTTTCGCGCGGATCTTCCGCGCCTGTCCGAGCGGACGCCGATCGCGTCCGCCGTATCGCAGTCCGGCAGCCCAGGTGGGTGCCGAGCAAAATCCCGGGCATCGAAGAGCTCGGGCGAACCGAAGGTTCGAAGGCCATGGCAGGATCGCCAGATGCTGTTCTCAAAACGGCAGGTGTGCCGGGCAGCCTCTCGCCGTCTTGCTCATGGCTTTCGCCTTCCCTGAACCATGAGAGAAGATTGCAATGTTTGACATCCATCGTGTGGGCCTCGACTGGGGCGGCCGCCAACTCGTCCTCGAGACCGGCAAGGTAGCCCGCCAGGCTGACGGCGCGGTGCTCGCCAAATACGGCGACACCACCGTGCTGGCGACCGTCGTCTCGGCCAAGGAGCCGAAGGAAGGCATCGACTTCCTGCCGCTGACCTGCAACTACCAGGAAAAATTCTATGCGGCGGGCCGCATTCCCGGCGGCTATTTCAAGCGCGAAGGCCGCCCGACCGAAAAAGAGACGCTGACCTCGCGGCTGATCGACCGCCCGATCCGGCCGCTGTTCGCTCCGGGCTATCGCTGCGACACGCAGGTGATCGTCACCACGTTGTCGCACGATCTCGAGAACGACCCCGACATCGTCGCGATGGTCGCCGCCTCGGCGGCGCTGACGCTGTCGGGCGCACCCTTCATGGGCCCGATCGGCGCCGCCCGCGTCGGCTTCATCAACAACGAATACGTGCTCAATCCGCAGCTCGACGAGATGCCGGAAAGCCACCTCGATCTCGTCGTCGCCGGCACCCAGGACGCCGTGCTGATGGTCGAGTCGGAGGCCAAGGAGCTCAACGAGGAGATCATGCTCGGCGCGGTGATGTTCGGCCACCGGCATTTCCAGCCGGTGATCGACGCCATCATCAAGCTCGCCGAGAAGGCGGCGAAGGAGCCGCGCGACTTCGCGATTGCCGACAATGTGGCGCTGGAGCGGGCCATGCTCGCCCTCATCGAGCAGGATTTGCGCGCGGCCTACGCGATCCCGCAGAAGGCGCAGCGCCATGCCGCGATCGAGGCCGCAAAGGCCAAGGTGATGACGCATTTCATTCCGGAGGGGCAGGAGAACCCGCCGTTCACCAAGCTGCAAGTGGCCGCGCAGTTCAAGGAGCTGGAGGCTCAGATCGTACGCCTCAACATCCTCGATACCGGCAAGCGCATCGACGGCCGCGACGTGAAAACCGTGCGCCCGATCGTCAGCGAGGTCGGCGTGCTGCCGCGCGCCCACGGCTCGGCACTGTTCACGCGCGGCGAAACCCAGGCCATGGTGGTCGCGACGCTGGGCACCGGCGAGGACGAGCAGTTCGTCGACGCGCTGCAGGGGACCTACAAGGAAACGTTTCTCCTGCATTACAACTTCCCGCCGTTTTCGGTGGGCGAGACCGGCAGGATCGGTGCCCCGGGGCGCCGCGAGATCGGTCACGGCAAGCTCGCCTGGCGCGCCATTCATCCGATCCTGCCGGCGCACCACGAGTTCCCCTACACGATCCGCGTGGTTTCGGAGATCACCGAATCGAACGGCTCGTCCTCGATGGCGACCGTGTGCGGCACGTCGCTCGCCCTGATGGACGCGGGCGTGCCGCTCAAGCGGCCGACCGCTGGCATCGCCATGGGCCTGATCAAGGAGGAGGACCGGTTCGCGGTGCTCTCCGACATTCTCGGCGACGAGGATCATCTCGGCGACATGGACTTCAAGGTGGCGGGCACCGAGCGCGGCGTGACCTCGCTGCAGATGGACATCAAGATCGCCGGCATCACCGAGGAGATCATGCGGGTCGCGCTCAACCAGGCGAAGGACGGCCGCATGCATATCCTCGGCGAGATGGCGAAGGCGCTGACCTCGGCGCGCGCCGAGCTCGGCGAGCACGCGCCGCGCATCGAGGTGTTCTCGATTCCGGTCGACAAGATCCGCGAGGTGATCGGCTCGGGCGGCAAGGTGATCCGCGAGATCGTGGAGAAGACCGGCGCCAAGATCGACATCCAGGACGACGGCACCGTGAAGGTCGCGTCCGCCAAGGCGGAGTCGATCAAGGCGGCGATCAACTGGATCAAGTCGATCGCCTCCGAGCCCGAGGTCGGCCATGTCTACGACGGCACGGTGGTCAAGGTCGTCGACTTCGGCGCGTTCGTGAACTTCTTCGGCTCCAAGGACGGGCTCGTGCACATCAGCCAGCTCGCGCCGCGGCGCGTGCAGAAGGTCACCGACGTGGTCAAGGAAGGCGACAAGGTCAAGGTGAAGCTGCTCGGCTTCGACGAGCGCGGCAAGGTGCGGCTGTCCATGAAGGTGGTCGACCAGCAGACCGGCGAGGACCTCGAGGCCAGGCAGAAGGCCGAGGCCGAACAGCCGCGTGAGGCGGCGGGGGCCGAATAGGCCCGATCAGGGCTTGATTTAGCCCGGATCGGCCAAAAGGCGGCTTCGGCCGCCTTCGGCGCCGGGGCCCGGTCGGCCACCGCGCCATGCGGCGCCGCGCGAATTACGGCTCTGCTTGTTCCTCCTGGAGCCACCGCGATATGAGGCCGCCGATCACGCCACCGAGGATCGGCGCCACCCAGAACAGCCAGAGCGAGCCGAGCGCCTCCGCGCCGCCGAAAATTGCCGTCGCCGTGGAGCGGGCCGGGTTCACCGAAGCGTTCGACACCGGGATCGCGACCAGGTGGATGAGGGTGAGGGCGAGCCCGATGGCGATCGGCGCAAAGCCGGCCGGCGCGCGTGGCGACGTCGCCCCCAGGATGACGATCAGGAACAACGCCGTGGTGACGATCTCGATCAAGGCCACCGAGACAAGCGAGAAATGGCCGCCGCCATAGAGGTTGGAAATGGCGGTGAAGTCGTTCCATTTCCCGGCCGGCGCGCCCTTCAGGATCACATAGAACACGACTGCCGCGGCGATCCCGCCGAGAACCTGCGCGACGATGTAGCCGACCGCCTTGCCGGCCTCGAAGCGCCCGCCCGCAATCAGGCCGCACGTCACGGCCGGATTGAAATGGCCGCCGGAGATGTGACCGACCGCGAACGCCATGGCCAGCACCGACAGGCCGACGGCGAATGCGACCGCAACGAGACCTGCGGACGGCGCTGAAAAGAGCGCCGCACCGCATACTGCAGTGACGAGCGCGAACGTGCCGATAAACTCGGCTCCAAGCTCCTTACCCATTTGCCTCCCTCCCCGGTTCAGCCCTTGCCCAAATCGTTAAGCTCGCACCACATGGTTCAACAAGTGCAACGGAAGGGCAACCGGCCCCTCGCCGGCTTGCGCCGTTGCCGCCTCCACCCTGGCGACGCCGATGTTGCGAGAACGCCGCCTATTGCGCCGCGTCCTTGGCGGCTTGCTGCTCGGCGGCGGTCTCCGCTTCATCGACGGTCTTCAGCGCCTCTGGATGCGGCATCGCGACGATGTTGTAGCCGCCGTCGACGTAGTGGATGTCGCCGGTGACGCCGGTCGAGAGATCGGACAGGAGATAGAGCGCCGCGCCGCCGACTTCCTCCAGGGCGACGGCGCGCCGGAGCGGCGCGTGCCGCTGCTGGAAGTTGAACATCAGCCGGGCATCGGCGATGCCGGCGCCGGCGAGGGTGCGCACCGGCCCCGCGGAGATGGCGTTGACGCGAATCCGCTTCGGCCCGAAATCGGCGGCGAGATAGCGCACCGAAGCCTCGAGCGCGGCCTTCGCCACGCCCATGACGTTGTAGTTCGGCATGACGCGGGTCGATCCCGCGTAGGTCAGGGTTACCATCGCGCCGCCCGCCGGCATCAGCGCGGCCGCGCGCCTGGCGACTTCCGTGAAGGAAAAGCAGGAAATCACCATGGTGCGGATGAAGTTGTCGCGGCTGGTGTCCGCATAGCGGCCCTTGAGCTCGTTCTTGTCGGAAAACGCGATGGCGTGAACCAGGAAGTCCAGCGAACCCCACGTACGCCCGATCTCGCTGAATACGGCGTCCACCGAGTCGACGTCCTCGACGTCGCATGACATGAGCAGCGCGGAACCGAGCGACTGCGCAAGCGGCCGCACGCGCCGGCCCAGCGCCTCGCCCTGGTAGGTGAAGGCGAGCGTCGCGCCCTCGGCCGCGAGCACCTTGGCGATGCCCCAGGCGATCGAGTGGTCGTTGGCGACCCCCATGATCAGGCCGCGCTTGCCGTGCATGAGGGTGGACATGGCGGTTCTCTACAAGCGAGGAAAGACAACCTCGCGCGTTTGCTCGGAGGACACCACGGGGACGATCTCGAAATCCATCAGATCGTTCCAGTTGCTGATCCATTCCTGCAGCAGTCGCGCGTCGTCGCATTCCATGAGCTGGAAGCAGCGGTCGAAATTGGGTTCGATCCAGCTCTCCACGTAGCGCAAGCCTTCCGGCATCATGCGGCCGCTGTCGCGGAATCGGCGGTAGACCGCCTTGGCGTCGCGGTTTCGAAACCGTTCGATCACCATGAAAAGCATGTCCGGCTCACGCATCGATCCGTGTGAACACGACCGACGCGTTGGTGCCGCCGAAGCCGAACGAGTTCGACAGGACGCAGCCGAGCGCGACGTTGTCGCGGCGCTCGCGCAGGATCGGCATGTCGGCGAAGGACGGATCGAGGTTCTCGATGTTGGCGCTCTCGCAGATGAATCCATTGTGCATCATCAGGAGCGAATAGATCGCCTCCTGCACCCCGGCGGCGCCGAGCGAATGGCCGGTGAGCGACTTGGTGGCCGAGATCGGCGGACACTTGTCGCCGAATACCTCGCGCAAGGCCTCGATCTCCTTGACGTCGCCGACCGGCGTCGAGGTGGCGTGCGGATTGATGTAGTCGACCGGCGCCTTCACGCCTTCGAGCGCCATCCGCATGCAGCGGACCGCGCCTTCGCCCGACGGCGCCACCATGTCGTGGCCGTCCGAGGTCGCGCCGTAACCCGCCATCTCCGCATAGATCTTGGCGCCGCGCGCCTTGGCGTGTTCGAGTTCCTCCAGGACCAGCACACCGGCGCCGCCGGCGATGACGAAGCCGTCGCGATCGATGTCGTAGGCGCGCGAGGCCCGGTCCGGCGTCTGGTTGAACTTCGACGACATCGCGCCCATCGCGTCGAACAGCACCGAGAGGGTCCAGTCGAGCTCCTCGCAACCGCCGGCGAACATGAGGTCCTGCTTGCCGAGCGCGATGATTTCCGCCGCGTTGCCGATGCAATGGTTCGAGGTCGCGCAGGCGGACGAGATCGAATAGTTGACTCCCTTGATCTTGAACCAGGTCGCAAGCGTGGCCGAGGCGGTCGAGGACATCGCCTTGGGCACCGCAAAAGGCCCGACGCGCTTGGGTCCCTTGCTGCGCGTGACGTCCGCCGCTTCGACGATCGTGCGAGTCGACGGCCCGCCGGATCCCATGATGATGCCGGTGCGCTCGTGGGAAATCTCGGTCGTCTCCAGGCCGGCGTCGCGAATCGCCTGCTCCATCGCGACGTGGTTCCACGCGGTTCCGCCGCCGTGGAAGCGCATCGCGCGGCGATCGACCGCCTCCTCCGCCGCGAGCGTCGGGGCGCCGTGCACCTGGCAGCGGAAGCCGAGCTCGGCATATTTGTCGGCGCGCACGATCCCCGATTTGGCCTCGCGCAAGCTTGCCAGCACTTCTTGGGTGTTGTTGCCGATGGATGAGACGATCCCCATCCCGGTGACCACGACCCGTCTCATGATCGCCTCGTCCGCATCCCCGCGCGGGGCGCGGGCTTTTCATCGTCGGTCGCGTCGCCCGGCCTCCGGGCTCAGGCTCCGCTCGGCTGCATCTCGGCATCCTGGCGGAACAAGCCGACTTTGAGGTCCTTCGCGTGGTAGATCAAGTTGCCGTCGGCGGAGAGCCAGCCGTCCGCGATGCCGAGCACCAGCCTCGAGCGCATCACCCGCTTGATGTCGATGCCGTAGACCACGCGCCGCATGGTGGGGAGAATCTGGCCGGACAACTTGAGCTCGCCCAAGCCCAGCGCCCGGCCCTTGCCCGGCGCGCCGACCCAGCCGAGAAAGAACCCGAGCAGCTGCCACAGGGCGTCGACCCCGAGGCATCCCGGCATCACCGGGTCGCCCTTGAAATGACAGGGAAAAAACCACAGGTCGGGCTTAAGCTCGAGCACGGCGCGCGCCAGGCCCCGGCCATATTCCCCGCCCACCTCGGCAATCTCGGAGATGCGATCGAACATCAGCATCGGCGGCAACGGCAACTGTGCGTTGCCTGCGCCGAACAATTCGCCGCGGCCGCAGGCCAGCAGATCCTCGTAGTCGTAGTTGGCGCGCCGCGCTTCCATCAGCCTTGTCCCTGGTGGGAACTCCGGACCCCCGTGGATTCATCTCCTAACATAGGCGACCCGAGGGGCAAAGCGGAGCCGTTGCCGCGGGGGGAGGCCCGTTCCGGGGATGCGGACCGGATTGTTGCGAGAGAGTTGCATCTTGCGGGCCACCTCGCCTATGATCTCATTCGCAACAATCTTGGGCAAGGTCGCAAGCTGCAGCCCGAGCGTAACTGGTTTACCCTATGACACGACCGCACGGGATGATCTTTACCAGCACCCTCGAAGCCGCCGACCCGCGGCCGGGCCCGGTATCGCGGGCGGAGCTGACCGGATGCCCGTGGCACGACACCAAGGCCATGTTGCGCCAGGTCGGTTTACGGCCGACGCGTCAGCGCATGGCGCTCGGCTGGATCCTGTTCTCCAAGGGCGGCCGCCACCTCACCGCCGAGATGCTTTACGAGGAGGCGACCCGGGCCAGAGTGCCGGTGTCGCTTGCCACGGTCTACAACACGCTGCACCAGTTCACCGAGGTGGGCCTGCTGCGTCAGGTCGCGGTGGACGGCTCGAAGACCTATTTCGACACCAATGCCACCGAGCATCACCATTTTTTCGTCGAGGGCGAGCATGCGCTGCTGGACATTCCCGGGACCGACGTGATGCTGGACAAGATGCCGACCCCGCCCGAGGGCTACGAGATCGCCCGGGTCGACGTGGTGGTGCGGCTGCGGCGCAAGGACCGCTGAGCGGCACGGCTTCTTTCAACACCCTCTTTCGTCGCCCGGCCTCGCGCCGGGCTTTTTTCAGCGTGACGCCATGACGACATACCGGGCGCGCCTGTAATATCGTTCCAACCCCGTCCTGACTTTTGGGAGGATGGCATGGTCCGCATGATCGGCCGTTTCGCCGCGCTCGCCGCGCTCACCCTTGCAACGTCGGCGGCTCTGGGCCAGCAGATCGAGGACCGGCTGGTCATCGTCACCTCGTTCGCGAAGGAACTGACGACGCCGTTCGCGCAGGCCTTCGAGAAACGGCACCCCGGCACCCGCGTCGAGGTGCAGAACCGCAACAGCGCCGCGGCCATCGCCTTCATCCGCGAGACCCGGTCCAGTCCCCCCGATATTTTCTGGGCATCGGCGCCGGATGCCTTCGAGGTGCTGAAGAAGAATTCGCTGCTACAGAAATACGCGCCCAAGGCGCAAGGCCTCGCCGGCAAAGTCGGCGCCTATCCGGTCAACGATCCCGAGGGCTTCTACGTCGGCTTCGCCGCCTCCGGCTACGGGATGATGTACAACACGCGCTACCTGCGCGCGAACAACCTGCCGGCGCCGAAGGAATGGGACGATCTGAAAAAGCCGATCTATTTCGGCCACGTCGGCATCTCGGCGCCGTCGCGCTCCGGCACCACGCACCTCACCGTCGAGACCATCCTGCAGGGCGAAGGCTGGGACAAGGGGTGGGCAACCTTGCTGCAGATCGGCGGCAATTTCGTGCAAGTCTCCGACCGCTCGTTCGGCGTGCCCGACGCCGTCAACAGCGGGCAATACGGCGTCGGCATCGTCATCGATTTCTTCGGCCTGTCCGCGAAGGCCTCCGGCTTTCCGGTCGAATTCGTCTATCCGACCGTGACCACCATCGTGCCCGCCAATGTCGGCATCATCGCCAATGCCAAGAACCGGAAGGCGGCGGAGGCTTTCGTCGAGTTCCTGCTGTCGGACGAGGGCCAGCAGATCCTGCTCGATCCGAAGATCCAGCGGCTGCCGGTGCGGCTTGCCACTTACGACAAGGCGCCGGCCGGCTATCCGAATCCGTTCAAGGACCCAAAGTTCGACGCCGCGGTCAACTTCGACGTCGATGTCTCCGAGGCGCGCTACGAACTCACCAACTCGCTTTACGACCGCCTCATCACGTTCCGTCTCAAGGAGCTCAATGCGGCCTGGAAGGCGATCCATGACGCCGAGGCAAGGCGCGGCGCGAACGCCGAGGCGGGCCGCCTGATCGCCGAGGCGCGCAAGCTCGCCTCCAGCGTACCGATCAGCGAGAAGGAGGCGGGCGACAAGGCGATCGCCGGTTCATTCCAGGAGGTGAAGCCGGGCCAAAAAGTCGCCGGGCGCCAGGCGGAGTTCGAGGAGAAATGGGATGCCTTCGCGGTGAAAAACTACGCCGAGGCCAAGGCGCTCGCCGAAAAGGCGCTGGCGATGAAGTGATGCTCCACGAAAGTGAGCATGGCGCGCGACCTGATTGCCGGTGTGCAGCCAAGACCCCATGATCCGGCCATGACAGTCGACGCGGCCGCGCCTGGATCGGGCACGTCACTCGCGGCGCGCTTCGGCGCGAGCCCGGCGCAGATTGCGGCGCTGGCCTTGGTGGCGCTGTTCCTCATCGCCTTCTTGATTGTGCCCATCCTGCGCGTGATCGCAGTCGCGTTTACAGGGCCCGACGGCGGCTTCAGCCTGGTCCATTTCGGCGACTTCTTCCGCACCGGCCTCTTACGCGAGGCGTTCTGGAATTCGATCTATGTCGGCGTCATGACGGTTGCGCTGGCGAGCCTCATCGCGGTGCCGCTGGCCGCCATCGTGGCGCGTTACCGCTTCCGCGGCGCTGCGTTTGTCCACACGCTGGGCGTGGTGCCGCTGGTGATGCCGCCCTTCGTCGGCGCGGTGGCGATGCAGCTGATCTGGGGCCGCAACGGCGCGATCAATCTGTTGCTGCTTGATTGGTTCGGCTTCCGCATTCCCTTCATGGACGGGCTCAACGGCGTCATCTTCGTGGAGGCGCTGCATTATTTCCCGTTCATCCTGCTCAACCTCTCCGCCTCCCTCGCCAACATCGATTCGGCGATGGAGGAGTCCGCCCAGAACCTGGGCGCGCACGGATTCACGCTGTTCTCACGCATCGTGTTCCCGCTCGCGCTGCCCGGCTACGTCGCCGGCGCCGCCCTGGTGTTCGTCAAGGTGTTCGACGATCTGGCGACGCCGCTCCTGCTCAACGTCACCAACATGCTGGCCCCGCAGGCGTACCTGAAGATCACCTCGGTCGGGATCAGTGATCCCATGGGCTACGTCATCTCGGTGATCATGATCCTGTGCTCGGTCGGCGCGATGGCGCTCGCCGGGCTTACCCTCCGGGGGCGCGATTTTGCGACCCAACAGCGCGGCGGCGGTGGGTTGTCGCGAAGGCCGCTCGGCCGCGCCGGGACGATTGCGGCTGCGTGCTTCGTGATTGCGACGCTCCTGATCGTGCTGTCGCCGCACGTCGGCATCTTCCTGTTGTCGATCGCGACCGTGTGGTCGTTCGCCGTGCTGCCGGACGGCTACACCCTCGCCCATTACGCGACGATCATGCGCGAGGCGGGGCCGCTGATCGGCAACACGGTCATGTATTGCGGGCTTGCGGGCCTGATCGACGTGGTCCTCGGGGCAACCCTCGCCTATGTCGTGCTGCGCACGCGCCTGCCCGGGCGAAAGCTGATCGAGCAGGTCGCCATGTCGGCGGTTGCCATTCCGGGTCTCGTCCTCGGCATCGGCCTGTTGCGCACCTATTTCGACGTGAAGCTGCCGAACGGGGAGGCGCTCGCGACCTTCTGGCTGATGCTCGTGATCGCCTACGCGGTGCGCCGGCTGCCCTATGCGCTGACCGCGGCGAGCGCGGCGCTGCAGCAGCTGCACGTGAGCCTGGAAGAGGCGGCGGAGAATCTCGGCGCCGGCAAGCTTCGCGTGCTCGTGCGCATCGTCGTGCCGCTGATGACCGGCGGGCTCGTCGCCGGCTTCGTGACGAGCTTCGCCACCGCCGCGGTGGAGCTGTCGGCAACGCTCATCCTCGTCGCCCGGAGCGCCGACGCGCCGCTCGCCTACGGCATCTACGTCTATATGCAGTCGGCGGCGGGCCGCGGGCCGGGCGCCGCGCTCGGCGTCGTCGCGGTCGTCGTGGTCGCGGTCGCAACGTTTCTCGCCTATCGGTTCGCCGAGCGCGAGCGCGGATTGAAATCGCGCGAGGTGTTCTGATGGCGCGCGGCGTCACCATCGACCACGTGAGCTTCGGCTACGGCTCGGGCCCGGTTCTGGACGACGTGGGCCTCGAAATCGAGCCGGGCGAGTTCTTCGCCTTTCTGGGGCCGTCCGGCTCGGGAAAAACCACCTTGCTCCGTCTCATCGCCGGCTTCGGGAGGCCGTCGTCCGGCCGCATCCTGATCGGCGGGCGCGACGTCACGTCGCTGCCGCCGTGGAGCCGCAACGTCGGCATGGTGTTCCAGAGCTACGCGCTGTGGCCGCACATGAGCGTCGCCAGGAACGTCGCGTTCGGCCTCGAACGGCGCAAGTTTTCCCGCGCCGAGATTGCGCGCAAGGTGCGCGCCGCGCTCGATCTCGTCGGCCTTGGCCCCCTTGCCGACCGCCGTCCGGCCCAGCTCTCCGGCGGCCAGCAGCAGCGCGTCGCGCTGGCGCGCACCCTCGTCATCGAGCCCGACGTGCTCCTGCTCGACGAGCCGTTGTCCAATCTCGACGCCAAGCTGCGCGTCGAGATGCGCGCCGAGCTCAAGCAACTCCAGGGTAAGCTCGGTATCACTGCCGTCTACGTGACCCACGACCAGGAGGAGGCGAACACCACCGCGGACCGCATGGCGGTCATCGATTCCGGCCGCATCCAGCAGATCGGCCGCCCGGTCGATCTCTACGACCGGCCGGCCAACCGCTTCGTCGCGACCTTCCTCGGCACCGTGAACCTGATCGACGGGCGGATCGAGAGCGGACGCTTCTTTGCGGACGGGGCGGACGGTCTCGTGCTCGAAGGCATCGACGGCGCCGCCGGGCCGGCGTGCCTGTCGATCCGCCCGCAGGACGTGACCTTAGGCGCGGCAAGCGCCGGTGTGGCAGCTACGGTTGCGGCGCATGAATTCCTCGGCGGCATCATACGCTACCGCCTGCGCGCAGGCGCCCACGACGTCGTGGTCGATGTCCCGCACCGCCGCAGCGCCGAAGCCTATGCGGTGGGGACCGACGTGGGTCTCATCCTCGATCCCCGCAACGTCACCGTGCTCCGGTAATTCCGATGCCATCATGGGCCTCATCCGGCTTCCGTTCGCGAGGGTATTCCTTGACCACGGATCGCCTCGCACTAGGATGCGTATTCGTCATTCCGGGGCGCCGCGAAGCGGCGAACCCGGAATCCATAACCACCAAGCTCGCCGTATTCGAGAGCAGCATCATTTTGCAAGGCCGGGGGCTATGGATTCCAGTTCTCGCTCGCGGGGCTGCGTCCCGGCGACGCGCTCAGCCGGAATGACTGCAAGGAGGAACCACATGGCCGCGGCGCTCAAGCGCGTGAAGATTGCCCCCAAGGGCATGGGCCTCAACGACTTCGTCGCGCACCAGGAGGGCTTCTTCGCCGCCGAGGGGCTTGACGTCGAGCTCGACTGGAAGACGTTCCGCGGCACGCAGTCGAGCTGGAAGGACCTCGACTACTTCCAGCGGCCGCAGGACCGGCCGTACACCGAGGACAAGCAGGACGTCATCCAGGGCGCCTGCGTGTGGGGCTCGATCTGCAACGCCAGCGCCGGCATGGGCCGGTTCGTCCCCGACGCCTACGGCGTGTCGCCGTGGGCGATCTTCGTGCGGCCGGACTCGAAGATTCGGGTACCTGAGGACCTCAAGGATGTTCCGGTCTCGGTCGGCATGCGCGCCGGCAGTCACTTCAACGTGCCCTACCGGCTGGAAAAATACCTGCCGCTCGAGAACATCAAGACCGTCAACACCGGCGGCTTCGGCGCGCGGCTCAAGGCGCTCATCGTCGGCGAGGTGGAGGCCGCGAGCCTGCTGCCGCCGCAGATCGCCATGGCCGAGCAACTGGGCCTGCGCCGGATCATCGCCGACACCTTCCATACGTTGTGGTGGGTGCCGGACAATGCGGAATCAGACGTCGTGCGCGCCTACCTGCGTGCGCTCGACCGCGCCGAGAAGGCGATGGATGCCGATCTGCCGAGGTACCTGCCGTTGTGGAAGCTCGCGGTGCCGGGCGAGTTCGAGACCTATCACCCGTGGGATTTCGCGACATTCGGCCGCGGCGAGCGCTTCGTCTACCAGCCGATCCCGCACGAGGAGTTCGACGAGACGCTTGCCCAAGTGAAGCGCTGGGGGCTCGATCAGTACCTCAAGGAGCGGAGCTTCGAGAACCTGGCCTACGCGGTGGGGCGGTAGCGGTCGGCTCGTCATGCCCGCGCTCGTCGCGGGCATCCACGTCTTGCAAGCGCGCCAAAGACGTGGATGGCCGGAACAAGTCCGGCCATGACGAAAATCCGATGCCGCGGCGAAACGGCGCGATCCCGGGCCTTCGCCCGCCGAAGGGCTACGGCCCGCAGGCGGGTCTGCAGCGCACCACTTCGCGTTCGCTTTGCTCCGCTTCGTGCTGCGCTGCCCCTGGCGGCTTATGGCCGTTCGCCCGGGATGACAGCCCTACTCCAACCGTTCGTTCGGGTAGACGCCCCACAGGCGTTCCTGCTGGATCCAGCCGTCGAAGCCCTCGCCGGAGATGCGGCACCAGGCCCCGGTGCAGCGCTTGACCGAGCCGAGCACGCCGGCCTGCAGCTTGGCGAGAACCGAGCCGTGGTCGTCCGGCTTCTCGTACAGCGGCAACAGCTCGTCCTTGCCCTTAGCCTTCGCCGCCACCGTCGCGGTACGCCGGCCGGAGAGCATCGAGTGATAGACCCAGCCTTCCGCCCCTTCCCAGTCGCGGATGCGGCGCCAGTTCTCGAATTCGGCGGTCACCTCCACCGGCAGTCCGGCGCGGTTATAGACCCAGGTAACGTCGTGGTCCTTGGTGGGTCCGGCGCGCACGTTGACGCGGTCGGCCTTGAGGCTGACGAAGCGGGGCGTCGGCAGCCCGCTCACCGTTTTCGGGGCCGCCGGCTCGGCCTGCGCAGTGGCAAGGGTCGCCAAGGCCGCCACACCGGCAACGAACGCGAAGCGGAACAACTCAAACCCCCATGATCTCATGCCTGCCGTCGGCTCCGAACGATGAAAGCGCCCGTTTGCCCGACGATTCAAACGACCGGGCCCGACCGACCATCGGGCCGGGTTCGGCGCTTTGTGTTCGCAGGCCCTTCTGTTAGAGAAAGGCGCAAAATCGCCCGTCCAGACTCGACGTGGGACAGTTTCGGTCGGCCGGGTTAAAGAGGCCTGAACAGGCGGCTGCGCGCTTGATCCGCAGCGTTACGGAGCGTGGAGACCGAGGCCTGATGCCGAAGGGGAAGAAGCCGCTGGTCGTCGTCACGCGCAAGCTCCCGGACAGCGTCGAGACGCGCATGCGCGAGCTGTTCGACGCCCGCCTCAACCTTGACGACAAGCCGATGAGCCAGGGGGAGCTCGCCGAGGCGGTCAAGGTCGCGGACGTGCTGGTGCCGACCGTCACCGACCGGATCGACGCCCCGGTGCTCAGCCAGTCGGGCGAGAAACTCAAGCTCATCGCCAATTTCGGCAACGGCGTCGACAATATCGACGTGGCGACCGCCGTCCAGCGCGGCATCACCGTCACCAACACCCCGCGCGTGCTGACCGAGGACACCGCCGACATGACCATGGCGTTGATCCTCGCGGTGCCCCGGCGCCTCGCCGAGGGCGCCTCGGTCATCACCGGCGAAAAGGAGTGGAAGGGCTGGACCCCCACCTGGATGCTCGGCCACCGCATCTGGGGCAAGCGGCTCGGCATCATCGGCATGGGGCGGATCGGCCAGGCGGTGGCGCGCCGCGCCCGCGCCTTCGGCCTGCAGATCCATTACCACAACCGCCGCCGCGTTCCGGCGCAGATCGAGGAAGACCTCGAGGCCACCTATTGGGAAAGCCTCGACCAGATGCTCGCCCGCATGGACATCATCTCGGTGAACTGCCCGCACACGCCGGCGACCTATCATCTGCTGTCGGCGCGCCGACTCAAGCTGATGC
>WNGA01015076.1_pt1 | contig 21373 bp, 19 predicted proteins | sample 5400061 | NCBI WGS metagenome assembly WNGA01 (sample SAMN13153366, study PRJNA577476) | soil metagenome | isolation source: 100 cm soil or saprolite under grassland replicate 2 | place: USA:California | collected 2016-06-15
TATAGGGCCGCTGACAGGTATCAACAAAGCCACGCTTTCTCGACTTACATCTACCGAATTGCCACTAATTTGGCGATTAGCGAACTTCGGAAAAGAAAGCGTCGCAGACTGGTTTCCTTGACAGGTTTTTTTCAATCGAGCGACGGCGCCGAAGCACGCGAGTTCAATCCGCCTGATGAGCGACCGCTGCAGGACACTGAGCTGATGGATGCCGAGCGTCGGAAAGCGGTGCAACAAGCCATCAGGACATTGCCAGAGAAATATCGGGCCCCACTGATTTTGCGAGATGTTGAGGGCAAAAGTTACGACGAGATCTCATGCATTCTCGGTACGAGTGAAGGAACAGTAAAATCCAGAATTAGTCGCGCGCGAGGATTTTTGCGGGAAAAAATGCGAGCATATTTGTGATAGGAACAGCTATGAAAGCAAAGTATTGCAAGGCGATTCGTCGCCAGATAGAAGAGGCGGACCTCGGACACGAACTCAGCTCGGTGGCCGCGAGCCATGTGCGGGAGTGCAGCTCATGTCTGGAATTTTACGAGACAGGCATGAAATTAAGAAGGGTCGTGGCTAGCTTGGCACCTGTCGAAGCTCCAGCGGATTTCGATTTTCGCTTGCGCGCGAGACTCGCGAATGAACGGATCCATTCGAAGAGTCGCTTTGGGTTTGCCCATATGTCGCTGGCCCTTCCTTCGGTGGCTGTAGCCGCTTTCGTACTTTTGGCTGGGAGTGTTTTTGTCTGGCGCAGCCTTCAGAATTCAAAGCCTGTGTCTGCTTTTGTTGCGAGGACCAACAAGACGAACGCGGCCGGATCTACAGTTGAAAAAACAACGGAGATAGTGCCTGATGCTGCACAAAATGCGTTGAGCAAGACTGCGCAGGCCAATAACCCAACTCCACGCAAACTTCTACCGAAGCTCTCTCTACCGAAGGCCAAGAGAGAGTTCGTCGCCTCCTACCGCCGAAGCAATATGGTCAGCAAAGACTTTAGCAATACGGGCGCCACCGTAGTGAGACGAGAAGAATCGGTCGCTGGTGTTCAGTTACCGATCAGCCTTCCGGTTCAAACGTTAAAAGTATCACTCGATGACGGGAGCGGGATCTCGCGAACGATCTCATTCCCAACCGTTAGCTTTGGTTCGGAACGTGTGTTGACTCGGGCGGGAAGTACCTCTCAGTCGGCCGCGAAAAGCGATTGGTGATGATGGTGAGTGAAGGACAAGGTCGCCGAGGTAAGGGATGAAAGTAAGCTCGAGGATTAGAATCTTTAGTTTCTTAATAGCTGGCAGTATTGGTTTAGCTGCGTCTGCGTTGGGGCAAGTGCCTCCGCCACCGACTACGCCCGTGAAGAAGCCCGCCCTGCCTCCTCGCCCCGCGGGTCCAATCACCGTTGAGACTGCACCTACAGCACCGCAAGTCGTAACAGTGCTTCATCGGCTGAACGGATTGAAACTGTTTCGTCTGATGGCTCGCAAGAACCAGCCCTTGATGGCTATCGCTCAGCTGGACGAAGCTTTCAAGATCATGGGCGACGTCCACACAAACGTCATTGCCGGGCTCGCACTTAACGATGGTGAAACTGTTGTTGCACGGCTGCCGGAAGTAGAGGCCGAGTTGGGTTCGCTATTAATACCATATGCCCTGGACCCGCTTTCAGCAGGAGGCCTGGATGCGCTGCCGGTGCCGCCTAAGGCTAAGGCTTCGAGCGCAGTTGCTGCTTCCGTACAAGCGAGTACGAATAAGCGGTTCGATGAACCCGATGTCACGGTCATTGCACGCGACGGACGGCGGTTTATGGCTCGATATGTCGGGCTTGATGGTGTGACCGGGCTTTCCGTCTTGAAACTCGTCAATAAGAGTTCTCTACCGGCTGTTGAGGCAAAGATTGAGGCAATCAGAGTGGGTCAGCATTTGCGCTTGTTTGGGCCTGAGCCGATGCCACCGAACGCTGTTAGCGGCAGCGTATCTGTGCGTGTCGGCGAGACCGAGGGAACCATCACAAATGTGCTTCAAGCGCCGTCGGGTAGTGTCTCTCAGATGAAGCTTCGGTCCGCCCGTCTCACGCAAGCAAATATTGGTGGCATAGCTGTCAACGATGCTGGCGAGACCGTAGGCATCGTCGACAATATCGATAAAGGTGAAGCCAACTTACTGTCGACCGTTCAAATTCGCAATGCGGCCCGAAGGGTTCTCGCGCGCCAGTCGAGTGTACCCAAGCCCTGGTTGGGTGTCAGCGGCGAGCCTATCGCCACGCTCGCGACCGATAATCTCTTGAATAGTGGTTGGGGCGAGTCACAGGCGATGGCCTTAACTCAAGCCCGCTACGGAATCCTGCTCACGTCGGTGGCGCCCAATAGTCCGGCTGCACTTGCGGCTCTTCGTTCCGGCGACATCATCCTGCGTGTAAATGGCGAGGACATTCGCACCGCTGAGGATTTTTCCTGGCTGCTGGCGGAAGCTGGTCCGGAGGGCTCGGTTAGCTTTGCCGTCATGCGGCCTGGTCAGAATACGGCTGAAACCGTCAATCTAAAACTGAGTAGTGCTTTCAGTCCGGCATTCCCCGCAAAGGTGGCGCGAGGTACTACTTCACCTTGGTTCAAAGATCGGCTGCTCGTTGCCGAAGGCATCGAGACGGTTGCTTTGAGGCCTGCGGTAGCCGCCCGGTTGGGTGCAAACGGCGGATTACTCGTCATTCATGTGGAGCCCGAGACAGATGCCTTCAACGCAGGTCTGCGTTCCGGTGACGTGATTCAAGCAATCAATGGGCAGAAGATCTCCACTAACGCCGCCAGTTTCGCCCTTACACCGGGAAGGGATCTCACGTTTGAGTTGGTGCGCGGCAGGCAGAAACTAAAACTCACCGTTGTGTCTTCTACAAAGTAACCCACTATCAACGTAAGCTGCTTGGCCGCGCTCTTCCTGGCTGTGATACTCTAATTCCTCCCAGATAGTGAACCAGAAGAGAGCAGGAGTGTTACCCCAACACTATGTTGTCACCGGCTGCCGAGTACTATCACGACTTACTAGCGCAAAAAGATCTTGCCTCAGCATCGCGAGCGATGCTTGACGACGGTCTCGAACGAGCTCGCCTCATTTTCGGCGGGCGGCGACTCTCTCCCTACTTAAGACCACACTTTGTCTCGGAAGAAGACTTTGCCCGTGTTCGTACTGTTTGCGAAACGGTTTGGTCGGCGATTGAGAAAGTGAAAGACGCCGCTATACTTGATCCTTCGCTGATTGATGATCTTGGTCTGACAGATATCGAACGCACCTTGATCGCAATCGATCCCGGGTATCGAACAGTCTCACCAACAGCTCGTTTAGATTCGTTTCTAACCCCATCAGCATACAGCTTTGTCGAGCTAAACGGAGAAAGTCCCGCCGGTATTGCTTATGCCGATGCTGCTTACGACATCTTCTCAGTCCTGCCGGTCATGAAACGCTTTACTGAAACCTACAACGTTAGGCCGCTCTATGGCAGAGGTTTAATGCTGAAGGTGTTGCTCAAGTCTTACGAAGAGTTTCTCGGCCGCAAGCCTGATCGCCCTCCTCATATCGCAATAGTCGACCTCAAGAACTTGCCAACGCGGACTGAGTTTGAGCTCTTTAAAGAGTTTTTCCAGAGCCAGGGTTATCCGGCGGTCATCTGTTCACCCGACGAATTGGAATTTGCTGATGGACGCCTCAGCTATAGCGATTTTGAGATCGATATCGTCTACAAACGGCTACTGGTGAATGAATATCTTCCCATCATCGATAAATATCCTGCGCTGCTAAATGCCTATCACTCGCGGGCCATCTGCATGGTCAATAGTTTCCGTTCAAAGCTGATTCACAAGAAAGCCTTATTCGCCGTGTTGACGGACGATCGCCGAGCCAGCTTGTTTACTGCACAGGAGCAAGCGGCAATAGAGGCACATGTGCCCTGGACCCGGATGGTGCGCGACGAGGAGACGGTTTATAAAGGTAAAAGAGTCGAGCTGCTGGAATTCGTTAGGACCAACCGAGGAAAGTTAGTCCTGAAACCAAACGACGATTACGGCGGGCATGGAATCACCATCGGTTGGAGCGAAGGCACATCATGGAATGAGGCTTTGCAGCAGGCCCTGGAAAATGGAGATTATCTGGTCCAAGAGCGCGTTCCCACCGCTCGAGAATCTTTCCCCGCGTTGCAGGATGATGGGACTATTGAGTTTGCAGAACAGCTTGTTGATCTGGATCCGCTTCTATTCAACGGCAAAGTCGGATCTGCGTTCACCCGGCTCTCATTTACAGAACTTGCTAACGTGACATCGGGTGGTGGAATGGTTCCAACTTACATCATCAGTGAAAAGGACTGAAGGCGTGTACAATGCCTGAGTCCTAGTCCAATCATCCCACACTCAGGAGAATACCCCCTTGATTGACGACACGAATTCCGCTCTCAACAGCCAGGAGGAGCGACGCCGACATGATCGCTCACGTTTAATAGTTGATGTCTTTTTCGATGGTCAAGCCGCGACTGGGGTTGCGAGCACGAAAGACATCGGCGTCGGTGGCTTATACATGAACACTAAAACGGAGTTGCCGGAAGGTTCAGTTTTGCTGTTACGAATTCCTCTGCAGGGCGAGAAGCAGATTGTGTGCAATGCCGAGGTGGTATACAGCAATCCCGGGCTCGGTGTCGGCGTGATGTTTCAGGGGTTGTCTGAACAAGCGCGGTCCCTCCTGCAAAACGAACTGGACGATGTCTAGTCGTGCCGGAAGATGAGAAGCTGGTCTGGGGGGATCTTCCATTCGAACTTCGTGATCTGCTTACCGGCAAGTTGGCTATGCTTTGGGGTGCGACCAGCGACGCAGAAGCTTTTGACTCCCTGGCTATCGACAAACAGCAAGCGCTTCTGTTGCTGCTGAGGCGGATGAACGCCAGGGGTCTCTGGCAGACCGTTCAAAGAATTGAGAATGTTTACGGTCTCGAAGGCGTGGGCCTTGGGTTTAAGGCCTGGCCAATGATTGAATCAACTTTGTCGCGTCGAGCCGATTTCACTCGGCGGTTTGCCCGGCACCCAGACACAAGCGGGGGGTTCTACGAGAAGGGGCGCGCTCAGGCCGTGCTTCATTTTATGTTTCAGGAAGGGAATCCTCGCCGCTGGTACGTCCACTTCGATCTCCACAGTCCGGTATATTCGTTGACCAGTCTGAGCCGTCATATTCGTTTTGAAGTGCTTGGTAAGCTGAAGCCCGACTGGCGAATGATTCGCGAGTGCTTGAAACCTTAAGGGCGGCGAGGCAATATAGCGGCATCCTGTTAATTTCCCAAGAATAGAGTGCGGCACCTCAGAGTGCCAAGGAGAAACTCATGTTCGATCAGTTCACGCTGGGCATTGAGGAAGAATTTCAAATTGTCGATCCTCACACGCGAGAGCTGCGTTCGCATGTAGTCGAGATCCTCGAGGAAGGCAAGACGCTCCTCGGCGAGCAAATCAAGCCGGAGATGATTCAATCGATGGTCGAAGCCGGCACGGGTATCTGCGCCAATATCCAGGAGGCGCGGGCTGACATCACGAGGCTGAGGAGCGTAATCTCCGGCCTGGCGAACAAGAATGGCCTTGTTATCATTGCCGCCTCCACTCATCCTATTTCCCGTTGGCAGGATCAGAAGATTTTCGATGACGAGCGGTACGAGCTACTAGTACAGGAGCTGCAAACGGTCGCTCGATCGTTACTGATTTTTGGGCTGCACGTTCACGTGGGAATGGCTGACAAAGAGCGGGCAATCCATATCATGAATGCGGCGCGCTATTTTTTACCGCACGTGTTAGCACTTACTACTTCGTCGCCTTTTTGGATGGGCCACAACACGGGTTTGAAGTCGTATCGGACGGAGATCTTCAAACAGTTTCCGCGCACTGATATTCCAGACCACTTTGATTCATATGGTTCCTTTCAGCGCTATATCGATTTGCTTATCAAAACTGGATGTATCGACAACGGTAAGAAGATCTGGTGGGATATCCGGCCTCATCCGTTCTTTCCCACGCTCGAATTTCGGGTCTGCGATATTCCCACCAGAGTTGACGATACGATAGCGATTGCGGCGCTCTTCCAGGCGATTGTGGCAAAACTCAACAAGCTAATCGAAAAGAATCTGGGTTTCCGGCTCTACAGAAGAATGCTGATTCAGGAGAATAAGTGGCGCGCCGTGCGTTACGGACTCGATGGCAAGATGATCGATTTTGGGAAGCAGAAAGAGGTTCCGGTTCGGGATCTCATTCTCGAGCTGCTGGAGTTTGTTGACGAGGTCTTAGACGATCTTGGCTCGCGCAAAGAGGTAGAACATATTCACACCATTTTGCAGCGAGGGACTTCCGCTGACGAGCAGCTTCAGGTCTATCAAGAAACCAACGACTTGAGTGCCGTATGCGATCGACTAATCGAGAGAACCGTAGAAAACATTCCCCGCGACGTTCACCTCGAAATGTCGTCGGCCAGAACGGCGCCTTCTACAATTTCCAAGTAGGCATTCTTTCGAACGGAGCCGGAGGAGTTCCTGATAATTGATCTATAGCATTAACCCTTCCTTTTGCGCGCAGCCAAATAGTGTTGCCACAACATTCGCGCTGCGACCGCCCGATATGGGTGCCAGCCTTCGGCAACCGCTGTCAACTGCTTCTGATTTGGACGCCCTTTGAGCTGTTTTAGTTCCATGACGGTTGCTGCAAGTGCCAAGTCTCCGGCTGGCCAGACATCCGCCCGGCGCATTGCCATCAACAAGTAAATGTCCGCGCTCCACGAGCCGATACCGTTGACCTTCATCAACGCAAGTTTCACGTCGGCATCGGTCATGCGGGAAAGAGCGGTAAGGCTGAGCTGTTTTTCCTCGATATGTTCGGCAAGCCTTACAAGATACGACGCCTTCTGCCGCGTCACGCCCAACGAACGCAAGTGCATCTCACCAGCTTCAATGAAGCGGCCGGGTAGAAATGGATCGATTGCGGCCGAAAGTCTCCCGTAAAGAGCTGCCGCGGATGCGAGCGATACCTGTTGCTCAAGGATAATCTTAACCAGCGTGGGAAAGCCTTGCGGCCGCTTCCATAGCGGTGGTGGTCCATGCTTTTCGAGGATTTTGGCAAGGTTTTTGTCTCGACCGGCAAGAAGGCATGCTGCTGTCGCGATGTTCTTCGCGGTGAGAATGTCAGATCGCACTGCGTTCAGCACCGGTGTAAGATTGCTGGTTCACTTGAGATTATCTCGATGGGCTAGCGCCAGGGAGAGAAAATTTTGGAAGAGAATTCTGCCGTCGCGCGATTCATTAGGATGCTCCCAACGCGTACGCGACTTGTTCCAATCCTCAAACGACTTTTCCAGATGAAACTGAACGGTATAGATCAGCTGGTTGTCCTGACGCTTGACCATCATCTGGTTTCGACAAAGGTAAGAGGTGGCGAGTAACGAGAATCCACCCGGAACCCGATCCAGCTGCAAGCCGTGGTTTTGCCATACCCGCAGGATGCGGGCCTCATTTGTGTAATCCTGCCAGGGACCTGTGGCGGGGTCGTTGAATCCACCGAAGATCGGATCAGTCGTGTCGGTAATACGAATAAATCGGTATTGATATTCCTGGGGTCTGTCGTGACGCTGTTCATGCTGCTCGAGGTTATCAAGAGTAACTACGCGGGCGCCAAAGCTTAACCCAACGAGTTGATGGCCACCGCAAATCGCCAGCACTGGAGTTTGAGTCTTGCGAATGAAACCACCAAACCCCTGCAGTATTTCGGGACGATAGTAGTCAAAGTCGCGAAGTGTACCACTGAGGACAATCGCATCCGGATTAAACTCATCTTCCGCTTGTTCGAGTTCTGAGACGTGGATAACTTGACTGGCTGGCTCCCGCACAAGTCGCTCAATATTGTTGAGAATATTCTCGACCGCCATGCTGGCAATTTGGCGCTCGCGCTTAAGATGAGCGGATGCACTGCTGGCCCACTCACTGCGCGCGACATCCGAAAGGTCGTCTTCGTCCCTGAGCAGGCTGTCGACCACCAAAATTCTGCCCTTTTCGATGCGCTTCTCGACCGTCTCGTAACGGCAAAATGTATGCTGTTGGAACGGAAAGGGAAGTGGCTCTTTGGCCTCGGTGGGCCCGGTTTCGATTGTGGTAGCTGGTACTATCTCCTGGGTCATTTGGTCCTAATATAAGATCTAATCCTTCCCAAAAATCAAATTTAGCGCTGTTTCGTGCTGTGTTTGAACTCCGGAATTTCTGCGCCAGGGCCCTCCCGGGAAACCTCTGCGAGTACCTTGGTAATCAGCAGGCTGCGTATTCGATTCCTCAATGGCTCGGTCTCGTTGGCTGCATGGTAATCAACCAACAGAAGCATTCTATACCATGAAGACTCGAGTTGATCCGCCAATTGAGAGATCTTTGTGATGTCGTAGGGAACCGCGACATCCTTACAGCCCGCACGGGCAAAGACCGACAAATACCGCGCAGTCGCCAAGTCGGGACAAAGCAGGCGCCGGCGGCCGACCTTCAGCTCAATCCCCAGTAGCGTATGTTGAACCTCAACTCTTGCACTGCGCTTCAGCTCGCCAAAGTGATAAGCCCTGGTTCGTAGTCTCAGGATGCGCTCGCGATAGATGTGCGGCAGCCAGTAATCGCTTAACTCAGCCCGAATCTTTTCAGCATAGTCTGCGGCGGTCACAAGAGAGTTCGGTCTGCGCTTCAGCGCATCGACACGGAGACTGGTGGCTTGGTTTGGAGGGCGTTAATCACGCGGCCGGGAAAAATTCCCAGATAGAACACACCGAGAATTGTGAGCGCCAGGGCTACGCCGATACTCGCGGGAATCGGTGGCGCCGTCCAGACAGTGGTTCGTTCACGGAAAAACATAACGATGACTAGCCGCAGGTAGTAGTAGGCGGAAATGGCAGTGTTCAAGACGCCGATAACCACCAGGGCATAGAATCCGCGATCGACAGCGGCGCGAAATACCATGACCTTCCCTATGAAACCGGCGGTCAAAGGCATTCCGAGCAGGCTCAGGAGGAACAGTGACAAAGCGAGTGCCAGGAGGGGCGACTGGAATCCGATGCCGTTATAGTCTTCGACTTCTGTACGTCGATCTCCCGCGCGGGCAATCATCTGGACCACAGCAAAGGCGCCAATATTCATGACTGCGTAAGTCAGGAGGTAGAAGATGACAGCTGTAATTGCCGCATCGCGCTGAGACATGTCCGCGGCCGCCCCTGCAGCGACGAATCCGACGAGGGCATAACCGGCGTGCGCGATTGAAGAGTACGCCAGCATGCGCTTGACGTTGTTCTGGACAATTGCTGCTACGTTGCCAACAGTCATAGTGAGAATGGCTAATACGACCAATACGTCGAGCCATGCCCGATGAATCTCCGCGCCGATGGTTCTGTCGGCGCTTGCTACTACGAAAGGGAATCCGAATACAAACACACGAAGAAACGAGGCAAAGCCTGCCGCTTTCGGTCCTGCTGCCATAAATGCCGTAACGGGTGTGGGCGCACCTTCATAAACGTCAGGTGTCCAGACATGAAAAGGTGCCGTCGCAACCTTAAAGCCGAAGCCGACCAGCATCATCGCGGCGCCGGCAAATAAGAGCGGCGGATATTGTGCTTCGTGAAGACGGTTGGCGATCTGCGTAATGTTAGTGGTCCCGCCGTAAAGGAGAAAAGCTGATGAGAATGAACCTAGAATGAAATACTTCAGCGATGACTCGTTGGCACGGATATCTGTCCGACGGAATCCCGCCATAACGTAAGTAGCGATAGACAGGATCTCCAGTCCCAGGAAAATGATTACTAGATCATTTCCAGAGGCCATTAACATCATGCCCGCGGTGGCAAACAGCAGGAGGGAATGGAATTCACCGGCGGGAAGATGTTCTCGCTCAACCCATACTATGGAGATCAATAGAGTCAGTGCTGAGACAAGGAGAACAACGAGTGTAAAGCCCAGGCGTAATTCGTCCAGCACGATCATTCCGTAGAATGCTTCGTTCAGTCCTGGCCACGAGTTCCAGAGCCAAATGCAACTCGCGGCTGCGGCAACCAGACCAGCGAGTGAGATACTGCCGGTCACCCAGCGCTGATTAGGCCGGCCAAAGGCGTCGACCAGCATCACGACGACTGCTACGATGCAGACTATCAACTCCGGCAGAATTATCCAGAAGTTAACGTCAGGTGGTAGAAACTGTTGTGCGAAAAAGAAACTCATTCGAACTTACATTCAGCTGCCTATCGGTTCGGAAAGAATTCGGAATCGGTCATCGCAAAAGAGCCCCCGCTCGACGGAGTGGCAACATGCTGGCGCACAGCATCGACGCTGTCACGCGAACGATCCAGGAAGGGCCGTGGATAGACCCCCATAAACAACATCAGCAGTAATAAGGGAACGAGCAACCCGATCTCACGTGCATTTAGATCGAGTAGATTCTGATTTTCCGGGTTTGTCACCTTGCCAAACACCACGCGCTGTAACATCCAGAGCATGTAAACGGCCGCCCAGATAACACCTGTTCCTGCTAATATCGTAGCAATCCAGACGTGGGTAATTGCCGTCGACGTCCAGGTGCCAATCATGATCAAGAACTCACCGACGAAACCATTTAAGAACGGCAGGCCAATTGATGAAAGCGACGAAATTACAAGGAGCGTGGCAAACCAGGGCATAGGCGTCGAGAGTCCACCAAAATCGCTGATCATTCGTGTGTGTCGTCGTTCATAGATCATGCCCACAAAGAGAAAGAGCGCGCCGGTTGAAACCCCGTGGTTAAGCATCTGGTAAAGGGCACCTTGCATGCCCAGCTCCGTGAATGAGAAAAGACCGAGCACGACAAATCCCATGTGACTTACGGACGAATAGGCAACGAGTCGCTTTACGTCGGGTTGGACCATAGCCACCAAAGCACCATAGATGATTCCGACTATCGCCAGCACAATAAATATTCCAGCCGCAGCCTTTGCCGACTCTGGAAAGAGACCAAGGTTGAAACGAAGGAGACCGTAAGTGCCCATTTTTAGCAGAATGGCCGCGAGTATCACCGAGCCGGCTGTCGGAGCTTCGGTGTGCGCATCGGGAAGCCAGGTGTGAAAAGGAAAGAGCGGCACCTTGATGCAGAAAGCCAACGCAAACGCGGCGAAGATTGCCATTTCCATTTGCGGCGAACGCAGCGTAGCGATCGTTAAACCACTGCGCATGGCATTGGCGATGGTGACGTAATCGAATGTGTTGTAAATGAAGTAGAGGGCGATAATCGCCACCAGCATGAGCAGGCTGCCAACCGACGTGTATATAAAAAACTTCACTGCCGCGTAAACTCGTCGTTCGCCACCCCAGATGCCGATCAAAAAAAACATCGGCACAAGCGACGCTTCGAAGAAAAGATAAAAAAGCAGCAGATCAAGCGAGATGAAGACGCCAATCATCGCGCTCGCCAAAACGAGCAAGAAAACGTAGTAGAAAAGTTGTTGCTTTGCTACCGAAGTCCAACTCGAGAGGATCGCAATTGGCATCAGCAAGGTAGTCAGCAAGACCAGCCACAAACTTATGCCGTCAACGCCCAGGTGATAGCGAGCTCCAATCGAACCAATCCAGGAAATGTTTTCCTCAAAACTGAACCCGGCGCCACCAGCGCCAACGCCGCGGAGCAGCGAGAGGGAAAGGCCGAACGTGATAAGCGAAAAGACAAGCGCTATCCATTTGAAGTTTTCTTCGCGCCGGCCAGGAACGAGACTGTACCCAACCGCGACGAGCGCGCCCACCAGCGGTGTCAGTATCAAAATCGTAAGGAGGGGTTGTTGCATTTGTTAGCGACCTAGACCGAGTGCCTGGGCGCCCAGGTAAGCGAAGAAGCCGATCATCGTCAGGGCGCCTACCAAAATGATCGCCGCATAGCTGCGCACGAAACCGGATTGCAGGCGCCTAACCAGCCTACCCGCTTCGGTTACGGCTTCGCCGAGCGAATGTAAGAGACCATCGATTACACCGACGTCAAAGAGTTTCCAAAGGCCTTCGCGCGAACCGACTTCTATTGGATGAATAATTACAGCGTTATAAGCTTCATCGACGTAATACTTGTTTTCCAGAACGCGAGGCAGTTGCAGTAGTGGTCGTCTCTTAAAGACAAACCAGCCTATCGCGATGCCGCATGCAGCAATCAGCGCGGAGACAAATGCAAGCAATCGCTCATGGTTGATTTCCTCCGGAGAATGGGTCTGCTCCGACGGGCCGCCGGCTTCGTTGAGTGGATGTAATGCTGGCGGTCCATCCACGGGTTGCGGTGGCGGCGATAGTAGTTCCGGTTCGCCTTTTTCAGCGCCTTCACCGTGGGACGCGGAGCCTGGAACCTGAGACACGACTGGATCAAGCGTTCGCTCGATGAAATTTGCGGGGTGGTCACTAAAGATCGAACTAATCGCGTAGGGTATGCCCAACAAACCACCGAGGGTTGAAAGCACCGCCAGCAAGATGAGGGGCACTGTCATGACCCACGGCGATTCATGCGGCTCGTGCGCATGGGCGTGGTGATCATCGGTACGATCAATTGGCGTCTCTCGGAATCGCTCATTACCCCAGAAGGTCATGACCATCATTCGCGTCATGTAGGCCGCTGTAAGAAGGGCAGTAACGGCGCCAACGAACCAGAGCCCTTTGTTCCAGATTGGGCTAAGCCCACTGGCACTCCAGGTCTTCCAGAGAATCTCGTCTTTGGAAAAAAAGCCTGAGAAGAATGGAATTCCACAAATTGCCAGCCATCCGGTGAGCATGGTTGCGAAAGTGATTGGCATGTATTTCCGTAGGCCACCCATGCGCCGCATGTCCTGCTCGTGATGCATGCCGTGAATTACAGAACCCGAACCCAAGAAAAGCAGGGCTTTAAAGAATGCATGAGTGATAACGTGAAAAATCGCCGCCACGAACGCGCCCACTCCGCAGGCCAGAAACATGTATCCCAACTGCGAAATCGTCGAGTACGCCAGAACCTTCTTAATATCGTTTTGGGCGAGCCCAATGGTGGCAGCAAACAGAGCTGTTGCCGCGCCGATAACTGCTACCAAAAACATCGCCGCCGGCGCGTGCGTGTAGATTGCGGAACAACGAACGATCATATAGACGCCCGCGGTGACCATGGTGGCGGCGTGAATCAACGCAGACACGGGCGTCGGCCCTGCCATCGCATCGGGGAGCCAAACATACAAAGGGATTTGCGCGCTCTTTCCCGCGGCTCCGATGAAAAGCAAAAGGGCAACCGAGGTCAATCCACCGGCAAAGAAAGCGTGCCAGGTAAACGGATCGACGCTCATGCCGGCGATAGTTTGAAGGGCGCTACTTACACCGTGAGCAGGCTTGTCAAAGAAGCTGATGGATGCATTGCCTGCAGCAGAAGTGATGAAGAAGACCAGCATTACGCCGAGAATAAAACCCCAGTCACCGACCCGATTGGTGATGAACGCTTTTTTCGCAGCATCTCCGGCTTCCTTGAGATCGGTGTAGAAACCGATCAGCAAATAAGAGCACAGACCCACGCCTTCCCAACCGACGAACATCAACAGGAAGTTGTCCGCCAGCACAAGGGTCAACATAGCAAACATGAACAAATTCAAATAGGCAAAGAACCGATAGAACCCCCGGTCTTCATGCATGTAGCCGACTGCGAAGACGTGAATCAAGAAACCGACGAAGGTCACAAACAAGGCGTAGATGCCGCTGAGGCGATCCATGGCCAGAGCAAAGTCAGCACGAAAACGGCCCACCTGAATCCACGTCCACAGGTGATCGAGAATTGGCTGCTCGCTGCGCAGCGCTCCGTCGGACTTAAGTACCAAGTAGAACGCCACCAAAGTCGACAAACCCACAGCTCCGCAGGCAACGAAAGCAATGAACTTTTCATTTCGCAGACGGCGGCCGATAAACCAGTTCACGAGCGCACCGGCAAGCGGAGCGAAAATGATCACACTAAGAAGATGGTTGGTTTCCATCGTATATTCGTCAGTGGTCCGTTGTCAGTTGTCAGTTGCTTTGTTTGGCCTTAGGTTTTTTGTCTTTGGCCTTTGATTCCATTTGGTTCGTTAAAGGCACCTTTCAGAGGCCCAAGACCCAAGACCGAATACCATCAACTGACTACTGACCACGGACCAACTTACATTTTCAAAATACTCGCATCATCCACATCGAGCGATTCACGATTCCTGAAGATGGCGATGATGATCCCCAGACCAACTGCGGCCTCGGCCGCGGCCACGGTCATGACGATGAAAACGAAAAGTTGGCCCGTCACGTCCTGAAAGAAACTCGAAAACGCAACGAAGGTCAGGTTTACGGCGTTAAGCATCAGCTCAATGCACATAAACATTGCTATGACATTTTTCTTGATGATCACGCCCACCACGCCGATTGTAAAAAGCACGGCAGATAGCGCCAGATACCATGAAAGTTCCGGTACCATATTTAATCCCTCTCCTCCGGATCCCGGTGATGTTCAACCCCTAGCAGCAGCGCGGCTTCTGCAATGGAATTTGTCTCAACTGCCGTAAGATTCTGAGCCTGACCCGAATTGATGATATCCATCGCCAGAACTTGAGCGCCCGGGACCACGCGCGCCCTCGGTGACAGGGTAAGTGTTTGGCGCGCAAGCGTCATCGCGCCGACGATTGCCATCAAGAGCAGAATCGAAGTGATCTCAAACGGCAAAAGATATTTTGTAAACAGACCGGTTCCAATCATCGCGGTCAAGCCGATATTCGAAACGCCTCCAATTGGTGTGTCAGGCGATGCGTGGACGGAGTAGATGATGAACGACGTTTCAGCGATTAAGACGGCCGCCATTGCCACCGCCGCCGGCACCAGAAACCTCAGTCTTGGTCGCCGGCGTTCTTCTTCCTCCACGTTGAGAAGCATGATCACGAAGACCACCAGAACCATGATCGCCCCGGCGTAAACGATTACCTGAACCGCCGCTATGAATGGAGCGGCAAGCGTCACATAAAGACAAGCCAACGAGACAAAGACGCCAATCAGTGAGATGGCGCAGTAAAGCGGATTCCGCTGCGCTACCACTCCAATGGCGCAACCAATGGCTAGACCTGCAAAAAGTATGAACAGAAGTGCGAGCATTGGTTAGTAAATGGAGAATGGTGAATGGTAAATGGAAAAGACAAGACTAGCGTTTAAGGTTCTCCCCCTTTTACCGCCACCCGAGGGCCGCCAAAATGGCTGGCCAGAGCGCCACAAAGGTCGCGGTAATCACGATATTCAAAATGGCCACTGGCATTAAGAATTTCCATCCGAAGCTCATCAGTTGATCAAAACGGAAACGAGGCAAAGTTCCTCGCAACCAGATGTAAAGGAACAGAAAGACTGAAATCTTGATGAAGAAATAGAAAACACCGAGAATCGGCAACTGCTTCACGAAAGGCCCTTGCCAGCCGCCCCAGAAGAGCGTGGTAGCCAGCATCGAAACCGTGATCATGTTTATATATTCTGCATTGAAAAACAGAAGGAATTTTATCGAACTGTACTCAGTGTGAAATCCGGCGACCAGCTCAGTCTCCGCCTCTGGTAAGTCGAAGGGAACTCGATTAGTTTCAGCTATCGCCGAGATTAAATAGATGAGAAAGCCGAGTGGCTGGTAGAAGATGTTCCAGTGAAATCCCTGTTGCTGTTCGACAATATTATAGATGTCCAGCGTTCCAGCGATTAGCACGACACCCACCAGGGACAGACCGAGTGATAGCTCGTATGAGATCATCTGGGCAGAGGACCTAAGGCCACCCATCAAGCTGTATTTGTTGTTTGAGGACCATCCGGCAAGCGCAATACCGTAGACTCCAACCGACGTGATACCCAATACATATAGCAGACCGACGTCGAAGTGGGCGATCACGAGTGGAAACGACGTATTTGTGAACGGGATGGTAATTATTGGCCCAAACGGGTAGACAAGAATAGCCATGATCGCCGTTATGATGGCGATCATCGGTGCCAACAAAAACACAACCCTGGTTGACTGATCCGGAACAAGATCTTCCTTCAACATCGTTTTTATGAAATCCGCGAATGGTTGAAGAACACCGCCATAGCCGACGCGATTTGGTCCCAGACGGCCCTGAAGAAAAGCCAGAACCCTCCGTTCTGCGAGTACAGTAAGAGCGACGAGCAACATTATGGTGAGGAAGGCGACCGTGATCGCCACAAAATAGAGAACGATATTAATGGTTAGGTCCATTTTGTTTTTCAAGGGATCCGCTAAAATCACACGAAGTGAACACAAATGATGTTTTGTGTGAATTCGTGGATCGTTCTCGTATTCTGGTTCGAACGGTAGCCGCGGAATGTTGCCCCGAGCTTGCCTCAGTCGCCGGCTACAGCTGTTTCCTCTCGCAAGTCGGCGTCAACGGTGATCTGATAAAGGGGCGAAATCCTAACCGTTTCGGGACGTGGGTTCCCGGCAGCCAGCAAATGAAATTGCGGCACTTTATCAGTCAACGTTCCAATCCTGAAGAGTTCGTGTCCAACCTTCGGCGTTTCATCGATCTTCTCGGCAACTTGCGGAAGCTCTTCCAGGACGGTACGAATCGCAACCATCCGGTCCAATGTCTCTTGCTGTTCTACCAGCGGATGCTTTATTTGCACCGGAGTGGTCTCGTCCTTCAAGACGGGATATCGTAATCCGGCGTAGGTCGGCACACGCTCAGCGATCTCGTGAAATACCGCACTGGCCGACAGTTCGAAACCGAAGTCGACTCCTAACTCTGCTGCCAATTGCATCGTGATCATCCAATCAGCTTTTGCCTGGTTGACTGGGGGAATCGACTGTCTTACGCGTTGCACAAACCCATCGTTGTTGGTGAACGTACCGTCAACTTCAGCGAATGACGCTGCCGGTAGAATGACATCGGCGTGGAGAGTGGTCGGTGATTCAAAGAGCTCCTGCACAAAGAGAAACTCGAGTTTGCTCAGCGCTTCTTCACGCCCTTCCAATTGTCCTCGAAGCAAGCTGCCGGCAACGTACATTGCCCGAATTCCATCACCAGCAGCCTCAAGCATTTGCGAGACATCCATTGCTCCTTCGTCTAAACCCATGTCGTGCGCGCCAACACTGTTGTTGAAGAGTGCCAGCGGATGTAGCAGCACGCGGCGGCCTTCTGCGGCGAGAGAATATGGCAACTGGGCCAACAATGCTTGAGCTTCAGAACCGAGCTCATTACCGATCATTAGAATGAGATCACCCCGGGTGTCAGTGATCGTTTGCCTCAGGCTGTCCAACTCTGACTGCTGAATTCCTGCTTTAGCCACTACAAGGGTGTCGTTGTCATTGCCGAGTAAAGCGAGCGCGATTGAGTCCTCTGTGCCCGGCCGCAGGTGAATGAACTGTACCGCCTGCTCGCGCAAACGGATCGGCACACTATTGGCGATGATCAGTTTCGCGCCGCCATTGCGCACTGCCTGGCGGATCTGCTTTCCGGTTAGAGGTTGGAGCTCTTCCGGCTCACCACCGATCAGTAATATTGTCTTTGCGTAACGGATGTCTTGGTGCTTGTCAGGCGGGGACTGCCAACAATGCCGATTGAATTTCGACCGTGCTTGTCGGCAATTTCGTCTAACCTGCGCGCCACGTAAACGATGGCTTCGTCCCAGGTTGCGGGAATTAGTTTTCCACCCTTTCGATAACGAATCAGCGGAGTTCGAATTCGCTCTTCGTGATTTACAAAAGGGTGGCCGAAGCGGCCTTTTATGCAGAGAAATTCTCCGTTCAACCCGTTCACATAACGATCGCGCGCCACGATGCGCATCAACTCGCCGCCACGAGAACCAAGTGACATCTGGCAACCGTCTGAGCAGTAAGTGCAGGTGGAGATTGTCTGAGTTAACTCCCAGGGACGGGCCTGATGGCGATAGGTTGCGTCAAGCAAGGTTCCAGTAGGACAAACCTCAATGCAGTTTCCGCACTGAGAACAGTCGAGCCAGCCCAGGTATGTGCCGATAACCGTTCCGGCACCTCGGCCGCCGGCTTCAATTGCATCCTCGCCCATCCACTCGTCACAAACGCGCGTACAACGTTTGCATAGAATGCAGCGTTGCGGGTCATTCGCGACGATCGGCGAAAGATACCTTTCAGGGTAGTAGTTCTTCTTCTCGATGAACCGTTCTTCCAGCCCGCCCCAGTCAAAGGTCATTTCCTGAAGTTCGCACTCACCGCCGCGATCGCAGACTGGGCAATCCAGCGGGTGGTTTGCGAGTAGAAACTCCATCATCGCCCGCTGGGCCTTTTCAATCTCCTCGCTTTGAGTTGTCACCACCATCCCGTCGGTGCAGATGATCGTGCACGAAGTCTGCAACTTTGGCATTTTCTCAATGCGCACCAGGCACATTCGGCACGAGGCCTGAAGCGCCAGATCGGCGTAGTAGCAGAAGGAAGGAATATCAAACCTGTTCTCACGACACACGTCGATGAGACGCGCACCCTTGGGTACTTGAAAGTCTTTGGCGTTGATTGTGACTTTGATTAGATCAGTGGACATCTGAGAACAACTCTTATTGATTACGTCCCGTTTCGCTTTTGCACAAGCTATTTGGTAACTAGTTTTTACTTATGTATCGTTCGACAATATCCACGAGGACATTGATCCGTTCGTCGCTCTTTGCTGATTTCGCGGCCATCTCCTTGAACCGTGAAGCAACCTCCTCGAATCTCGCGCTCACGTTTTCATTTGCTTTCGTGATCTCCTGATCATGTATTTGGGCGATTGTCAGAAGCGCTGCGATGGCTTCCGCATTACTAGCTATGCGACCTTCCGCATTAGCCTGGTTTTCGGCAAAGACAGCTTGTTGTTCAATAACCGTACCCAACAGATTCTTCATTCTGACGAACTCTTCATCGGTCATTATTCACCTCACCGAGTCACGGAACATTTCCATCCGAAGAAAGAATACGCTTCTTAAAGTCTTCCGGAAATCTCTTGATCGCCGATTGAATGGGCCACGCAGCAGCATCCCCCAACGGGCAGAACGATTTGCCTTCGATGTTGTCGCACAGATCCAGCATCAACTGGGCGTCCTCCGGGCGACCGCCGCCGTTGGCCACTCGCTTGAAAACCTTTACCAGCCAGTCGGTGCCTTCGCGGCAAGGCGTGCACCAGCCACACGACTCATGTTTGTAGAACTCAGTCAGGTTCTTAGTCGAATCAAAGACGTCGACTGTTTCATCCATCACGATAAAACCACCCGAGCCGACCATCGAACCGGCTGCTACGATTCCTTCATAGTCCATCCGCACATCTTTGCCCAGAATTTGATCCGCGCGCATGATGTAGACAGAAGAGCCACCCGGGATGACCGCCTTAAGGCTCTTTCCATTCAGCATGCCCTGGCAATCTTCCATAATGAACTTTTCCATGTCATCGTAGCCCATCGGCAGTTCATAAACGCCCGGACGATTGACATGTCCTGATACGGACCAGAGTTTGGTGCCTCCACTCTTCTCAGTGCCCAGTTTCTGATAGGCTTCGCCCCCCAACTTGATGATGTCAGGCACCGCAGTAAGCGTCTCGACGTTGTTCACAACCGTAGGACACGCATAAAGGCCGGAAACGGCGGGGAAGGGAGGCTTCATTCGAGGATGACCGCGAAAGCCTTCGAGCGAACTAAGCAGCGCCGTCTCTTCTCCACATATGTAGGCGCCGGCTCCAGTGTGGGTGTAAATCTCGCAGGAGAAGTCTGTGTCGAGAATTTTCTGGCCCAGTAGACCCGCGTTCCTTGCTTCGTCTAACGCGCGGTCCATTATGTCAATTAGATATTTGTATTCACCGCGTGTGTAAATGTAGTTTGTCTTTGCGCCCAGGGCATAAGCGGCGATTAGCATGCCTTCGATTAGCATGTGCGGATCGCGCTCCATCAGATAACGATCTTTGAAAGTGCCCGGCTCGGATTCATCCGCATTGCAGACTACATATTTTGGCTTGGGCGAGTCCTTTGGAACGAAGCTCCATTTCATTCCGGTGGGAAATCCGGCACCACCACGTCCCCGCAAAGCAGACTTCTTTACCTCGTTGATTACGTCGTCGGGCGACATAGAGTGAACTACCTTCTTGAGTGCTTCGTATCCTCCATGCCGTTGATACACTTCCAGGGAAGCTGAGTTCTCCAGCAACACTCGCGCTAACTGAAGTGGTTCGCATCCGATGGCGCCTATAAACATTGGTTAATAGTGTGACGTTCGACCAAGAACTCTGTGCTACACCGACAGCACAGACTGAAGTCTGAGCCACTTTTCACGGTAATGAATCCAGGATCTGGTCCACTTTTGCAGGAGTCAGATTCTCGTGGTAATCGAAGTTGACCTGAAACATTGGCGCGGTGCCACACGAGCCGAGGCACTCCACGAGTGAAACAGTAAACTTTCCATCCGGAGTGGTTTCTCCGGGTTTGATTCCGAGCCGATCACAGACATGTTTCGTGATGTTGCCTTCGCCCATTATCTTGCAGGATAGCGTCTTACAAATCTGAATGTGATACAGGCCCACGGGAGTGGTGTGAATCATCGAATAAAACGTCGCCACTTCCCAGATGTCGGTATAACGTAGTCTCAAGCGGTTGGCGAGGTAGGCCACACCCGCCGGATCCAGATAGCCGCGCTCGCGTTGCACAATAAACATCAGCGGCAGTATGGCCGACCGCATCACGGGATACTTTGCCAGATGGCGATCAATTTCTGCCTCGACCTCAGGCGAGAAAGTCGCAACCGGATCAGGAATGTCTACCGGTTGCGAGAGAGGTTGAATTTGTGTCGGTAGTTCACTCATGGAACTATTGCCGATTGCCCAATTGCCGATTCCTCAAATGGATCGAGCAAAGAGAGGCAATTAGAGATCATCGATCAATCTCTCCCAAAACGATGTCCAACGATCCGATAATGGCGACGATGTCGGCGACCATCTCACCTTCGGACATTAGCGGAAGCGCGGACAGATTCACAAAGCTGGGCCCGCGAAAGTGAACCCTGGCTGGCTTTGGTCCGCCATCTGATTTCACATAAACACCTAGCTCGCCCTTCGACGCTTCAATGGGCAAGTACACTTCGCCGGGCGGGACATCAAACCCTTCGGCGACAATAAGAAAATGGTGGATCAACGCGTCCATGTGCGTCTTCATCGCTTCTCGATCCGGCAACACAACCTTTGGAGCGTCAGCCTTAACCGGGCCCGGCTTTAATCGCGCCAGTGCTTGCGTCACGATCTTGTGCGACTCTGTCATCTCGCGCATACGAACCATATATCGTGCCCAAACGTCGCAACCCGTTTCGATGGGCACTGCAAAATCGTAATTTTCATAACCGGTATAAGGGTTTGCGCGACGGATATCCAA
>WNGA01004170.1_pt1 | contig 21369 bp, 25 predicted proteins | sample 5400061 | NCBI WGS metagenome assembly WNGA01 (sample SAMN13153366, study PRJNA577476) | soil metagenome | isolation source: 100 cm soil or saprolite under grassland replicate 2 | place: USA:California | collected 2016-06-15
CGGGCGACCACGATGTTCAGATCGAAATTCTTTTTTGTGGCATCTGCCACTCTGACCTCCATCAAGTCCGTAATGAGTGGAGCGTGATGCCTACTGTCTATCCCTGCATTCCGGGACACGAGATAGTTGGTCGTGTCACTAAGGTTGGCTCTGCAGTCACCAAGTTCAAGCCCGGTGATCTCGCTGCAGTCGGCTGCTTAGTTGACTCCGACGGCTCCTGTCCCGATTGTCAAAGTGGTCTTGAGCAGTTCTGCCCCAACATGACTCTTACTTACAACTCACCTGACGTGCACCTCGGAGGCGTTACCTATGGTGGGTACTCCGACAGCATCGTTGTTAAAGACCGCTTTGTCCTTCACATTCCTTCCAACCTCAATCTCCCTGGAGTCGCGCCTCTCCTCTGCGCCGGAATCACAACATACTCGCCTATACGACACTGGGGCGTCACGAATGGTAAGAAGGTCGGCGTGGTCGGTCTTGGCGGACTGGGGCACATGGCGGTAAAGTTTGCTCATGCACTTGGTGCTTATGTCGTTGTCTTTACCACTTCACCGAACAAGAAGAATGATGCGTTTCGCCTTGGCGCTGATGATGTTTTCGTTTCTACAGATGCTGGCCAGATGAACAAGCACACCAGCGGTTTCGATTTTATCCTCGATGCCGTCTCCGCTGAGCATGACATCAACACCTACATACAACTACTCCGCCGCGATGGCAACATCACCCTTGTCGGCGCACCAGACAAGCCTAACGCTATATCTGCCTTTGGACTTCTGTTCAAGCGTCGCAGTATCTCTGGCTCGCTCATAGGAGGAATCGCCGAAACGCAGGAGATGCTCGACTTTTGTGGCAAACATAACATTACTGCAGACGTTGAAGTTATCCCTATCCAGAAAGTCAATGAGGCTTATGAGAGATTACTCAAGTCCGATGTAAAGTATCGCTTCTCTATTGATATGGCGTCTCTCAAATCCAAGTAAACCGGCATTAATTAGTACTGCGATTTTGCCGTAACATGGCAAACAAGGGAGCGTGACTGTGGGGAAGACATTGAATATGGGACGGTTCAAACACTAGGGATTATTTACTCTTAGTTTTCTTTTTTTAGAATCTTGAGCCTTAATTTCATTTCGGAAATCTTGAATGAATTTTGCTAGGGTATCTCTCGTAGTCCTATCAATATCCGTCATAAATTCATAAACCTGCTTGCTTGATTTCACTCCCGTATTCACGATAAATGTCGTGGTTATAGTCGAATCGCTAGTGATATTATGTTCGCCAACCCATTTGTCTTACAAGCTTGGCACTTAGCCACGGGTTTATCGCTAGTGTAAGATTTGTGCAATATCTCTAGTGATACTTAACTAAACTCTCGGTGTCTCGTTAATAGATTATAAAATAGTTATTCACCTCTTATACTGTCTTTGAACCTCAGGGAATCAAACGAGATTTTTCGTCGAGCTATTATACGCTCATACTTTGAGGTGGAATTAATGAATATGGATTATCACAAATCACGTGTTAAACATCCTTTAATTAATGAAGAAGGTTTAACTCTCGAGGATGTCTTGCATCTGTATTTTGATTTAATTACGGGAAATGATTATCCTGATGGCGATGAATGGTTTGGAATAGAATACTTGTTTCCACATAATATTAAACTCCCCGATCATCTTGTGGGACCCGAATATTTTACAACAATTTACGTTGCCGAAACGAAGCATTACTGGAGACACCGAGAACTAATCCGGTTTAAATATGGTAAATCGAAAAAACTCTCTGAATCACTAGATTTCATAAATAGAAAATATAGAGCATTGAGTAAATCACTATACGATTCTTCGGTTTTAGATAAAATTAATAAATAAATTCAGGTTTAAATTTCATGTTTTCGTTATAAATGATCTACCTATCAATACTATCAATTGGTATCCCTTTTGGGATTTCTAATATACTTCTACCAGTAACATTTAGGGTTTTTATATTATTTAACGAATACTTGGCCTTGATCAATTATCTAGATTCGCTTTTTTAAACGAATTCGTACTATTCCGTTTAAGTAATGGACCTGATCCACTTTTGCATCCGACGCATCGTCTGGTAATTTTATGCTGACCTCGCTCGTGTACGGATTTAATGAGTGTATCCTAAAGACTTTTGTAGATGGATCATAATCAGTCATAATTTCTGATGTCGTAGTCACACCACGCATTTCCGCAATAATTTCGTAAAAATCCGGTCCTTCTATTATTTCAGGAGGAGTATTGACTCCCATTTCAACTATGTTGGGCCTACTCTTAGTAACATTCCACTTGGGTCTCAATGTGGGTGGTCGTTGAGACTTTAGTGTCTTCCACAAATATCCCGTTGCAGCACCGGCTAAGAAACCACCTATATGTGCAGTGTAAGCCACACCACTTAATGGATCAATGAATCCTAATACAACTTGCAGTATAAACCAGAATGGAATAAATGCTATTGCCGGGATTCTTATGGTTGTTATAAAGAAAGCAAAAACTATTGTATAGATTTTGGCCCTTGGGAACATCACCAAGTATGCTCCAAGTACACCAGAAATTGCACCAGAAGCTCCTATAGCGGGAATTTCTCCATTCCCTGTATATACCGCAAATAAGCTGTGGGCGAACGCTGCTACTGCACCCCACATTAGATAAATAATTAGATACTTTATACGACCAAATCTATCCTCTATATTATCACCAAAAACGAAAAGATAGATCATGTTTCCTGCCAGGTGAGCCAATCCCCCATGAAGAAACATAGATGTAATTATTGATGATATATTACCTGACAATATTTGATTAGGAATAGCACCATATTTTTCTAACAACGCAATTGTAGCGCTCTCATCACTAAAATTACCTGTAGTAATTACTTCGTAAATGAATACTATAATATTAACTACAATTAGACCATAATTTAGATAAGGCCTACCGTGAATTCGTTCTGTATCATCGTGAATAGGAAACATTTCATCCTGTAGTGCGCTTAATTCGATTTAAACTGCCTATCCTCAGTAAGCTTCGAATAATAAACATCAGGAATGCGTATTCAATCTGCAATATTAATATCTTCTCAATCTCAAGTTTCGTCAATATATCTAATAAGACTTGATATCCCCTAGACAATTGACCTGGCAATGATGATAGGTAAGAGCTACCTACAATTCATGCCTCATTAGGATTAACCAGTATCTGGAAATTGCAAAGATTGCTGAGAGCCAATAATTATTTTTCTTTTGTTACAGTAAGTGCACTGCAAGTAATTAGGTTCGCTATTACGTATTAGATAGCCTATTCCACAATCACACTTCTCGAATTCAGTAAAAACCATAACCTTCTCAATCTCAAGTTGTTATTAAATTGGATCAATTACTGTTTTCACCTATCTGGGTCTAATATATTAAGTCAAATTTGCATTAGCTTTTGTACGCCCTCTTCCTTACTGCAGAGTACAAATTTTATAATCTGTTTTACAGAAATATTGAAGAATTACGAAAATGCACTAAAAACAGGATAAGCAGTGTGAGACTAAGCAGAAGGTAAATGACAGTCCCAGGGTAATTCAAAGTGGGATTGAAGTGTCCCGGGGTGTTATACTAAATAACTCTACTCAGACTTTGAGAATATTTAGTATATCGGTGAAGGTTGGGATTCTTTTTCTATCTATACATAACCAAAAATAACTGTCTAACTGTCTAACCATGTATTTCTTTCTCTAAAGCTTCTTTTAACATGTGTAAATGCCTTAACCTATCTTTCTTGATGGTTTGCCATGTTTCAACGAGGTCAGTCTTGTTTGCGCTTTGTGCGTCCTTGATGTAAGTGTTTATAGTTTCATATAAGAAACCAGCATCTTTACCCATTGCATGTAGAATATCGTACATCGTGTTTGATAGTTCAGTTTCGTTAGTCATAACATAATCAAGGTCAAAATATTATTTACGGGTTTAACACGCTAAGAATAAGAGTAGCAAAAAAGAGCCAGAAAATGCTAGACTCTCCCTCGTCTATTAGTGATCTATCTGTTAAATCTACCACATACAATTTTTTAGATATGGTATATGTCTTAAGATCTAAAAATGAATTAGCAGAACTGAAAAGAAGATTAATCCATGAAATTGTAGGACTAGAGAACGAAGCAAACAGATTTCAAGATCATATTTCTAATGTCACCGTAGATAAGAAAATTAGTATGATAAACTGGACTTTAGACACTATAGAATCAAATCCAAACATGACAATACAAGAGCTTGCAGATTTAATTGACTACAGAATTGAAGGTAACGAAAGAGAAATTGATAATGCTGAAACTAGGGATGAACTTGACTGGGTCTTTAATGAACTGACAATATTGGAGTGGATTAGATCTACAGTTAGGACGGTAGGACAACTTATGATGTTCTGATAAAATGTGATTTCCTTTCAATTCCGACTGTACTCTAGATTGCATACCTTCTCTTCAACCATATTTCCATTTGTATTTTTCTTGTGATAGCTAAATTATTTTGTAAGTTATGGCGGCAGAGGTGGATTCCGATGTTGTTAATCTGTGTAAGAAAGTAATCAGAATACTTTATTACCGATCGTTAATATATTGCATAGTTAGCCAGCAGCAACATTCTTTCAACGTACAATTTTGACACTGAATGGAAGAAAGACTTGCCTGACATTCATCGGGTGCGCAATTGCAATCTGCACATTTCATGTATGAGTTAGTTATCTAAGAATTTTAAAAATGCAGCTAACAATCTCATCACACCATTGCAATCTCCCTGTTCTGAGTAGATATGAATCTATCCCATAACGAACCAAAGATTATTGCTAAGACGCCCCAGAAAATGCCGATAGTTATTGCTGTCCATATCCTGAACGTCTGGATCAAATCCATTGATATACCTATTTTGTCAGGATTAGGGGGGAATCCAACATACGCTCCAATCATTATTGCGGCGTAAATCAACGGTAGTATGATTTTCTTTGATTTGTTGTCTTTTAGTCTGTTCCACAAGAGTGCTAATGCTAATACGGTAAAGCCAGAAACAGCCATATAAGCTACATACAGACTCTCACGATAGTAAATTGTGTTAGGGTCGCCAACTGCTGGTGGATTAGCAGGATACTTAATTGCTACTATCATGTATATAACAAACCATAATAGTCCAGCTAAGAATATAGCTTTTGACTTATTGTTACTACCCGGTAGAGAATATCTAGCATACGCAAAAACTATTCCAAATAAAGCAGATAGTGCAATACCATAAACCGCCCCTGCTGCAATTGCACCACCTTTCTGCCAAGCTCTGTAATCTATTAATTCAGCCATATTCACATTTTCACCAGATGAAACTTTTTTTTGTGTTTCCAGAGCTATAGCTTTGTCTATGTATGGCTCAACCAAACCTAGATTCAAAAGTGCAAGGATAGTACCGGCAACAGCTCCAGACAATATTGTAACTGCAAGAAAAGTTATTGTCTTCAATTATTTCAGAGCTGGTTGATTAATAACTAGTGACAAGGAAAACCAGTGGCATGTCTCATGTCATGATAGAATTCATGAATCCATTTACCGTCAAAGGCTTTTTGACCTTGAACCAAGCTGAATAATTGTCCTTGATCAAACCCAACCATAAACATTGTAAAGAGTAATATTGCTACCAGAATTCCAACAGCTATGCGGGGAACACTGGGTGATTCCTTAATTATCTGTTTAAGAATAGACATCTCACTAGGAGTAATTGCCGTAGTATTTAAAGTATAGGATGGTTTATCCAACACGTATAAATTCCTAAGGCTTGGACAGAATAGTAATGCACACATATATCAAGACGCTCCAAAAGGTTGCAAACAGATACGCACCGAGTAGAGTCCTTTCGTTTGACATGGTGCATGTGTTCAAGACATTACAACTTATTCAAGAGAGAGGACATGTTAGCAGAGATGCGCTATGTGAGGAATTAGAACTTGGGGAAGGAACTATTAAAACGCTAGTGAGACATCTAAAAATGCAAAATCTCATAGAATCTACTAATGCTGGAACAAAGATGACTAAGAAGGGAAACTTGTTTTTTTCAGAACTGTCAGATTCGATGCCTTCAGAAATCAGTCTATCCAAGTGTGCAATCACTTTAGGAAAGCACAATTATGCAGTGCTGGTAAAACAGATGAGCTCTGCTGTCAAGTCAGGAATTGAACAGAGAGATGCTGCGATTAAAATGGGAGCATCTGGTGCAACCACCCTCTTATTCAAGGATAATAAATTTTTGATTCCCCGAATTGATTTTGATGCATTGAAAGATGAACATCAGTTGTCTGAACAGTTGATAGAAAATCTTAATCCTCAAGATGGAGATGTTCTAATAATAGGAAGCGATAACCGCTCAAAGAAAATAGCAGAGTTCGCTGCAAAGAGTGCAGCCCTGGTAACTATTATGAGTCATGAAAGACATTAATCAAATACTTTCATAATGTCATTCACTGTTATTGAGACCAACTTTCTAATTATTATCAAATATCCATGTCAATCATCCGATCAAAGAAATAAAAGAAATAAAATTAAGGCGAAATCTTTATTGTTCCTTTCATTGTATTGGGGGTGATATAGACAATGGTACTGAAATGTTCCAGAAGTAGTTGTGAGATTGAATGTTACCTGACCGACGTTCTTTGGATTTATGTCTCCACTTGACTCAACCTGTGATCCTGTAGACTTCCTTCTTAACTTGCGCATTCAACTAGATTATATATTTGAAGTGTTGGAATTAGTAGACGAACTATTTTTACCGCCGACAGGAGCGTCTTTGACCTGTTGTACACCCATTACACCTGTAGGATACGCCAGAATATTTTTACTCACTGATGACGCAATCATAGTTATCATTCCTAGCAATAATACTCCTGTTATGAGTAATGATTTGTGTCTTGAATTCCTTTTTAACATCGGACATTTATTGACTGAATAATATTAGTCATTGCTTAACCTTAGTAACTTACCGATGTTAATTTGAAGGAAATGCGAAGATTTGAGTACATATAACTATCATATAACGAGTGAAAACTTACACCCGCTTGTAAGAATTTTTTTTCACTATACCAATGAAGAATAGTATTAGAATGACGATCGGTGTTAAGTGCAAAGTGATATCAGCAATTAGAATAGGATCTGACTCGCTACCGACTTCTAGTACAAACCCTTCATAAAATTGGTTTAGTGAAAAGATTGTAAACAGAGAATATGCCATAGTTGCAAATACCATTTTTGAGTCTGGTTTTATCGTAAGCAGAGACAGATAAAATAGAGAGTAAAGCAGATAGAACAACAGTAGCAGCTATTATTGAAATTTCGACCCAGTCAGCATAGTTCATAGAAGATTGACCTCAAGAAAATTCAAAGGAAGAATTCAGTTATTCTGTCACTCCAATTGTTCCAAATAGAGGGATAGTAATCTTTGATAATTTGCGTGATGCGCTTACATTCTTGACTTCCACCAACTATTTGATACCTTCTATACTTGCCTAGTCTAATTTCTTGAACTATGTCAAGTGCTATTAATCGCTGCAGATGCCAACTAACGGAGGATTGAGAAATACCAATTTTCTTATAAATCTCCATTTGCGTCGGTATTTTAATTTCAATAATTAATAGCAGTATATCTCACGTCCTCTCTTGAGATAAAATCTCTAGTATCTTTTTATCTGACTCGCTAATATCTGGTGGAAAGTAGGATCTATAGAATCGTTTACTTGATTTTATTGCTCCTATTTTTTCCAACCGATTTAAATGATATTGAACTGTGCCCATTGATATTCCAAGCCGATTTTTTATTGATCTTAAATAACAACCCGGATTTTCTACAATAAAGTTACAAATGTTACGGGCCAGTACAGTATCGGCATTCTTCTCCGGCAAGTTAATTACAACGAATTATGAACAGAAGATGAATCTCGTGCGACCTTTAGGTCATTTTGTTCCATTTAAAATTTGAATTGCTTCGACTAATTTTAAATCTGTGGCATTAACATGAGAATTTAATTCTTCGAACGGAACCTTTTCCTTTATCATATTGCGGAGATCTTCACGCATCATCTTCTCGATTTCTTCTTTCAAATCTGCCGATTTCTTCTTTATTAAAGGAAATTCGACATATTCAAAATTATCTAGATATGCTCTAGTTGCAAGTTCATCTGCACCTGTGATATTACCTTTTTTATATTCAGCTAGGGTATGGTTCAGAAGTTCTCTTGCTGTTTGTGCATATTTTATGACTGGATCTTCACTTCTAGTTTGGTTCTGTCCTGATTCAACCGGAGTTGCTTGTAGAACTGAAAATACAATCATAGAGCTTATGGCTATTGGAAGAAAAATTTTTTGACTCATTACAAGTGTTCGAATAAGATTCGGAGTTAGTTAAACGATCCTACAATTCTCAGTCAAGAGAATCGGTTATGTTGGCTAGAGTGAGTTTATGATAGTCTTCGCTAACATAATGTATTCTGACAATCTCGCTTATGACGAGTTAATTGTTTGATTCGAGATGTGGTATTGTAAGATAGCTAACAATGCCAGTGAAGGTCTAACTGAACTGTAATTAACAACAGTAAATTCATGATTGAAAAATGAACTACTTCTTTCAAGTGCCACCGAACGGATTGAAATTTGGCAGATCTCCACCCTTTTCACTATGAGCCTTACGTGCGTGTCTTTTCATTTTTTCCTCTTCTTCAAACTTCATATTACAATATTTACAAGTAAAGGTTCTATCTGTATTTTTACGTCTCGATAACCATTTCATGTATATACCCTATTTACTATATTTACCGAAACCCTTCATTAAAGTTGCGATAAATAGACCATTGACCAGGAATTGTAAATTATCGGACTCTAACATTAGTGTATTTTTGTGGACACAAGTATGATTTAACTCTCTCTCTGACCGAAATGGCTGTTCTATTTGTTGAAAAGTGATACTTGTCAACTACTATCAATACGTTTTTAACACCCTTTAAAAAATGATCTTTACGTTTTATGTCAATGTCAGATGCTGAAGAAATTACCCAGCGTAAATGGGGGGTTGCTCATATATTTAGTAGTTATAACAATACCTTAGTACATATTACTGATATAACTGGAGCAGAGACAATATCCTTTAGCTCTGGTGGAAGGCATGTCACGGCAGATAGATATGAATCCTCTCCTTATGCCGCAATGAAGTCTGCAGTTGCTGCTGCCGATACAGCAAAGTCTAAAGGGATTAATGCTCTTCACATTAGAGTGCGAGCTGTAGGCGGTGTAGGACCTCGTATTCCAGGTCCAGGCGCTCAAGCTGCGATTAGGGCCCTTGCTAGGGCAGGCTTCAAAATAGGTCGAATCGACGACGTCACTCCTGTTCCTCATGATACTACTAGGAAGCCTGGTGGACGAAGAGGTAGAAGAGTGTAATAGGTATATCTGCAACCTTAGCGATTGACAATACAATAGCATTACCACTGACAGACAGAAGTCAAATCCATTTCTACATACATAATATTAGGAAAAATGCATGAATCCTTGATTTTTCAATAATATTCGTTCACCCTTTCCGTTGAGACTCACATAGACGTTCCCGGTTCCACGAGTCACTTCCCCAACTACGTACGTTTTGATGTGATTTCTTGCTGCCATTAATTTCATCTTTTTGAAATCCGATTCTGGCACAGTGGCTACAATTTCATATTCTTCACCGCCAAAAAAAACCAGATCCTTAAAATCATATGAATTACGCAGGGCAAAATCATGCACATCTTTTGATGTAGGTAAACTGGTTATTAGAAAATCAACAGCACTTTGACGGGCCAGCTCATAAAGTGAAGATGAAAGTCCATCACTTGAATCCATGGAAGATGAGAAAAGGGCAGCTAAAGAAAATCCGAATTTGAAATTGGGTTTAGGGTCAAGAATTGAAGATAATGCTTTAGCTTTAAATTTACGAGTTGTTACGCATTTTGATTTAATGATTTTTAGGGCTGATGAAGTGTATCCAAATTTTCCTGAGACGACTATAATATCTCCTGGCTTTGCCCCATAACGTCTAGGAATATAATCTGCATCAGTTAGGCAAATCAGGTTGCAATCAATTACTATTTCTTTAGATTCATTAGTATCTCCACCTACTATTTCGACTTTATACTCTTTTGAAACCTTTTGAAATCCAAGTATCAAGTTCTCTAAATCATTTTTGCTATAACTTTTTGGGATCCCGACAGATATAATACAGTGACTTGGTTTTATGCCCTTTGCAGCAAAGTCACTAATGCCTGCAATTACGCTCTTCCTCGCTATCTGCCAGGGCTGCATCAAAAAAGGCACATCTGTGCTTTCGACTAGCATATCGCACTTTAAGATTAGATTTACCTTCGATTGCCTTATTTTCTGTGGAATAATTATTACATCATCCCTTATGCCTTTAGAAGCAGATTTTATAAGGTGAGAAACAAAAAGTTCTACAATATCCTTTTCATTTAATTTGATCATAAATAGACCCAACCAGTTCTTTGGTCTTTTCGTAGAGTGCTGATGCATTACCTGTTTTGGATTCTACGGACACCCTTAGAACATCTTCTGTGTTGGACGCTCTAATCATTATCCAGGAATTATCATCAACTAATGCTTTAATACCGTCCGACTCTAAGAGGTCGTACGAAAATTTTTTAACTCGGTCTTTCAGCTTTTCTATTATCTCGGAAACTCGAGACGAATCAATTGGGATCTTTGTTCTAATTACCTCATATCTGGATGCTATTATCATACATTCATCAATAACTTTTTCATCCAATGAAGCAATTATGGCAGCTGATAACATGCCATCTCTACACATGTTAAATCGCGGTATAATGAAACCTGCACTGCTGCCTTCTCCTCCTGCATCAGCATTTTCTTGAATCATTGTCTGAACTACGTTGGCTTCACCGACTTTTGAATAATTAATATACCCACCGTGCGACTTTATTATATCTGCGATAGCATTACTTGTATCCATACTGGTAACATATTTTTTCATGCCTTGTTGAAGTGTACCGGCGACACATAAAAGAAGTGTAAGATCGGGTGTTAATTTTTTTCCATCTTTATCTACTACAACGAGTCTATCTCCATCCATATCAAATGCAAATCCAAAGTCAAGTTTGCTGGTTGTTACTAGCTCACATAGTTCAAGCAATTGGTCAGACGTGGGATCGGGTGTTCTAGAAGAAAAGCCATCTATATCATTTATAGAATAGCTTTTTTGTCCCAACTCTTTGAATAATTCTAATGCGTAATAAGAGGCAGCACCTCCCCCTGGATCAAGACCTATATTTTTTTTTCTAGCCGCATTATTGGTGTAAGGGTTTTTGTTAATCAAATCTACTATATCATGTATGTAACTGGTATTGACGTCATACACTTTTCCATACGTTATACCGGGAGAAACAGACTCATTCAGCATTGTATTTAACTCGTCTTCGAACATCCCTCTACCATCAATAGCAAATTTTAGCCCATTCCATTCTAGGGGATTGTGAGAAGCAGTTACTATTATGGCAGATCTATATTGTCTTGACTCTCTAAAAGCTGCTGGAGTAGTGGCGATATTCATATTTAAGACATTTATACCCTGTTCCATAAGACTTGCACAGACTATCTGAGATAATATATGGCTAGATGGTCGAGTATCTCTTGCGAGCAAACAAGTCTTGCTTCCTAATTTACTAATGAAAGAACCAAATAATCTGGAGAATTTTACTGCATCCTGGAGGGTTAAATCATCGTTATAGACTCCACGAATACCAGAAATTGAGATTTTCACCTCCTAAACTTAAATTCTATGTAATATTTAGTCTTACCCCGAGGGTACTCTTTACGATGTTAGAATCTAATGGTTATTCCTTTTGTCCCAAGTGACAAGGCTAATTCCGCTGCCAATTGTCTCTGCAAAATTCCTGTTTAATTTGTATATGGATCAGTCTATTGTAGCGGAAAGATGGATAAAATTAAAAGCTATATTAAATGTTGAAAATGTGATATAAAGAGCTGTAATATTGCCTCAGTAGCTCAGCCTGGCAGAGCGAAGGTTTCGTAAACCTTAGGTCGTGGGTCCAAATCCCACCTGGGGCTTTGAAATCTCAGTTCGAAGACATATCTGCTTCGAACCATATCAACACTAGGAATATTTATCGGATAAAACTTTACTGTTGCTATCTTGACCTGAATTTACTATGTTTCTCAATTAAATGTTAATTTTCAGCTAGCATTCATTTTGTTTTGATGACCAATATGTGCCTTTATTGACTTTCCAGTTTTGATAATCTTCTAGGATTTTAGTGTGATCAAAAGCAATGCGTTTATTCCTAAGATCTTTGACAGACAACCATTCAAAGTCCTCAGCATCATCTCCTGCTTTTAGTTCACCATTAATTATTTTTCCAACGAAAACAACACTAATCACATGTCCTCTTGGATCTCTATGTGGCGCAGAGTATACACCTAAAATGTCTGTTGGCTCTATTTCGAGATTTGTCTCTTCATGTATCTCTCTCATCGCTGCATCTTCAACTCTTTCGCCTTCATTGACAAAACCGCCTGGAATGGCTTTGCAATATTTGTATGGTTCATTTTTTCTTCTAATTAGAAGCAGTTTGTTTTCTTTTTCGATTATAATATCAACTGCTACCGCAGGATAATGGTATTTCTTCATGTAGCTAAATGTTAGAGACTAACATATTTGTTTGATTGATATGACTAGCATTCTGTCTGGACACCCCTCTGTTAAAGAAGTACCTCATTATTTATATCGTCCAGATTGCCCACTTTAAGACCGTGAAACTAAATCTTTAATGGTTTGGATGATTTTTATAAACTAGAAGAGCAATTTCTAGACGAGTGCTTAGATAAATGTACACAGTTAAGTATCCAAAGTTGCGATATGAGGTCAGATAATTTAAGGTGAAGGTGAAATCACTAGTAACATGACTGCGTTTGGCAGAAACTTTAACTTTCTTATTTTTCTAATATCTATCCTGTCAACTGTCAACTATTTCAACTAGTTTAACCTGTCAACTATTTCAACTAGTTTAACCTTTCATTGGTAAAGTAATATATCTAATTGCGCGTGATTATAATAGATTAGCTTAAATCCGACCAAGTTCGTGTGCAAACAAGCTTCGTTATGTCTGATGAGTCGGGTCTCATCCATCAGTCACTTTGGATCGGTGATCTTCTATAATGTTAAGACTCCAACCCATACTATCATTGTCTCCATCGAGATTATGTGGACCTAGCGATTCTACTCTGAAATTCGTTTGTTTAATGTTATCAATACAGCCCGGACCATAGGAAGCGGTAAAGGCATTATTGATTGAACAACATAGACTGATAAGATGGTTGAAATCAAAATTTAATGTTTGGAGCGAATGAAATGAGTGGAATAAAGATGAAGTGTTACAGATGCGATAGTGAATTGATCGGCAGATCTTGTAAAATGGTATGTCCTAATTGTGGTTATTCATTAGATTGTAGTGATGTGTAGTAGTAGATTAATGCCACATTGTTTTGGTATGATCTTGTAGTTCAGATTCTGAATTGAATGAAGTACCACAGCGATTACAACTGTAGCTCTTGAAGCTATTCATAAATTCTAGATAACTAAAACTGTAGCTTATAATGTTTGCGGTTATTCGTTCTGTTCATTTGTCATGAAATCCATGAGACCGGCAGCGAATGAATTCTTTTCTAATGAATCATAACCTGGAAAAATTATTAAAAATTTGATTTAGCATAGTTAGTGTCTAAAATTAAACTAGCGAAGGATTTCGGATAGACTTTATATTAAGCATTAGTATAAAATTCCTATGCGTACTTTACTATTTCTACTGATAGTTTCCTCCATAATTCTACTATCTCAATCGATCTATTCTGACCCAACGGTGTATGCTGCTGAAAATCTTGACCGATATTGGAGTGTCCTTACGGGAGATCAACAAATACCACCTGTCAACACTGATGCTCGTGGGTATGTTGGTCTAAAATTCCAAGACGACTTAAACCGCCTTGTTTTTATTGTTAATGGCGAAAATATAGGAAACGTCACTGGTATTTACATTTATCAAAACGGTGAGAACCGAAATGGTACTGGAACTGCAGTACTAGATTTACTGAATGGAACAAGAAAAATAAAAAAAGATATTGATAAATTTGTAAGTACAACTTCTGAAGGCAAGATGGTAGGAACTTTATCTATTGGTGGTGCAACAAAACATGATCTTCAAGGCAAATTAAAGGGTAAATCTTTGTCAGATCTACTTACGTTAATGGTTAACGGAACAGCTTATATTGTTATCCATACGAAAGACTTCCCTGATGGTGAAATAAGTGGCAGGTCATTCATTGGGATTGACAGGCTGTTTCCAGATTTTACAGATATTAAATGGAAGTGATACTTTCCGATGAAATCCATATAGTTTACTGCGCTAATTAATTCATATTTCAGGATATAATGAACGCTTTACTTGTCCTACTTGTGGATATCAGTTTGATACTCAAAAAGCATTGGATTGGCAATTGGCACAAAGAGACGGACCACGATGAGCAAAAAAGTCCACTTAGACGTAGTAGCTAAATATAAATTAAAAACTAATTCTACAACTGATCATGTTGTATTGGAGATAATTGTACTTGATCTATTTGTTAGGTTTCCAGATGGTGTAAATGTACTATTATTTATGTTAGCTGATTGATTCGCCGTAATATTTTGAGCTAATACAAGCCCTACTGTTGTTCCGGCTGTCAATAATATTAGAAATAAAGATGCAATGATAATAAGTTGAATCATAATATCATAATGATGATCATGGTTCTTATGTCTTATAGTCTCAACTGTTTTTGTAAATTGTTCAATTTCTTTGTGAGTCTAAACTACCATATTCGTTATTCGTAGAGTACAATGTTCATAATCTTTCAAATAGTTGGAGTATAAATTAGGGTTGTGGAGACACGAAAGTTGCGTTTCCAGGATGTAAACTATGCAGATTAGAATTGCAACATTAATTATTCTTTCTACCATCCTTACTACTGCTAGTTTTATTAATACTAATGCAGGAGCTCAGCTAACTGCCAGTAACAGTAGTTATTTTGGTAGTGACAGAAAACAATCAACCAGTGAACAAGCTGAACCACATCTTGGAATAAATATGCGTGGCTACTATACAAGCATGGCTCAATCAAGAGACTCAAAAATTCCATTTCCAAATAATTATTACGAAAGTAGCTTTCAAATTCTTTCCAAGACGCACGCCATCGACCACGTGCGATATAGATTCTATTGGGAATCCTATGTAAGGAATACTACTACATTCATGAAAGAAATTGAAAAGGTAGCAGATACTGCCGATAAATATGGGATAAAAGTCATCTATGATAACCATCAATTTCACACTTCTTCATGGTTGAATACAGGTAGGGGAACAGGTTTCCCTGTCTATTTGTTTAATGATTCGTTACTCTATAAACAGGACAGCGGAGGAGCTCCAAAGTCGATTGCAGCCAAGACATGGTGGACTAATTGGTGGAACAACGCTATAAAAGTGAACGGCACAGATGGATGGACACTTCAACTTGAATTTCTGAAAAAAATAGTACATGTTGTTGATAAACATCCAAGTACACTAGGATATGAAATATTGAGTGAACCACAGGTTCACAATGCTAATCAATGGTCAATGATAGGTAAGTATAACACTTTCATGACTGAGAAGCTGCGAAAGCTAACAAACAAAACTATTATCTACAGCATGAATATCCCCATTGATCTTAAAAGTCCAATACAAGTTACTGCTCCAAATTTGGCTAAGATGTCTCCCACAAATAAACAAAATATAGTTTTCAAATTTTCACTGTACGGTATACCTACTGGTGGATATCAAAATGACAAACTACAATTATTTGAAAACGCAAGCCGCATAGCCGGCGTTCCATTATATATTGGTGAGTGGAATAATGTAAAAAGAGTAGCAACATATAATGAGAAAGGAGAAAAGGTCTGGGAAATTGATCCCACTCTTAGCGATATCAGTCAGACTGAAGCCAATAAGATTGTTAGTAATTTCAAGGCTGTTGGGATATGGGGGTTAGCATATTGGGAATGGAGTTTTGTACCAAATGATACACCTAACTTTAACTTGATAAATATAACCTATAACAATGTAACTGGTGAAGGGAATCTTCAACCAACAAAATACTACGAAATCATGAAAAATGCATATGAACAATTCTATGTTCAGCCCTCAGAACGTGTTTTCCCTACAGCTTCACCTTAAACCTTAATTTAATCAGCCAATTTATATTCATTTTATTGGTTGCAGAATTTATTAATTTAGTATTTCCCATCAACTGGAACGAACGATTCTTAGATTGTGCCTATTAATAATCTGTTGCAAATATCTATTCCAATGCAAGAAACGCCATATAGCCGAGCTGATACAAAATCGCCTTTTTAAATTCTGAAAGATGAACGTAGTACTAGTTGTTTCATTGACATAGCTATGTCGAAATAAACCTTTTCACATAATAATCGGTCTTCATCAAGATGCGTGCGGCTGTACATCCATCAACTGTGCTGTAGGTTTAAGACCACCACAATCTCCAAGATGAGTTCCTTTCATTCTTCAAGGATTATGTTATCATCAAATTAAGGTATTTAATGACTATTGTGATCATACTCTATATGCTTCCTAGAATTGCGGTGGACCGGAGAGAGAGATCCAGTCCTATACCTGAACTTTTGATCAAGGCTGGAATAACGGTAAATTTTGCGACACTTAAGGTTGGCGATTATATAATTTCATCTACTACTGCAGTAGAAAGAAAAACTGTGCATGATCTTGTAAGTTCAATTTATGATGGACGATTGCTAATTCAATGTTCGGAACTTATAAAATATTTTACATTTCCAATTGTAATTGTTGAAGGAGATATCAGAGACCTAGAATTATTGCATGATTCAGAAAATGCACAAAGTTACTCTGATAAAAGTCCGTTAATATATAGTTCTATCAGTACAGTAATTCTAGACTTCAGGATCCCTTTGGTTAATACTCCCTCACCAAAGCATACGACTAATCTTCTTGTTGCAATGGCACGCAAATCATTACAAGAACGTTCTGTTAATGAGCCACTTCTAAAAAAGATAAGGAAAAACAGATCAGAGTATTTGCAACAACTCTCCGTTCTTACTTCGCTGCCTGGTGTAGGAACTAAGCTTGCTGGAAGGATGCTTGGAGAATTCAATACTCCGAGAAGGGCTTTAAATGCCTCGAGCGCAGAATTAGCTAAAATTTCTGGGTTCGGTGTTGCCAGAGCTCAGAGAATTAGAAAAATATTGGACAAGAAATTTACCGACATAGATGGAGATCAGCTTACTCTATTGGAACATCTAGAACCAAAAAATTGAGTTTTGGCCGAATCACAAATTTGGTTGGTACGGATTAGCTAATAAATAGCTCCGACGGCTTCCTTCATTTCTTTGGATAATTCCCTATAGCCATCTTTGTCTATAATGACCGCATTTATATTGTCACCAGTACCTGCATTTCTCCTTATAGCTGCTGCAATTGCCTGTATTGCGATCTTGTAAGCTTCATTTACACTCATATCATCTTTATATTCTTGCTCCAGATAGCCGTAGGCTACCGGAGAACCACTTCCTGTAGATATGAACTTCTCGCTAGTCATAGATCCGAATAGATCGATATTATAGATCTGTGCACCCTCTTTACTATCATAACCAGCAAGAATTAATTGGACATAATATGGATAGTATCTTTGATTAAATAATACATTCGAACAAAGTCTTGCTGCAGATTTAATGGGAATTGGTTGTTTATTGGATAGTCTATATATATTAGCGTTGTACCTCAGCAAATCTACCAAATTCTGTGCATCCGCTACACCACCTGCTATTGTCATTCCCAAATGATGGTCTATTTTCTGGATTTTCATTACATGTCGATCTGCTATAAAAAAACCTGCGCTGGCTCTTGTATCGGCGGCCAAAGCTACACCATCTTTGCATGTTAATGCGCAAGTAGTGGTGCCCTTTTTAATATTTTCTAGAACAAATTCATCTTGCTTATTAGTATGTGGAAGCATTTGTTTATCTTCAAACAATACTAGATTTAAGTATTCTTGGTAGATTGCGAGAATTATTGGAATATAGTTATATTTCGAATAGTACATGAACAAGACATCAATATTTATGCAAAGAACATTATTTGAAAAAATCTGGGATCAACATAAGGTAGTGGATGTGGATGATATTGAAAAAGAGTATAGCGGATTAGGACAATCCTTGATTTATATAGATCGGCACTTGATACACGAAGTTACTTCTCCTCAAGCTTTTGAAAGTATGCGTCAGAGAGGCAGAAAAATCAGACGGCCGGATTTGACTCTTGCTACAGTGGATCACAATATACCAACTACTAATAGATCCCTTCCCATAGTGGATCAGACGTCGAAGATTCAAATTGAAACTTTGAGAAAGAATTGTACAGAATTCGCTATTTCTTTATTTGATATGGATAGCCCTTATCAAGGTATAGTTCACGTTATTGGTCCTGAATTAGGCTTTACGCTTCCAGGAACTACAATAGTATGTGGAGATAGCCATACCTCAACTCATGGAGCATTTGGTGCTTTTGCCTTTGGAATAGGAACCAGCGAGGTTGAGCATGTATTAGCAACGCAATGTATATGGATGATTAAACCGAGATCGTTTTTGGTAAATATTGAAGGAAAGAGAAGAAATCCTCATACTATAACATCCAAAGACATCATACTTTCAATCATACGAAAAATTGGTACATCTGGTGGAACAGGTTCGGTAATAGAGTATAGAGGAAAAACGATTTCTGAATTATCCATGGAACAGAGAATGACTATATGTAATATGTCTATCGAGGCTGGCGCAAGAGCTGGATTAATAGCTCCTGACGAAACAACATTGAATTATCTAGTAGGACGTAAGTACGCACCCAAAGGGAAATGTCTCGATGATTTGTTTGAATATTCTAGAAATAGTTTAAAGAGCGATCCAAACGCAGATTTTCATAAAGTCGAAACTTTGGATGTAAATCAAATCGCGCCGCAAGTCAGTTGGGGGACTAATCCTTCAATGGTTTGTGATGTGACAGAAGCTGTCCCATATCCGGACGAATTTGCAAATGGAAATGAAAATGAAAGAAAATTGGCCCTACGTGCGTTACAATATATGAATTTGAAGCCTGGTACGCCTATAACAGAAATTAAGATCGATCGCGTGTTTATAGGTTCGTGTACGAATTCACGGATAGAAGATCTCTTAGAAGCTTCTCTGGTCGTAAAAGGAAGGAAAAAATCTTCAGACGTAAGGGCTATGATAGTTCCAGGCTCTCAACAGGTAAAGAAAGAAGCAGAAAAAATTGGTTTGGACAGGATATTTAAGGATGCTGGTTTTGAATGGAGGGATTCTGGATGTAGCATGTGTTTAGGCATGAATCCAGATATATTAAGTCCTGGAGAGCGTTGTGCGAGTACTTCAAACAGAAATTTTGAGGGAAGACAAGGCAGTGGAGGAAGAACTCACCTTGTAAGTCCAATTATGGCCGCGGCGGCGGCGATAAAAGGACATTTCTTTGATGTACGGGAATGGATATAGGTAAAGGTAACGGTTAATATGAAACCATTTAAGACTATCAAAAGCAAAATAACGCCTCTGGATATCATCAATGTAGATACTGACCAAATAATACCCAAACAGTTTCTAAAATTAATTCAAAAGAGTGGCTATGGCGACTTTCTCTTTTACGATTGGCGTTTTCATCAAAATGGAGATTTAAGAAATAATTTCATATTAAATAATCCAGAATACAGAAACAGGGAAATTCTGGTAACTAGGGAGAATTTTGGATGTGGTAGTTCAAGGGAACATGCTGTGTGGGCGCTTTATGATTATGGTTTTCGAGCGATACTCGCACCTTCGTTTGCGGATATTTTTTACAATAATTGCTTCAAGACCGGAATGATACCTATAGTGCTTGAAAAAAATGAAATAGATTATTTATTTAATATTAGCGCTGGTGATTATGTTGAAATCAATCTATTTTCGCAAACAGTATCAGTAGTCAATGAGAAAATTATGAATTTTCATATTGACTCGATGAAAAAGAGAATGTTATTAGAAAGCCTAGATGAAATTGCCTATACTCTTCAAGTGGCAGATAGGATTAATGATTATGAGAACATGTATGGGCCTAAAATAGACTTAAATGATAAAAAATAGTGGTTATGAAGAAATTGTATTTAGCCTTCTTCCCAGCCCTTATCGAACACACCGTTCTTGTGTAGAGCAACAGGCTGTCCCGAGGTATATTCCATCGGTCGCATCCAGAATATCGCATGTGTTGGACATACACCAAGACATGCACCGTCTGAAATACATCTTTCTGGATAGAAGACAAATGCTTTGCCTCTCTTCCATCCTTCAACTGGTTTTACTCTTAATACATCTGGCCCGAGAGCAGTGCAAATTTCTACACACAGTGCACAGCCAATACATCTTTGTTCATCAACATCTGGTAGTATAGCAATTGGCATTCATTAATTCACTAAAGGTGCATACGTTCGAAACTATTTAAACACTATGTCTGATTCAAAACAGCGTTATAATATTTTAAAAGAAAAATAAGGTAAGTTGAACAGTATATTTTACTTCTTAGGTGCCATTCTTAGTACGTCTACTTGACCGCTATGAAGCCAATCCTTTAGCTCTTCATGTGTAGGCTTGGCGTCATGTTTTCCAGCCAGATGAAGATGCAATAGAACATAGTTAACTTGGTTTAATAACGGCTTGTTTGCTTCGTCACCTTTACGAGCTTTTTGCTTCAAATCAAGTGGGACAGAACTCCACCATTCTTCGAATGAACGTGCCATACAAAGGAGTTAAATTCCAACTTTATAAGCCTTTTGGACGATTCCAATTATTTAGTATTTGTAATTCATTATTTATTAAACTGTAAATTATTAAGTGTGTCAATTATCCTTTTATTCAGAAATGCATGCCATTCAAAAGCGATGAGCTGTACAAAGCGTATGTAAAATATAATGAATTCAAAAATAATAATCCTGCTTCTTTCCATGACCGTTTTATATTTCCGCTTTTGGCAGGAAGTTATTTTGCTTATAGAAAGGTCGATGTTATGCGAATGGTAGCCATAGCGAAGTCGATATCACCAATCCCGAGATATCTGGATGTTGGATGTGGATACGGAGATTTTCTAAAGAAGATAAGAGAATTCATACCTA
>WNGA01005981.1_pt1 | contig 21360 bp, 24 predicted proteins | sample 5400061 | NCBI WGS metagenome assembly WNGA01 (sample SAMN13153366, study PRJNA577476) | soil metagenome | isolation source: 100 cm soil or saprolite under grassland replicate 2 | place: USA:California | collected 2016-06-15
TAAAAAGGATTGTTAATGTGACAAATATACTGACGTTCAGCAGAGTAGGATATTCTTTATTACTAAAAGCAATAAACTTGACAATGGTTGAATCAATAATCATCACTGACATTGCAGCCAAAATTAGCATCAACGCTCTTCTTTTAGTAATAATCAAGTTGAATTGAACCATATTTTTCATACAACACAGTATAGGATGCAGACGACATTCTTTGATACCGAAAAGGTAATAATAATATTGGAAATATTCTTAAGGAAATTTTTTGTATATGACATAGTTTCTAAAATGGTTAGAATTCCAGATAGTACAATCAATTTAAATTTGTACATCTTAGTATCTTTAGCAGCAACTTACTATATTACTGTGCCCGTCGTAACCGGATATAATGTAGATTTTTATTCGAAAGGCGAATCACCATTTGGCATCTCTTATGGTGATTGGGTAGCGAAATATTGGAATTGGGACTTGTCTATTCCACTAGATCCGAAAACAAACAACCTTCTTGGCCTAAATGAATATGGATGCCTAGTTCACAGGGAAAATTCTATGGTTATGTTAGCTGATACTGCTGCAGGGGGTATTTGGAATCAGAAATGCACAATATCCCATAATGCAGGGATACTAATTCCGATTTGGACTGGAGAATGTGACCAGGGATATAAGGGTTTTGAAACTGCCTCATTGAAACAATTATCAGACTGCGCCAGAGGGTTTGATTTAGGAAAAGTCAAGGGACAAGTAAAGGTGGATAATATTCCTGTTGCGACGCTAGACGCCTTAGATTACAAGACAAATATTATGAACAACGTGACTGAAGTATATACTAAGCAGTTTAATGCTACAATTCCAATTAACAGTCATTTTACAGCTGAAGAATATGGCACATTTCCTGCAGCAGCACACGGATGGTTTGTTTTCTTAAAACCTCTTCCACCTGGAAATCACACAGTCTATTACCAAAATAGTGTGCAGCCTACTACTCTTAGCGGAGCCGGAAATCTAAACTCTGCACAATTTACATATCATTTTAAGGTTGAATAAGCATATCATATGACGTCGGTTCTCGCCCAGGTTGTCATCCTGCATTTTAGCTGGTACCATGAATACATCGCCCCTATTTCTTCTCCAATCTGCGTAGCCCCATGATTGCCACCATTTTGACTACCCAGTCTGGATAAGACTTGCCAAAGATGGTCTCACTGTCATTGTAGAACATATCCTGCCTAATTTAGGTATGTCTGGCCATTACTTCTACAGCTCCGAATTGTGTTATTGCGGCTATAGTCAAAGCGCCTGTCAGTAGTGAACCTGCTAAAATCATGAACAATCTAAGTCCTTTAAACAACCTTCTAAATCATCCTTTTTACAATCACTTTCATTTCTTAAGCTCCGTCAACATTGTTGTGCCGTTCGACTCCGCTTGTATATTTACTTTGTACGTTACTTCTGAACGATAGAATGGCTGTTCTCCTTTGATATGAAGGATGTGTTCACCTACTGGAATTGAGTTTGGTTCTAAATAGATCCAGTATCCATCAGAAACTGCCTGAGTAGGGCCACTTTTGTTGGTACTAAGAATGTTATCTTTAGCATAATTGATGTCAAACAAGGGCGCATGAATTCTTTGGAATTGTATTTCCTTACCATCTAATTCTGCTCCAATATAGGTTGCCGTACCAATATCTGAATCAAGTGCTTTCTTCAAATCAGCTTGGTTAGTTGCATTTGGCAAATCCAGAAATGATATTTCTCCATTAAGCACGGGAAACAAGATTCCCTTATCTGCAGGAATTGTTACTGTCCTATTTCCTACTGAATTGTATGCTCCAGAGAGGAAAAACACTGGTTGATTTGGAGGTTGAAACTTCATGACAGACGTACCATTCGGGTCAAGTAGTGGGTTATTGTAATATCCTGAAAAGGAAAACGCCCATTTCCACCATCTTGCCGTCCAGTCTGATAATGTTACATTAAATGCTTTTGTGTTATTTGTCACAGGTATACTGTTATAATATAGCCAGATATTGACACCTATCAGAATAGCAAGTACGCTAACAAGACCGATAATGACTACACCATATTTTGATTTTACCTTCAATCCTAGCAACTAGAGTCGCAGCTCCTTTTCTTTCTCTAGGTAATCTAAAATAAAAATAACTATGATAAAAGTAGTTTGTTTAATTCATATGTTAAAATCCGCTAGAAAGAAGAGTCAAAAAAATAGAAAATAAAATAAAAATAATCCTAGGACTAAGTAAAGCTAGGAAATGGAAAGATGATAATTCATCGCAATCTGAATCTTACCGCTTCTGCATGAACCATACGAGCTGATTTCATGTCTTCCTTCTTCTAGTACATTGGGCTTGAAAAACAACCAGTAGCCATCACTTATGTAATCTTTTCCCCGTAGCCTAAAAAAAGGAGTTAGGATTCTAGATGAATCCTGACCTATCCGCTTTCCATCTAGACTAACATCTAGTCTATCTTTTGCTACAATGTCGATTTCTTCCTTTGCTTCTTTCAAATCTGGGCCAATCCAGTTTATGACTGACAGGAGGATTGGCTTGTCTTTATTTATTTTAAAAGAGCGCTCCTTAATGTCGTCATTCTGCATTTTAGCTGGTACCATGAATACATCGCCCCTATTTCTTCTCCAATCTGCATAGCCCCATGATTGCCACCATTTGACTACCCAGTCTGGATAAGACTTGCCAAAGATGGTCTCACTGTCATTGTAGAACATATCCTGCCTAATTTAGTTATGTCTGGCCATTACTTCTACAGCTCCGAATTGTGTTAATGTGGCTATAGTCAAAGCGCCTGTCAGTAGTGAACCTGCTAAAATCATGAACAACCTAAGTCTTTTAAACAATCTTCTAAATCACCTCCTTTTACTTTCATTTTTTTTGAGCTCCATCAAGGTTGCTGATATCGGTATTTAGTGAATTATTTATATTTTCTAAAAGAATTTACTATAAAATAGTTTTTTTTTACATTTTGTCAATTTTTTTTGATTATTTCTAATAGATATTTGTCGACGTACAAGAAAATCTTAACGGAAGAGAATTTAAAATTGATGAAGAAAAGGTGATATTATTGTTACCAATAAATTGGATAGGGATTAATTATGCTAATGATAAAAAATATAATCAGAAATTACAATACGATGCCAAATTAGAAATTGACATAATTAATAAGGACATTATAAGTGTACTAATTGATGATACTATAGAAATGATCGATCAGTGTATAAGAGTCTCCACTCCTGATTTCATTCCTTTGGATGGAAAAATGGCTATTACGGATGCTTATTGTTATTCATAAAACCTAATTGTTTCACAACAGGGAAACACGCGGTAAGCTCTTTTGGTTCATGTAGATCAGGTAAAATACAAGTGAACATGAAATATCATTTAACAGTCAAGTAATATATTACATTTGATCTAAAATTATGACTATCTACTGCGAAAGATGTTATATTATGTATTCCTTTAGGTAGAGGCTCAATCATTAACCAATATCCTTTGTTAACCGATTGTGTCTTACCAGGCTCTGCATTCTTTACATTATTATGAGGAAATACCAATTCGAACATTTTGGAAGATTTAACATATATTGGATTTACTGAGTGATTATCAACTTTTGTGTTCAATTTGACTATTTGTGCATTACATATTTTCCATAGTTTTTCCATGCTATTTCCAAACAAATTATTCCACCAGTTAGAGTTTGAAATAGAACATTCTGCTACTATGACTGGAAACAATATTGCTTTTTGTAGTGGAACAGTACAAGATCTTTTTATCTCTGAATTATTAACTAAAGAGCCAGCCAGGTACCATACTTTTTCATTGTCTTGTCCTGTCTTACAGAGATTTCCTCCTATATCGTCAACTAAAGGATTGCTCCCCTTTGGTTGACTATATGCCCATTGCCACCATTTTGTAGCCCATTCTTCTAATGTCAATCCATAGGGTTTTGATTCTAATGAAAATATATACGATGAAAGATTTATTGACGCATTTACAAACTGCGTCAAAAAAAGAAATAGTGGGAAAACGATACTTAATGATATTAAATTCAAATTTTTTAAATTGTGAATAAGCAAACTGACAATTGTTATTTTAATAGAGTCTTAAATATATTTAATTCAGTACATATGTTATAACTTTAAGAATCATTAGTGTAAATATAAAGTTCCTAGGCGTTCTTCTTCCCCAATTCTTACCATAAATTAAATGGGAATCGTATAAAAAGTCTAATTCAATTTGAGTTAAATAAAACGAGTAATTACTATCAAATTTCTATTCTAACTTGACAATTCTTGCATTCTAGGATTACAGTACTGGATTTGTTTGATATTACTGAAAATTTTTTGGCCCCACAGTTCTTACAAACTGGACAAGCCCTTAGTCCTTTTGTCATGGCATATCCTAAAGCATTTTATTCTCTAATTATTTTATGTCGGGATATTGTTTAATTTCACCAGCTCCATCTCTCTGGCTTTCAAACAGGACTTTTATTCTGTGTGTTCCGTCAAGGTCTGAAATTATGCGATATACCGCATTTGGAACATAATCTTTCCACTCTTTGTCCATAACAATATTCATCCTAATGTTAGTTCCATTACAGTTAATTTGGTCATGAAATTTAGGAGTGAGAACATCAAAGGTTTCAGAACTACGGGACAAAAGCTCCAGTACGAATTTGTTACCAGAATATATAGTATCAAACTTAGGTAACATAGATCTTAGATGTTCAACCCAAATTGCATTATTTTCTAAATTCATGATTGGCACAATGTATACTCTTTTAAGATCAATTTTTGCTTCCACTAAAGAATCATGAATGAAGTAAATTCGCTCGCCTGCTGTAAATGGATTTGTAAACGTATAGTTAAATTGAGAGCTACCTATAGCAATTATCAACTGTTCACAGTCTTCTAATATTTGATTGGCAAGGTTGAGATGACCATTATGAAATGGCTGAAATCTTCCTACCATTAATCCTGATTTGGCCAATTTTAACTATTATTTAGTTTATTTTCCTGCTCTTTTATCTTATCTGTGTCGACTTTCTTGAAGATTGGTTCAATATCTCCTAATCTATGACCTGGCTTCAACAGTATTGATCCAACTGTCTTCCAACCCTGTTCGTAAATGCTACCTTCCAACGACATTTGTTTCCAAACTGTTTCTACCGAAAAGGGTATGAACGGAGCAAGTAATATGGAGAGAGACCGTACGGCGTTAATTGAAATAAAAAGTGTGGCACCTGACTGTTCAGGGTTTCTCCAAGGTTCCTTTTTCTGAAAGTATTGATTAAACCTTGAGGAAAAATTCAGAATGTTTTTTAATGCCTTATCAATTTCGTTACCTAAAATAAAACCACCAACTGTGTTACCAATGCTTTCTATTTCCGCCAATGCTTTTCTATCTGCGTCATCATATTCATTTGGATTGGGTATCACGTTGCCAAAATATTTTTTAATGAAAGTTAATGTTCTATTCACAAAGTTGCCAATATTTGCTATTAATTCATTGTTTATTTTTTTTTCGAAATCATTCCAATCAAAGTTAATATCATCTTGGGAATAGCTGCAAATTGACGCTATGTAAAATCGAAGATAATCTGCTTGAAATAGATTTACAAACTCCCTTAACCCAATATACCAATTCCTGCTCTTTGAGATTTTATTATTCTGAAGCATAAGATGTCCACGTGTTGGGATGAGATCCGGCAATTTGTATTCTTCATTCATACCTATTCTAATTGCTGGTAAGAAAAGGTAATGATGGTAAACAATATCTTTTCCAATAAAATGATATATTTTAGAACTATTCCATATTTCTCTTGCTTTATTTATGTCGCCTAATAGTTCAATAAGAGAGGAAATATAACATAAATGGTTATCGAACCACCCATAGAATACTTTATCTTTTTTATCATTACCAGTAATAGGAATATTCACCCCCCAAGAAATATCTCGTGTTATATCCCAATCTTGGAGTCCCTCTACAATCCAGTTAAGCACATATTTTTTGACATCTTGTTGAAGTAGTTTGTTTTCCTTTAACCAATTTTCAAGAGCGTCTTCAAAATTGGATAGCTTGAAAAAATAGTGGTTGCTCTTTTTTTTGACTGGTGCTAATCCACAAATAGCACACCTTGGATCTAGTATCTTTTCGGGGATTCTTCCACATTTTTCGCATAGATCTGAATACTGATCCTCTGCACCACAATAAGGACATTTTCCGATTACATAGCGGTCTGGCAGAAATTTCAAATCTTTTTCGCAATAATATTGTATAACTTCCTTTTCATAAACAAGCCTCCTCTTTTTTAATACGTTGAAGACATACTGGACAAACTTTCTATTCGTTTCTGAGCTCGTTTGCGAAAAAGAATCGAAAACTATTCCAACTGAATTAAAATCATCAATGTCTTTATCATGCCAATATTTTACATATAATTCTGGTTTCGTCTTCTTTTTTTCAGTTTCAATTAGTACGGGCGTACCAAAATCATCTGATGCACATAGGTGATATACTTCAACTCCATTTAGTTTTAGAAACCTTCGAAATATATCTGCAGGCAGATAAGTAGAAGAAATGTGACCTAGGTGTATCTCTCCATTTGCATAGGGAAGTGCACTTGTTATTATTACACTGTTTCTATTGGAATTTAGCACAGCAGAATCAGTGATGACGATGAGAGATTAAAACTATCTGAATTAGCCAATTTCATGACAAAATGTGGAAATGGTGTTTATTTCTCATGCGTATGATTATCGATATTCTTATCGGTAATCAGTTATATCATATTGATTCATTGTATTAGCCAGATGAAAAATATCGGACTAATTCATAATGGCGAAAAATCATGGGAATGGGCATACTCTCATATGGGTATCATAACTACATTGGTTAATGAAAATATTGAGCACAAGCCATTAAAAGGGCTAAGACTCGGTCTTTCACTACACGTCACAAAGGAGACATCAGTTCTGGTAATAGCCGCGATCAAATTAGGATCGAAAGTTTCTCTCTGTTCTGCAAATCCATTATCGGTACAAGAGGATATAGCAGCCTTTCTATCATCAAAGGGGGTCAAGGTTTATGCGTGGAAGGATGAAACTGAAAGGGAATATTTTGATAATATAAAACAAGTTTTAGAAACTCAACCTCATGTACTGACCGATGATGGATCAAATCTTCACATAATGGCACACAAAAAGAAAGTTCAGGGGATATTGGGCGGAACTGAACAAACAACATCTGGAATCACAAGACTAAGAGCGTTAGAGGAACAGGGAATGTTGCTGTATCCTATTATTGGTGTTAACGAGGCCCGTACTAAACATCTATTTGACAATCGATATGGAACAGGGCAAAGTACTCTAATGGCTATTATCAAATTGACCAATATTCTTATTGCGGGTAAACACATAGTTATATGCGGCTACGGATATGTGGGTAAAGGCGTTGCATCTAGAGCTAAAGGCTTGGGTGCTATTGTTACTGTTGTTGAGGTTGATTCCTTTAGGGCCCTCGAGGCATATATGGATGGTTACGAAGTAAGAAAAATTATTCAGGTCGTAGACAAGGCAGATATTTTTATCACTTGCACAGGACAAAAAAATGTTATTTCGGAAAAACATTTTAGAAAAATGAAAAATGGAGCGATACTTGCTAATGCCGGACATTTTGATAATGAAATAGAAGTAGATAAATTATTTTTAAATTCAAAACAAAATTACCAAATTAAACCGTATTTGGACTGTTTCCACATTCACGGGAAAAAAATTTTCCTTCTCTCTAAGGGTAGGGTTGTTAATTTAGTAGGTGCTGAGGGGAACCCTCCAGAAGTAATGGCGATGTCTTTTGCAAATCAGCTCCTCTCTATAATACATATTTTTAGAAATCATAAAAGAATGGAGAAGAAAGTTTATTCTGTACTGGAAAATATAGACTCTAATGTAGCAAAGTTATCGCTGAAATATTTTGGAATAAGTATTGATAAACTGACACCACTTCAGATAAAATACGCGAAATCCTACTAAAGTTTCAAGCATTTTTTGATAAATCATGCATAATATTTTATAAGAGATTGAAACTTTAAAACTAATTATGACTTGGATGCGTGCGGCAAGTATTGAGGAGTTTGACAAGAAAACTGGAAAGGAAGTAAATTTAAGCGGTATTAGAATAGCTATTTTTCGAATAAAAGAAAAATTTTATGCTATAGAAGCCTTGTGTAGACATCAAGATGGCTCACTTGCCCCAGGTAGGGTAGATGGTGAAGTGGTGGAATGTCCATTACATTCATGGCACTATAATGTACGCACTGGAGAATTATTGGATTATCTTGAGGGAGTAAAATTAAAAACGTATAACATTGATTTAAAGGGAAAAGATATCTACATAGATGTTTGAATTTATTATAAATTAGTCTTCATGCATGATATAGTTCCAATTTGAAAATTTATAACAGACTTACTGATACTCTTGAAGAGATAGGTACAAAGAGAGACAATAAGATTAGGATATACGTCTGCGGTATCACAGTATATGACGACTGTCATATTGGACATGCGCGAACTATAGTTGTTTTTGATGTTTTAAGACGATATTTAATACGGATAGGGCATGATCTAACTTATGTACAAAACTTTACCGATATCGATGATAAAATAATAAACAGGGCAAAATTAGAAGGGAAGACTCCTGAAGAAATTTCTTCCAAATATATTGCGAGTTATTTTGAAGATTTTACTAAACTGAATGTCTTAAAAGCAGATTTCTATCCAAAAGCAACTGAACACATAGGCGAGATAATAACAGCGATTAAAATACTGAAGGATAAAAATTATACTTATGCTACTTTAAATGGAATATATTTTAGAGTGAGATCATTCCCAAGTTATGGTATACTATCAAAGAAACAAATTGATGAACTTGAAGAGGGTTCAAGAATAGAAATTGATACTTTAAAGGAGGATCCACTAGACTTTGCTCTATGGAAATTTTCTTCTGATAGTCCATCTTGGGAAAGTCCTTGGGGATCAGGAAGGCCAGGTTGGCATATCGAGTGTTCTGTCATGGTATCAAAGTTTCTTGGTAATGAAATAGAGATACATGGTGGTGGTACTGATCTGATATTTCCGCATCACGAAAATGAAATTGCTCAATCTGAAACATTTAACGAAAAGAGACTTGCAAAACTTTGGATGCATGTAGGTATGATTACAATTAATTCAGAGAAGATGTCAAAATCCCTCAGAAATATGATCCTCCTTAAAAACGCGCTTAAAAAATGGGGAGCTAACGTACTTCGATTGTACCTGATATCTTCTCAATATTCAAAACCGATGGACTTCAATGATGAAATTTTGTATGAATCATTGCAAAAATGGAGACAGATTGAGCATTGTATTTACGAACTTAGAACAACAAAAAATGTATCTAGAGACATGGACGAATTTGAAAGCAAATGCAATGGTTATCTCGATGATTTTATGTCATTTTTAGATAGTAACCTCAATACTTCATCAGCAATATCGGCGTTTATGAAACTAGTATCGTATGTAAACAATTTAAGCTCATCTGAAAAGTTAACAATCGCAATGTCTGATAAAGCATTACCTATTGTAAATACCATAATTAATATCATGGGTGTTAAGATAGCAGAGATTGATATTGATACTAAAAAAGAAATCGAAAAGATGATTGACCAGAGAAATAAGCTTAGGGCTGAGAAAATGTTTAAAGATGCAGATATTCTGAGAAACAAGATTTTTGAGTTATATGATGTCGAGCTTACAGATCATATCATGTATACTTCATGGAAAAAAAAGCAAATTATTGAATTTGATAGACAGTAATTTTATTCCAAATGACGAATATTCAAATTTCAAGAGGATTTATTATGTATTACTTTTTTTACAAAAGGTTGTTACTTTTATGGTTTGAAAAACTATTTATTATTCGAAGCATCGGATAAATTAAAATTGAATTCCAAAAAGGCGCTCTTCGGAATCATAATATCGGCCGCGGTTGTGGTATCAATAGTTTTGGCAATATTTTTTAATCCTTTTAAAAGTAATATACAAGTCTTCAGTGACTCACTCAGCGCCTTGGTATCAAAATCGCAAGAACTGACTAGAAAATATCAGGAAGAAGTTGGAAAATGGAATATGAAAAAACACGACAATTTGACAATGGTAACTATTACTGATAGATATTTGTCTCAATTTGAAGAGCTTGAAAATGAAGCAAGAAATTTGAGTGTTCCAAATGGACATGATAATATCAAGAATTCATTTATTAGATCATTAGAATCAGAAGCAGCTAGCTACGAACATTTCAAGAATTATCTGATTACTGAAAATAGAACTGAAGATCAACTCTCGAATGATAATTTGTCACTTGCTTACCAATACGAAAAAGTTTATGCAGATTTTCTGTTAAAGAATCATTAATCTGTAAAGCGAGAATATCGTTTGAAACAAAAATATACTCCCTCTATGTACCAATACTTTTGAGATGTTTTGTAATGATAAAATATTTTAGAAATTTTGTTTCATACTTTACTTATCTATCAATCCCAAAGACAGTATTGGTTTTTTCTGGGATATTGATATTGGTTATAAATAATCCAGTCTACTCCCTAGAGAACTTCAAGGTTCTACAAACAAATACTATAATTGATCAAAGTGGCTTTATCCATTTATTCGGTGAAATAAGAAATATTTCAAATGAACCTCAGTACGGTGTTGCAATATATGCTATTTTTTATGACAAAAACGGACAAAACATAGGCAATGCAAGTGGAATAGCCGCAGTACGTTCATTAAATACCGGACAGGTATCACCATTTGAATTAATATTTCTGGATAAAGATAAATCTAAACAAATTTCTGACTATGCTCTAAATTTTACAAGTAAGGTTGGAAATCAGAAGTCAGATAGCATGGTTATTACATCTTCAAAATCCAGACCCGATATATTTGGATATTATTATGTTAGTGGAAGAATTTCAAATGTGGGTAACGAAACTGCAACCAACGTTCTTGCAATTTCATCTTTTTATGACAACAATGGTAAAATAATTGGTCTATCAAGTGCAATTGCTGAACCCAGCAATATGACTTCGGATTCAGATGCAAGTTTTACTATAGTTATGGATGATAAGCTTCAATCTTCTAAAATCAAAAATTATTCTTTGACAATAGATTCAGACCAATATGTAACAAAATAGTCGTGATTCTCTTACTGCGGATCTTATGAATAATTAGAAGCGAATTAATTTGGAAGAAGATTATCACGTTGATTCTAGCCATTACAAACATTCGGTTAGAACCCTTAAAGCTACAGAATTATATTATACCATTGTAGATTGTACTACTTATGGACCTATTTCATCCATCAATCTTCCTTGCCATGTTTCCATATTTGTTTATTGGTAGCTTTCCAGTGTTTGGATTGATATTGGTTACAAAGTGGCTAGCAAATGACACGAAGAAGAAGCGTAGAATGATTTAGGTGTTGAACTGAAATTCATTTTTATGTTAGCTAAGGAATAGCATTAAAGTCTGACTACGTGAGTGCTTGAAAATATATATCAGGTACTGGAATATCATATCCATAATGAATGCTACTCAAAAAAAGTGCGCCTTATGTGAGGATATACTACCAAGTGAAACCGCAATAAATATTTGCGAAAATTGTTTAAAAAATGCAGATTGCTGCGTTGGCTTGGAAAAATTGAGAGATTAGGTCTGATTATTATTCTGCCATTTTTAAGGTATCACTTATGGTTATAATTCCTATAATTTCTCCTTTGCGACTTACGAGTACGCACTTTGCAAATCTTACAAGCGGAATTAGTGCTTTAGCAGGTGTTGATATATCAACTATTGGTGGAGGTGATTCCATTATCTGCAAAATGGGTACCTGATGGATGTTTTTCTTATCGTCACTTTCAAGTACCTTTCTAGCAAGGACATCTTCGCTTACTAGGCCCACAATTTTAGAATCTTCTCTAACTGGGATTTGGCTAATTGAATTTTTCATCATCTTTTCTATCGCTACTTCCAATTTCTCATCTTTCTGCACTGAAATCACCTCAAGACTACATATGTCTCCGGCCTTCAATGAGGTTTTTCCTTCTTGAGAACTAAGTACCTCGAATATTTTTTTAGCCGTATCATAACTGGGCTTGCATCGTCCTGATTCAATTTGATTTACCATAGACGTGCTAATTCCAGACAGAGATGCCAGTTCACGTTGAGTCAACCCCAGTTTCATCCTTCCTTGCTTTATGTAATCAATTCTAGGAAGCATCTGCTGACTACCTATTCTGAACTCGTATTTTTATAGTAATGGGATAGGACATAATTAAGACAATAAAATGTGCAAAACGCAAGCCTTAACCTTATATTATATTGACTTAAAGATGTCATACTGTTAGAAATGAGTCTAGACACCCACAAAAAAACGTGGGATTCTGTGAAGAGATACAAACTAACCAAGATGTTAAATCAACTATCAAACATTGCTGGTCACGGCACCGAATTGGTTACAGTATATGTTCCTCCAAGAAGACCAATTTTTGAAGTAATAGGCCAACTCAGAAATGAATCTGGCACTGCATCTAATATAAAATCTGATTTAACAAGAACTCATGTGCAGGATGCATTGAGTAAGACAGTGGAGCATCTTAAATTGTTTAAGGAAACGCCAGATAATGGACTTGCTATCTTTTGTGGAGCCATCCCTAATAGCAAGGGAATAGGAAATGAGAAGATAGAGCTTTATTCAGTTCTACCACCAAAACCAATTCAGATTAATCTTTACAGATGCGACGACCATTTTTGGACAGATCATATCAAAGATATGCTCAAGGATGAGAAAGTGATAGGACTTCTTGCTATAGACAGCCAGGAAGCAGGTTTGGGGATACTCACGGGAGATAGGTGGGAAGTGATAGATACATTAACTTCGGGAGTTGCTGGAAAGCATCGACAAGGAGGACAGTCTGCGAGAAGATTTGAAAGACTTAGGGAAAATGAACTGAACGAGTATTTTCACAGAATTGCAGATCATGCACAAAAAATCTTTATCAATGAACACAAAATTAACGGTTTAATTGTAGGCGGACCGGGTCCAACAAAGGAAAACTTTTTGAGGGAGGAATATCTTGATTATAGACTGCAAAGTAGCGTACTTGCGACACTTGATAGCTCATATTCTGGGGGCGAAGGAGTTCGGGAAATTTTGGAAAAGGTAAACGAACAGGGAATAATAACAGAGTACAGATTATTAGACGAAAAAAAACTTATCAAGAAATTTATGAGTCAAGTTTATTCCGATCAAGGATTAGCCGTATATGGAATTCATGATGTTCTAAAAATGTTGAAAAGTGGAATTGTGGACACATTGATTATTACGGACGAAATAGCATACATGCATTTGGAGATTAAATGCAATAAATGTGGAAACACTCAGGAAAAGTTTGTTGAAAGAATCAATTTGATCAATGTAAAGCAAGAAGAGTTTTCAAAATCCTGTTCCAAATGCGGAAGTGACGATAAGGAAATTACAGAAAAAGATATTGTCGATCTCCTTGAAGAATTATCTGCTAACAGTGGTGCCAAGATGGAAGTAATTTCATCAAAAACAGAAGAGGGTGCTCAACTCGCGAGTTTAGGAAATATCGGCGCACTTTTACGTTTCAAGCCCTCACGTTAACTCATACACGTATATATTCTAATTTACTTTAACGTCTCTGAATCCGTAATATTAATTGTAAATATCACCTGAAATATGAAAATTTTATAGAAATTATATGATAAAAGGAATGGATTTTAATAACTTTATCGGTATTGTAATTTAGCTGTGATTCAAAAGCCGATAAGACTTGAAGAATTATCAAAACAACAAGAGCGAATTAGAACAAGAATAGTCGGAAATTATCTATCTAGACATTCATCACAGTATTTTTCGATAACTATAACCCCGTACATTCTATATTTTGCTATGTGTGAAGGTACTTTACCGCATACCAAACAAGTACCTGAGATCTGTTTTTTTATAACTGATTTCCGGAAGTCTGGTGATTTTGGATCTGCCAATACTGCTTTAAGTTCATCTAGTTTGTCTTGCGGGATTATCAAGGGTTCGATTGTTGCATGTTTCATAACTGTAAACTAAGAAAAGTTAGTTAATTCGAGTTTTTGATAAACTCAGATTAATGAAATATTGAATCATGAATTAACTTTAATGGATTTTTTCTATTGATGTAAGCACTAGCCGAAGAATCTAATTTTGATAATGGTGTTTCTTTAATTTCATTAGTGCTTTCATCAAGATAAATGTAGGAAGCAGGTTTCCTTTCTTTTTCTTTAGTTTCAGGTGATAACTTTTTCAATGTTTCAAATATGCTGTTCATGTCTATCTTTATTATCCCATATATGGCTTTTTATCTTTACTAGAATAGGGAATAGGTGATTGAGCAGTTCGCGCTAGTCTTTCTAATTCATCTAAACTACAATTAATGAATTGATCATAAGTAAATTGATTGCACCTGAACGGCGGACCTTTAATCGAACCTGGAAAATGCCCATAAAATATGATATTGTCTATTGTACTGCCATTAGATTTGTTTATGATATCTTCTATCACCTGTTTTCTATTTTTTTCTGTTAGTTCGATATAATACTCTTCAACTTCACAATCAAATTCTTTTTTAGGAATATGGTTACCCGTTTCTGGATCTAGTTTTGTGGTAACCTTCATTCTAGGTTTTGTAAAAACACCTTCAATGTTGTCTATTACCCTCATCTCATTACCCAACCAGTCATGACCTATGTATTCTGTAGTATACGTCAAAAAATCTTTCTTGATTGCTTTTCCAGTTTTATCAAATATTATTTTGGGTCGTCTATGCATAGATTTAATAATTATCTGTAACGGTCCTTTGTCTTCCTTAAATTTAGATTTGAATTTTTCATACCTTGCCTTTACTGCAAGTATACCGCGAGGTGGATCTAATCCCTCCTGTCCATATGCTTCAAACGTTCTTTCATTAAACTGAACTTCAGTTTTACTAGACATCATAAAAAAATAGTGGGACTAACCTTTTTAAGCGTTATTATTAAGTAATACTAAATTGCACAGGCGATCGCGTGCTGAAATAGTGGATTTTAGTGATGATGAGGAAGTAAAAATCTCATATTGTAAACATTGTTTGAAATATGGTTTTTTGATTCCTTTAAAAAACAGAATTTACCCAGATAACGAACCAATTCCAGTAGATCATGAAAATTACTTACAATGCCACGAGTGCGGGACAATTGTTCCTATTTACGAGATTGAAAAAGATGCATCAATCAAGGATGTCGTTGAAACTACTGATGACCCCTTTGATATCGGTACATCATTTCTAGGAATTGACTCAAGAACTTCAATAGGGGGCAAGAATGCAAGAAAGAAAAGAGAAAGGCTAAAAGCATTAGATGACATAAAAGATGATGATCTTAAAAGGGAATTAAGAAGTGGTCAAACTCAATTAATTTCTCATTCAGAATCCTAATAGGAGACATGTTTTATTATTCCTGTAAGTTTGGAAGTTCTATAATCAATTGTTGATTGATAATTAATAATTACCCCTCCGTTATTCTAATTATGCGTGAATCAATATCATTTGGCATTCGGTATGTCATTCTGTTCATGGTAGCGATTTTTGGGATCGCAATAATTACTGTCGTGATATCTCCATATCGAGTTCCGGGTATACCCGTTGACGTATGTGCTAAATATCTAGGTAAGACATTTTGTGATCTTCTATAAGGATCTAAATAGTTTCGCAAGTTTAGGGAGATGATGACGAACTATTACCTGCTTGTTTTACCGGTCCTTCCACATTGAATTTATATGTAATATCTGCAAAATGAGGATTAGTACCGGGTGAAGTTAGGGCACCGGTTGGAGTGATGCGTATACTGTAAAAAATTGTATGCTCCCCTGGAGGTAGTGGTTTCAGAAAGAACCAATATCCCTGACTTCCAGCGCGCCATGTCCCTGATGGGTAATTTGGTTTATGTGTATCAGCATATGTAATATTAAATCCCTTTGTGGATATATCACTAACATTACTCAAAGTAGTTATTTTAGAATCCAATTTACCTGATATCAAAGAATTTCTTACGTCAAGTTTTGCAACAGGATTACCATCTACCTTAACTTCAGATTTTATATCTCCTAGGTTGTAAACCTCTTTCGCACATTTGGTTAATTGTTCATCCAAATTTACTTTAGGATTCTTGATGTTCCCTAGATCACCTCCAGTATCGCACCACGCAGCCCACAATGGAAAATAGATACCCTGTGTAGATGAAATCTTGCAATTCTGAGTGGGAGGATAAGTAACATCTGCTGTTTCCATAAGCGGAACCATCTTCTCTGATCCATTCATTATACATCCTCCTTGTTGGGGAGTAGCTTCTGTTACATTCAATGGAACCCACCAATTCCAAAATTTATCAATCCATGTATCATACGATGCTCCAAATGGTTGCTCATCTTTTGAAAAGACTTCAAGCGCATTTAACCTCGACGATAACGTGTAATTAAGAAAAACTAACAAACTTAATAATCCGATAACTACAATTGATCGATTTTTAAGCCATCCAAATCCACTACTAAGTTGCATTTCAAATTTTAAAAGTGTTCATATAACTTAACCTTTTCGAAAAATTTATTGCTATTAGTTATCTGCTTGCATTACAATTGACTATATTTTCTCGATTTAAAGACGTTAAGAATAAAATAATCAATAACACTTTTTCTCTAAACAAATGGACTTCGCTCGCCTTCATTTTAATATTCGCAGGCATTGCTGTCTTTGAATCGATTATTATCAAGTTCTCTTCATATAGTGGAGTTGAATTTCCAATGTGGTCGAATATTACTATTTTTGTCATTTTTTTTACAATATTTGCAATCAGCACTACTTTATTGCTGATTTCTGTGGAAAAAACTAGATCAAGATATAGAGACAAACAGTCATCGTCAGGGGATGTCTACTTTCGTGGCATAATTATCGCCACACAAATACTGACTGTCACAATAATTTTGATGATAATTTTCCAAATGATCTTTCACGATAAATACAGTCTCATATTGTTGCAGTTGCAAACATTTCTTAGCCGTCTTTCGGGATTAGTATTTCTCTCGGCACTTATCATTTTATTTGTTGGCTGGTTAATCTCTAAGAAAAATTACATAATTATGTTGTACAGTCTATCCTTCTGCTTGCTAACTATCAATCTTATGGTATCTCTTGTTTATCTCATATACGTTCAATCATATCTTACCTTCCCGTTACCCGATGTAAAACCATTTCCCATAGTTATGTATGCAGCTAACATTCCAGGTTCAATATTTACTGAATCATTCTCTCTATAACTTCCTTCATACTTATGTGGACAGCAACCTTGATTTCTCTGAATCAGTATCGACACAGGATGGGAAGTATAAAATACTTTATACTTATGAGCGTGCCATTAATATATTACGTCTTTCCTTTCCAAAACTATTTTGGGAATATATTTTTCCCATTTTTGCAATCGGCTCCTGTTTTTTTTAGCGTGATATATGTACTTATTTTCAGCGCTTCAGAACAGGTTGCAGCCGTATTATTCAGTTTGGTATCTTGGACCAGTTCTACACTTGTTTATAATGACAGAGTGCGAAAAAACCTGTTGATCTCTGCTATTGGTATTGCCTTAATTTTTGGATCTATTGAAATATCAACATTGCAATATCATGTTTATCCCCCTTATGGGCTTGTAACGCAAGCGTTTATACCTATAGGGGCATACCTTCTTTTTGTCGGAACTTTTAGTTCAGCTAAACACATATCTCAAGATGCTGAAATGAGGAAAGATTTCTATAAGGCTGCCAAGAACCAACTGAGTCTATTAAGGACAATAGGAGTGACACAGATGGAAAAAGAACTAATAAAAAAATTCAAATCTGCGGAAAAGCGTACGGGCAAGTTAGAAACGACTGAAGATCAATATGGAGAGGAAGAGGATGTTAAACAAATCGTGCGTGATGTCTTGAATGAACTTTATTCAAAGAAGACAGGTACAACTCAGAAATCGGATGTATAAGAGAGGATTTTTAATTTAATTTCAAATTTGTCACACTGTCACTTTGAGTCATTATGTTAACAAAAAGGTAATGGTATGGCTTCAGTATTATCTAAGTTTTAAAGATTACACGCCGCAGAGTAAGAATGTAGTCTCTCTATTTAAGAATGTTGACCCTGCTGATCGGCTCCCTATTTGTTAGTAGATATTTTATGTGAATCTGACCATTAGGAAGGATATTTTTTCTGGACTTCGTAAGAATCCAGTTGAGTATTTACCTCTTTAATAAGATCGCGTAAACCTATTGGCTTCTGAAGGAATCTATTTATAATTTTCATATTAGTATATTCCTGAAATAGAGTATTATCTATTTCAAATGCAGTCATTAGTATCGTTCTTACGAAGCGATTTTGACCCTTTATCTTTTTTAGGAATTCCATGCCATTCAAGCCAGGCATTTTATAGTCAGATATTACCAGTACATACGCATAACCATACATTTCAAAATGTTCGAGTGCCAAAATAGGATCTGTAAAGGTAAATATTGTAATTTCTGGAATAGTTCGTAAAGCCTCATGAAAGAACATAGTGATACTTGGGTCGTCGTCTACGATACTAACAATTCTATTATCAGCAGACATCACGAAATTCTAAATGTAACGCATTATGATAAGCCCATCTTTCTTGTATAGTTCCACTCATAATAGATATCAACATACGTAGTATTTTAGGATGGCTTATTCAAGATATAGTTATTGTAGAATAAGTATTTTTAGGCAAAGTCACCGATGTTACAACATCCTTTCTAATAGAAATGTCGATTGTTTGTTATTGTACATGGTAACCTTTCAGACTTAAAAGATCCTGATCTCAAAAGAGAATTAGGAAGTGGTCAAACTCAATTGATAACCTATTCAGAATCCTAATTCTCTGCTTGTCATTGCAGATGTCCTTCCTTGTTATGTTTTGGTTTGGGTCAACATAGATCCTTTACTTTCCATATCCTTATTCATTAAAACGGTTCCATAGATTGGTGACTCACCGAAGTGACTTTCAACCTTGTCCTTGTCAAACCAAATTGATATTACGTTATTGTTAATGATCTTTATCTCAATCGGAATTTCGGCTACAGGACCAGCCTTCATTGTAACAGTTGCAAGACCGCTGTATGTTGCTACACCGTTTTCAGTTTTCACGTCGGTGAGTGAATACTCCGAAATATTGTGCTGGTGTCTAGAAGACCCGTTTAGCATAACCATGGTAAATTTTGCATCGAACTTTGCTGGGTTGGTTTGATTGAAATCTGTCTTTGTCTTGTTTATTAAATTGGTTCCCACGTTACCCGACAAGATCCATGTCGGTGACTTCATTTCTTCTGTTTGCTGAATGCTCGCAATAGTTCCGTAATTCGAGCCCTTTTCCATACTGCCCCCCGCGTGTGAATATGGCACAGCATGGATTATAACAACCGCGGTGGGAGCAACAACCAATATCAAGCCGATCAATACGAGTGGCAAAAATTCTTTTTTCTTGAACATTAATCGAAATCCTACAACATACTACTTAATAATTCAGATCACCTTTTCTTACTAACTTTTGAATCCGCCTCTCCATTTTTTTTACCAGAATACCCACTGATAATTGATCTAAGATGACATACATGAAATGGATTTATTAGACTGATTAGTCATTAATTGACAAAAATTTAAAAAAATATTTTTAACTAGGTTAACTGCCTAGTTGTCTTCGTTACCGTTGTTATTGCCCGCCATTGTCATTAGTGTTGCTGGAAGACTTTGACTCTTCAGATGATCCGCTGGACGATTGATTTTCTTTCGGCATGAAGTCCTTTAACGACTGGCACGATTGCTTTCCTTCTTTCATGGATGAACAAAGTTGTACATCCTGCATCTTAGTATTATTTGGTACCATTGCTGTTACTGGTACTTTCGTAGGGCTTCCGCCTTCACCCTGTTGAATTGTTACATCAACTGTAATACTCTTATTCTCTTGTCCTTCTTTTGCTTTCTCTCCACCCTTTGCTTTTAGAGTGAAATTCATTGGGACCTCAACCTGTGATTGAGACGATGTCTGGTTTCCTGTTTCCTCCTCTTCCTGCGCTAAACTCATCATCGGATACGCCATGACCAATGAAAGAGCAAATGTTCCTATCAAAATTAGTGTTGTTTTCATATTCATTAATTGCGTCTAGTACCTTAGACTATATATTGGTTGAGCGAAAGCACACAAGGTTAACCTGCATCAAAGACGCTTAATGGTCGGGTAACCAACCAGTGGGCCTGATTATGGCCCACCAGAATGAATATGTTGCACGCTGTTTTGTGGCGCTTGCAATATAATAATTCAACAAATTATAAAACTTTTATGATTAGGTAATAGAATATCCTATCAGACTTAATCTTAAAGCATCTAATAAATCATAACTACTTTGTTCTTTGTCCAAGGAATGATAATAAAATAAAAATTTATGTCAACTGGCGGGGGTGTGAACCAAGCCGAATATACGACATACCCCGCCAGTCAGGTAATGCGGTATCTGTTGTGGGAAATAGCACAACAAATTATAAAAATGATTATAATCAAAATAGTGGGACGAAACAATATTTAATCAGTGAACAAATTACGATATTCTTAATGTTACCTTCTAAGAATACAAGATATTTTTATAAGGACTATATCATTATCGAAATAAATATTAACGACTGATGGGAAGAGTTTTGATTGAAGGCTGATGAACAAGAAACAACCAAGCGTTTCCCACCAGTCGTGTGTTCAGACGTTGTGAGCCTAGTGCTAACCAAATTATATAATTCCTTTGGTGGAAAGTCCTAAAATATTTGAATAGTAGAAAGTGATCAGAATTTAGTAATTGGTAACGTTATTTTCTATCCAAACTCTAAATTGATTCGTCCAATATCATTATTTCTCTTAACAGTCTTGTTTAAAGAGTTTATAATCATTGCATTAGATAATATTGATGATCTCAAAAGAGAATTAGCAAAAGGTAACACGTTGGGTTGGACATTATGTTTAATCCATGCTATTAAATCAATCATAGCCTTTTAAAGGATCCTAAAAGAGCAATTCGAACTGGAGAAAAGCCAAAGTGATGCTAGAAAAGAATTAATGGATGCTTGGGTATCGATTAAATTAGATTATTCAATATTATATCCTTTTTAAG
>WNGA01010550.1_pt1 | contig 21357 bp, 17 predicted proteins | sample 5400061 | NCBI WGS metagenome assembly WNGA01 (sample SAMN13153366, study PRJNA577476) | soil metagenome | isolation source: 100 cm soil or saprolite under grassland replicate 2 | place: USA:California | collected 2016-06-15
GCGCCCCCGGCAGGATTCGAACCTGCGACGCACGGTTTAGGAAACCGACGCTCTATCCCCTGAGCTACGGGGGCGGGGCTGGTCGACAACGTGGTCGAAAACTCGGAACCTCGTCGGCCAGGTAGACGATCGTAGGCGTCACGCCGGCGCGAATCTGGCGTGATCGCTGGCCGCGGCGGTCCAGCGACGCGCCGAAGCGGCGCTCGACTTGAAGTGCCGGGTCGTGCGTGGCTCAGGCAGCGATCTGGCCCGGCGGTGCGAGGGCGCGCCGGTGGCGGTGCAAGGCCAGGGAGTTCACCGCGATGGCGTAGCCGATGAGGTTGACGAGTTGGCGGGCGCGGCCGGCGGAGTGGGCGCGCCCGAGCCAGCAGGTGTCGTCAAGGGCCCGGTTGATCGACTCGGCGTCCGCGCGTCGCGGGTAGAGCCGCGCGTAATCAGGGTCACTTGGTGGGATCGGTCGGAGGTGCTCGCAGCGGTTGAACTTGCGGCGGCGGTCGTCGTCGGTGGTGTCGAGCCGGACGCGGATACTGCCGCCACCCGAGTCCGCCGGCACCTCGTAGACGCCGTACCAGCGCCAGGTGCCGTCGGCGTTGGCGCGTTGCTCGATCTTGGTGCGTGTCAGCGCGACGAGGATGACGTTCCCGTCGGCGTTGAGCTCGCCGAGGCACAGCGCGCCGGCTTCGGCATAGAGCATGCAGTCGGAGGTGGTGCCGTCGGCACGGCGGATGACGCCGGGCCCGACGCGCACGGTGCGCTCGGCACGTGGCCTCTTGGCGCGGCGTCCGCCAGCGGCGGCTTGGACCGGCACGATCGGCAGCAGTCCGCGATCGCGGAGCAGCTCAACGAGGTGCACACCTCGGAACGCACCGTCGTAAATCACGCCGAGCGCGCCTGGCAGCCCGCGTGAGAGGCGCCCGATGCACTCGAGCGCGACCTTGGCCTCGCCGCCGACGTCCTCGACCGGCGCGACCGACAGGATCATCCTTGCATGGACGTCGTCGCCGCGGGTGGCGACCATCACGTGCTTGGTACCCCACGCCGGCTCACCGCTGCCGGTGATGTGCAACGCCGCGTCGCCCTCCGCGCGGAGGGCGCGGATCTCTCCGGTGTGCCGGTCTATCTGGGTCTCGCCGGGCTTGGCCTTCCACAGGGGCGTGACCACCTTGCCATCCGCGTAGAGCATCCGAGTGAGGTCCGGGTGTGTGACCGAACCGGGACCGTCAGGTGCGCAGAGCCCGAGCTCCTGGACCGCTTGTCGGGACGCGATCGCCTCGAAGGCGTCGCGGAGCTGCTCACGCATCGGCACCAGGTGTCGGCCCCGGCCATAGAGGTAGTGGTGGCGGCGCATCGGCTCGGCGGGCAGCCATTGCGCCATGTTTCGCGGCCGTTGCTCGCGCACAATCCGGCGCATGTGATTCCACACCACCGGATGGGCGATCTCAGCCTCGACGCGGCGGGCGCTGCGGTACACGCTGATCAACGCTTCGTACGCGACCAGCATGAACGTCGGGTACTGCGCGCGACGGCCCACGTTCTCGCGGGGCTGTTCGTCGATGAGATCGGCGAGCGCGTACACCGCGGGGTTGCGCAGGATGGCCTCGACCTGCTCAAGGCTCGACACACCGGCGCGGCGGCTCATTCCGTGCGCCATTCCCACCAGCCGATCAGCGCGGCGGTGCGATCCAGCGAACGCATCCCGAGGCGCCGAGCCACGACCTCGATGCGCTTCGTCTCGGCGAACACGGATCGACCGACCCACGCCGTCACAGAACGCGGGCGCACATCGGGTTCGTCGCCCAGCCCGGCGCGCCGGAGGATGTCCCCGATGGCTCCGCTCACCGAGGATTGCGCGCTCTCGGGGCTTCCCTGGCCTTCGTAGACGAGCGGAGCGAACCGGCGGTGCTCGAGCTTCTGGGCTCGGCGGGCGAGCTGCGTCGCGCCCCACTCGGTGAGTGGCACCTGCCGGGCATCGGTCTTCGAGCTCCCCGGGATCATCACGCTGTCGGTGCTGCGACGGAGGTCCTTGACCAGGACGTGCGGGATCTCAGCGCTCGTCGCCCCGGCTTCGGCGAGGGCCCACACAGCCGGCAGCCGCGTCTCGCTCGCCGACGCCAACGATGCCCAACGGCAGAGTGCGATCTCATCGTCGGTCAGCGGCCGGACCGTGAGTCGCGAGCGTCGGGGGAGCGCGAGGTCGAGCGTCGGATCGCCAGTGGCCAAGCTGAGCTCGCGCAAGACGCGGAACAACAGGCGTACTGCGGAGCGCCGCCAATGCATCGCGACCACCGTCGGTGCCGACCCGTCCGCCGAGCGAGCCCTCACGAACGACTCGACGAGAGCCGGCGTCACATCGTCGGCACCACCGACGCCGCTCCGCGCCGCGAAGACCGAGAGCCGTCGCCACGCCTGCTGCATCGCACGCGTCGTCTGATCCGCAAGATGCAGCTGCTCGAGCCGAGCAGTGGCCGCGATGACCGCATCGTGGAACGACGCAGCCTGAATAGGCTCGCCCATGTCGGGACCTCTCTGCAGGTACCGGCCAGGCCCCGGGGTGTTCGCGCACCGCCGGGGCCATCTGATTACGGGTTTAGACTAGCTACCGCGGCAAGGGTTGTCAATACCCTTAGACTTGCCTCGTGTCACCAAACGTCCGTACCGAGGACCTCATCGACGCCCGCGGCATCGCCGACCTCCTCGGCCTCGCCCACCCGAACTCCGTGAGCACATACCAGCGCCGCTATCCCGACATGCCTAGGCCCGTCGTCGACCTCGGCCCTGGCCGGCCCATGCTCTGGCTGCGTCCCGAGATCGAGCGGTGGGGAAAGCGAACGGGCCGGCTTTGGTAGCTGCGTTTGACGCGCGGTGTCCCACGAGTCTCGTACGCTTCGTCACCTGGAACGACCCAGGGGATGGGCATGGCGGGGACGAACCACACGATGGACGTGTTCGAACTCCGCGACGCTGTCATCAGTGATTACGAGGGGTTCGTCAAGGGGTTCCTGAACATCCGCGACCGTCGCGCAGCCTGGGTGTCGCGGGTTGGTGAGACGTAGACGTCGATGATCTGGCCGTACTGGTCGATCGCTCGGTACACGTAACGCCAGCGTCCGGCGACCTTCACGTAGGTCTCGTCGGCGAACCAGCGATCGCCCACCCCATGGCGACAGGGTCGGGCAGCGTCGGCGAGCAGCGGGGTGAAGCGCTGCACCCACCGGTACACGGTGACGTGATCGACCTCGAACATGACCAATGGAACCTACGGGCCCCCGCCGCACGTCAACCGGCTCGAGGCGGAGACCGTGACCTTCACCGGCGGCAGCGGGCGCTTCGCCGGGGTCAGCGGCGTACTCACGGGCGCGGGACACACCGTTGTGGTCTCGGTCGATCCCGCCACCAGCATCGCCCACAGGAAGGCCACCGACAAGCAGATCGGCACGCTCACCTTCCCATCCAAGCTCTGATTCGACGGGAAGCGAACTCGCGGTTCAAGGAGATGTCGATGGTTCGCGCGCTCGCGGCCACCGCGTGCTCGTGTTCGTCGACCGCCTGCTCGTCGAGCGCGTCGACCCGCCCGGTCTCAGCTACTCCGCCCGCGGCGCCGATCTCCTCGGCGACCGACTCGAGGCGGTCGAGCGTTCGCCCGGCGAGATGGAGCTTCGCGCCCTCACGAGCAAAGGCGAGGGCGACCGCGCCGCCGACCGCGCCGCCGGCGCCGTAAACGATCGCGTTCTTGCTTTCGAGCAGCACGTGCGCCTCCACCCTGTCGCGTTGCGTACGTAGACCACGGAGCGCCCCGGAACTCATCGCGCCGAGCGCATCCTCGCCGGCGGAGGTCGCGTCGTCGATCCGCACCCGAATGCCGAAGGACGTGATCGCCCAGCAGCGAGTGGTCGCCGCGCCGGACGCGTTGGCGTTCATCGCACCCGTGCACTTCTGCAGCTTCCCGGCGATCCTCAAGGGGTGGATCGACCGCGTCTTCACCCACGGTTTCGCGTTCGGTCTCACCTCGGCCGGCTGGCACGGAAACGTCAACGGCTGGCTTCCACTCTTGCATCACCAACGGGCGCTCATCATGACGTCGACGATCTTCGACCAGGACGCCTACGACAACGGGATCCGCGACGCCGTTGGCAAGGTCATCGATGACTGGGCGTTCCAGTACCCCGGCATCGAAGATGTCGAACGCGTCTACTTCTACGGGGCGACCGCGGCGTCACCGGAGACCATTCAGCGGTACCTCGAGCATGCGTACGAGCTCAGCACCGGCTTCGGAACGCCCGCGCGACAAGAGCGGTTCTTCGCACGGAGATCCGGTCCACGAACCCACTCGAACGCCTGCACAAGGAGATCAAACGACGCACCAACGTCGCCGGAATCTTCCATGAACAAGATCCACGACCAACCAACTGAACCCATCTTGCCCGACGAGCTCACCGCCGTCCAGTTCGCATCCCGACAACCCGACCAACCGCGCCGAGCATCACCGTGCGACGTCGAGTTACACCACCCCGCGGGACGCGACCTCTCGAGTTTCTGACGGATTACCACGCTCCGCGTTGACAGCAATGATGCGCGCGCGCGACGATGCCGAAACTTAGCAGGGGAGGCCGCGGGCGGAGCGTCGCGATGCGGCGGCGGAAGTCGGTTTTTGTCGACACGCCTAGAGCGTCGCGTTCGGACACCCGCGTCCGGCCGGAGGAAGCAACAGCTACGAGCGGGTTGAAGGTGGCGGTGGGATGACGCTGCTTTCGTCACGACCCCGCTCTTGGCGATCCTCGGCCGCGTGGGCGAGGAGACAACTATGCAGCAGGAGAGCGCGGAGGTAGGCGAGAGGAGCAGCACCATCGCCACATTGCGCGTGGGTCTGCTCGGTGGATTTCGGGTCGAGCGGGCCGGAGTTGCCATACCCGACTTCGTCTGGCAAAGGCGTAGTGCAAAACGGCTGACGAAGCTCTTGGCTACGCGTCCCAGCCACGCCCTACATCGGGAACAGATCCTCGAGATTCTCTGGCCGAACGCCGACGTCGATTCGGCCCGCAACAGCCTCGCGAAGGCGCTACACGCCGCTCGCCGCGCACTCGAGCCCGGGCGGCTCCCGCGGGAGGACTCCGCGTACCTCCACGTGAGAGACGACATGATCACGCTGGAAACGGATCATGTTCTGATCGATGCCGATAACTTCCAGCGGCTCGCCCAGAGTGCCCTACGGCTGGCAACTGTGTCCGCGTCCGCGTACGAGACAGCACTCGCAGCGTACACAGGTGTGCTGCTTCCCGAGGATCTCTACGAGGACTGGCCTTCGGAGCGTCGTCACTATCTCGCCGACCTGAACGTACGGTTGCTTCTCGGACTGGCGGAGACGCTGGAGAAGCGTGGTGCCCACCGTGGGGCCGTCGACCGCCTCCGGAGTGCATTGCAGGAGGACCCGACGCGAGAAGACGTGCATCGTCAGCTCATGCTTCTGTATGGCGCGATGGGCGCTCGTGGCCTCGCCCTTCGCCAGTTCGAGATCTGTCGCGCTCTGTTACGCCGAGAACTCAACATGGCGCCTGATCGGGAGACCACGGCGTTGTACCAGGAGCTTCTCGCCAACCGCGTCCAGCAGCGCACCACGAGACTGGAGCCCAGAGCGAGTGCGACGGGCTTCGACGGTGCTCTCACCCTCGACGGTGCTCCGGCCACACCCTTCGTCGGTCGCGAACTCGTGCTCCAGTTGCTTGGCGAACGCCTAGCTCGGTCCGAGGCAGGCAATGGGGGTTTGGTCGTCATCAGTGGGGAGGCCGGCGTTGGAAAGACGCGCCTGATGGCCAAGTTCGCCCTCGACGCGCAGCGGCTGGGAGTGTGCGTGCTCGGCGACCGAGGGCACGCGAGCAGCTTCCCCTACGGCCCATTCGCAGCTGCGGTGGAAGGCTATGTCGCGGGCCGGCCAGAGGCCGAGCGGACTGAGCTGGCGCTTCGTTACCCGGCTCTGGGTTGCCTCATCCCATCAGTCGAGACTGCGACGTCGCCTTCACTCATGACGGACGGCCCGGACGCCGCCCATATGCATCTCGGCACTGAGATCGCCCGCCTGCTGACCGAAGTCGCTGAGGCGCAACCCGTCGTCGTCGTCCTCGGTGATCTTGATGAGGCCCATTCCTCGAGCCTCGGGTTGCTCCAGTACCTGGCCAACTTGGCCCGGCAACGTCGCTGGCTGATCATCGGGACGCTACGCGACGAGTCAATGGTGCCGGGGAGCGATCCCTTGAGGATGCTCACGTCAATGACGCACGAGCACCTCTGTCTTCATGTGAAGCTGCAGAGCCTCCGACGTCAGGAGTGTGACCACCTCGTGCGAACTTTGCTTCGAGGCCGCTTCGTCACAAGCGGTTTCCTCGATCGCATCTACTCGCTGACGCTCGGCAACCCGCTCTTCGTCGAGGAGCTCGTACGAGACATGGGGGAGCGGGACGAGCCGCGTACCGCAGAACTCAGCTGGCACGATCTCTCACCGGAGTCGTTCCGCGTGCCGGCAACAGTGCGTGCCCTGGTGGAGAGGGCCGTCGCGCCGCTCGGACCCAGTGTTCGCCGAGTACTGGAGCTGGCCGCCGTTGCCGGAACGGGGGTCGCGCTGGACGAGCTCCGCAAGGCGGCAGCAGGACTCCAGCCACCGCTATCGAACGTAGAGCTCTTCGACGCGCTCGATCGCGCCCTGAGTACTCGAATGTTGATAGAGCGACGAGACGCGTACACGATTCGCCACACTCTCGTTCGGGAGGTGTTGCTCGAAGAGCTTCCGCAGCATCGTCGTGCTCAGCTGAGCGCTGCGTTGGGACATTCAGGGGTCGAGAGCCTTTCTCTCCGGGATGTCGGAACCCGCGCCCCATTCCGGTCTCGTAGTCCTGAGCCGGAGCTCCGCTAGAACAGCGGTGGAACAGAAGCCTCCGATGCGCGACGACGATGGCACGGCGAAAGCCACGTCCGAAGCGGGGTCGCGGCGCATCCTCCCGCGACTCGCGGCCAAACTCCATTCGTCCCGCGCCGCGGTAGGCCGTCTCGCGCAGCGGACCGGCATCGCCACAAGACAGTCAGCCCGCTCCCTCGCACCGCGACTGCTCCGGCTACGGCTCGTCGGTTTCCTCGCGGCGGGGGCCCTGGTCGCGTTCCTGTTGTCACGAGTCCAGATCACTTCGTTCCTGTACCTCCTCTACATCGGCGCCTCCCTCGTGATGGGAGCTGTTTGTTGGACGACCCTCGCGTGGATGGTGTACGCGTGGCGGAACCCAGCCGCGTTCGATGAGACGCGTCTGCCGACCGAGGATCTCGATACCCACCAGTCCTTCTCCCTGATCGTTCCTGCGCGCCACGAGGAGAGCGTCCTGGAGACGACGCTCTCCCGCCTCGTTCAGACCGAGCATCCCGCCTTCGAGGTGCTTGTCGTCGTGGGAACTGACGACCCTAGGACGCGAGAGGTGGCGGAACGCGTCGCCGCTGCTCATCCGGATCACGTGAAGGTCGTCGTCGACCACAGCTGGCCGAAGAACAAGCCGAAGGCGCTGAACGCGGCACTACCGCACTGCAGAGGCGAGATCACTGGCGTGTTCGACGCCGAGGACGACGTCCATCCGGCGCTCCTTCGACGGGTCGACCAGTGCTTCCAGAGGACCGGTGCGCACGTCGTCCAGGCGGGCGTCCAGCTTACGAATCTCCATTCAAGCTGGTTTGCCGTCCGCAATGCGCTCGAGTACTACTTCTGGTTCCGGAGCCGCCTCCACTTCCACGGTCGCGCAGGGTTCATCCCGCTCGGCGGGAACACGGTCTTCATACGAACCAACGTGCTGCGGGATGTAGGGGGGTGGGACCCGGAGTGCCTGGCGGAGGACTGCGAGCTGGGGGTGCGGCTCAGCTCGTTCGGGGCGAAGACAGTCGTCTTCTACGAGCCGGAGCTCGTGACGCGCGAGGAAACCCCGCCGACTCTCGGCGCCTTCGTGCGTCAGCGAACGCGCTGGAACCAGGGATACCTTCAGACGCTGTCGAGAAAATACTGGCGGCATCTGCCGCTCAAACAGCGTGCGCTCGGGCTCTATACCCTGGCAATGCCGTACCTGCTGGCGCTGGTATGGGTCATGATTCCTGCCGCGATCGCGACGGCGATCGCCGTGAAGGCGCCCGTACCGGTCACGTTGATCTCGTTCCTTCCCGCGTTCCCCATGCTGGTTGTGCTCGCCGTCGAAGCCGCGGGCCTCGGCGACTTGTGCCGATCATCCAGGGAACGTGCGTCTATCCGTGACTATGTCCGCCTCGTGCTCGGCCTGCCGATCTACCAGGCCGTCCTGACGTTTGCCTCCGCGCGGGCCGTCGCCCGCGAAGCGCGAGGGGCGCGCGGGTGGGAGAAGACGGCGCACTTCGGTTTGCACCGCGCACAGCCCGACCACGAAAGCGAGCCGGCGGACCGAGGACTACCGACTCTGCCTGCGGAACTCGGGTCGGACACACTGGCCGCGCACGCCGGCACTCGAGGGCCAGCCAGAGCGGACCCCGTTGGGACCGTGCGCGTGCGAGCGTCTGCCCCGGGTATCGGCCGGGACGGCCAGGCGGCGCCATACCTGGCAGCGCTGTCGACCGGCTGCCCGACCTGGGCAGGAGACGGCCAACCCAAGCACGACGGATCGGGTGCCATCGCAGACGTCGTCGCACGTACCACTGGAGAGCCGCTGTGGATGCGGCTCCGAACGGGCCAGGTGAACGGATCGGAGGTACCGACGCCGCCCGAGGCCCGTCCGATCGATCGCGCTGGTTGGAATGGGAGCCGGGCCAAGGGCCTCGGCGCGTTCCTCGGGAGGTTCCGCCCATTACGCGCTGACGTCGCGGTGCAGCTTCCGCTCCTCGCGTGCGTAGGACTGGTGCAGGTGGCGAACCTGGCGCACTGGCCCGACACCTTCTTCGACGAAGGCACCTACGTCGGGAACGCGTGGGCCGTCCAGACGCATGGAGCCCTCTCGAACTACACCTACGGCTACGGTCACCCGCCTCTTGGCTGGCTCATGCTGTCCCTCTGGACCTGGGCGAGCGGGATGTTCGGGAATGCCATTTATTCAGTAGCTGTCGGCCGCCAGCTCATGGCCGCGATCAGCATCATCAGCTGCTCGCTTCTGTACATCCTTGCCCGCCGGCTCGGCATCGGCCGGTTTTTTGCAGCCGCAGCGGTGGTCCTCTTCGCCCTCTCGCCGGTCGCGTTGTATTTCCATCGTCTGGTGCTGATCGACAATCCCGCGATCGCCTTGGCTCTCGCGGCATTCGTCCTCGCCCTGTCACCACGACGTCGCCTGTGGACCTTCGCCGCCAGCGGCGCTTGCTTCGCGGCCAGCGTGCTCTCGAAAGAGTCGATGCTCATCCTCCTGCCCGCTCTTCTCCTCGCCGCCGCCCAGAACTTCGACCGGCGCACGCGCCGCTACTGCCTGACGCTCCTCGGGTCGTTCCTCGTGCTGACAGTGCTCGCCTATCCCCTCTACGCAGCCTTGAAGGGGGAGCTCCTGCCGGGGCCCGGTCACGTGAGCCTCTTGGGCTCGGCAGTCGTCCAGCTCGTCACTCGCAAGGCCACTGGCAGCGTCTTCGACCCTCAGAGCCAGACCTACGGGATCGTGCACTACTGGCTGCAACTCGACCCCTGGCTCCTCGGAGCGGCGGTATTGCTCTCTCCCATCGCGCTCGCGCGTCGTGCCACGCGGGCGGTTGCCCTCGCCTTCCTCATCCAGTGTGCGATGGTGCTGCGCCCCGGGTACCTCCCGTTCATGTACGTGATCGGGCTCCTGCCCTTCGCCGCGCTCGTCGTTGCCGGAACCGCCGAAGCCCTGTGGCGCGTCGCGAGGGAGGGCCCGCAGCACCTCGAAGCGGGTCGAGGGATGTGGCGAGCGATCGTCACCCGAGCGTCCCTGGTGTTGGCACCGGTGGCGCGCCGCGGGGCGGCAGCAGGGCTGGTCCTCCTCGTCACGGCGTTCACGATCGTCGTCGGCCCGCGCTGGGTGAGGGCCGATCGGCAAGCGATGACCGTGAGGCTCGACGGCCCGGAGCGCGCCGCCCAGCAGTGGCTCGTGCGCAACGTCGACCACAGCAAGCATCTCCTCGTCGGCGACAATTTTTGGATCTATCTGATAGAGCACGGTTTCGATGCTCACCCAGTAAGAGGTGGGTTCTACTCACGGACGGTGGTGTTCTACTGGCCCTTCGATTTCGACCCTGCCGTCTGGCGCCAATTTCCTCACGGGTGGAGGGACTTCGACTACGTCGTGTCCACACAGGGAATGCGGAACGACGTTGCCGAGGTCCCCAAGACCGCCCAAGCGCTCGAACACTCTCGGGTCGTGGTCCGCTTCGGCCGCGGCGCGCAGCGCATCGAGATCCGCGCCATCGACCGAGGACACGCGTCTGCACCTCCTGTCGCCTCGCGCCCTGCCGCGACCATGAAGCGCGCCTGAGCAGGGTCAAGGCGTGCGGCGCCTCGGCTGGATCGTCGTCATCACACTGGTCGCAGCCGCCTTGCTGCGCACAGCCTTCGTCCTGTCGAACACGGCCGCGGCAGCACGCCCGGAGATCCACGTGCGGGACAACCAGCTCGTAAATGCTGCGGGCAAGAGCGTGCGTCTATTCGGCGTCAACCGTTCAGGAACGGAGTACGCGTGTGTGATCGGAGGGGCCGGCGGCGCCGGGATCTTCAGCGGGCCGCGCGACGAGGCTTCGATTGCCGTCATGGCTTCCTGGCATATCAACGTGGTCCGGGTTTCGCTCAACGAGGACTGCTGGCTCGGCATCAACGGCGTCAATCCCGCTTACAGCGGGCCCAACTACCGAGATGCCATTGCCAGATACGTGCGCAGGCTCAACGACGCTGGCCTGATCGCGATCCTCGACCTCCACTGGAACGCGCCGGGTGCCTTGCTGTCGGACGGACAGCAGGTCATGGCCGACGCGGATCACGCGCCCGCCTTCTGGACCTCCGTTGCGTCCCGCTTCAAGAACAACCCGGGGGTGATGTTCGACCTCTACAACGAGCCGACCGGCATATCCTGGAGGTGTTGGCGGTCCGGTTGTGTGACCAGCGAGGGGTGGCGGACGGCGGGAATGCAGCGGCTGATCGATGCCGTGCGGCGAACGGGCGCGAAGCAGCCCATCATCGCCGCGGGACTCAACCACGCGAACGACCTCTCGGGCTGGCTCTCGCATCCCCTGCGCGATCCGCTCCATCAGCTCGTCGCCGGCGTGCACGTCTACGACACAGGCCCGCCGGGCTACTGCAACACCGTCGACTGCTGGGACCGTGTGCTCGTCCCGGTCGCCAAGAAGGTGCCGATCGTGACCGGCGAGCTCGGCGAGCGCGATCGTCGGTCCGACTTCGTCACCACGTATATGAAGTGGGCGGACCAGCAGTGGCGCTTCGATCGCGCTGTGTCCATCCTGGGCTGGTCGTGGGACGCTGCCCAAGGGGAGGGCGGCCCGTCGCTGATCACGTCGTACGACGGAACACCGACGGCCTTCGGACTCGGCTTCCGGGCCTACCTCGAGGGGCTGTTCGTGCGAGGTCAGATCCATCGACGGTGACTGCGCGAGCCGCCTGCGGCGCGAGTGCGATCACGTTCCGGCGGAATCTGGCGGCACCGACTTCCGGCGCATGACCTTCCGAGCAACGGCCCGGACCCTGTTCTCGACGCGCCCACCTCGTTCCGCGCGATCGTCCATCGCGTCCTTGTGGGCCTTGATCAGGAAGGGTGGCGACGACGCGCTTTCGGGCAGGCCCTGTCGTTCGCGTACGTCGGCCAGGCCGTCGTAGTGTTGGTTCGCCCAGTACAGATTGATCCGGCAGGAGACGCAGTTCCACTCGTCGTCAGGTGTCTCTGCACCGCACTGCGGGCATTTCATCTTCGCGCTCCCTCTGTCTCGGCCTTGAGGTACCAGGAGGCCGCGAGGCGGACGCCCTCCTGCAGAGTCACCCGAGGGGCGTACCCGAGCTCCCGCCGCGCCTTGTCGATCGCATGGCGGTTGCTGGTGCCGAAGAGCTTCACGCCGACTCGGGTCAGGGGAGGCGGGCGCGGCGAGCGCGTGATCGACGCAAGGCGCTCGGCTGCGTACGCGGCGGCGTAGAGGGCGTGGTAGGGAACATGGAGGCGAGGGGGTTTGGCGTCGATCTCGTGCGCGATCGCCTGCAGGAGCTCCTGCTGCGTGAGGGGCGCGTCGTTGGTGATGTTGAACGCCTCGCCGATGACCCCCCTGCCGGCGCGAAGACGATCGGCGATCCGGCCGAAGTGCAGCCGATCGCCGGGGCCGAAGAAGGTGCCGGGTCGGATGATCGCGGCCGGCAGTCCCTCTTCGGCGACCATCCGCTGGACCAACCTGTCCCCTTCGGCCTTGCTGATCGCGTAGGGCTCGGAGAACGGCGCCAGTGGGCGGTCCTCGTGGCAGGGCGCGCCCTGATCCATTCCGTACACCGTCCACGAGCTGACGTGGACGAAGCGGTGGACCGCCTCCGCAAGCGCTGCACGGCAGACGTTCTCCGTGCCGGTGACGTTGACGGCGACGTAGTCGCGCAACGGACGCCAGACTCCCATTATGCCGGCGAGGTGGAGGACCCCCTCGGCGCCCCGCATCGGCGTCGCCAACGTCTCGGGACGGCAGATGTCCCCCCGGTGGATCGCCACCCCGCGCTCCTCGAGCCAGGACACGTCCTCGCCGGGCAGCGCGAGAACCCGCACCCGGTCACCACGATCCAAGAGTGCAGACAGGAGGTGACGTCCTAGCAGACCACCACCGCCTGTGATCAGGACCTCCACGCGCTTCTCCTACTCAACCGGCGACCAGTGCCGGTATCGATGAGCGAGGTCTGCCAGGGTCGGCAACGTCTGCTCCAGCCACGCGATCGCATGGTGTCTGCGAGGGACGACGACCTCCCGCCGAGGGCGACGTACAAGCTCGCAGATCTCCTCTGCCACCACGAGAGGCTCGGGGAGGCGACCCTGTACCTGCCGGGTCATGTCCGTGCGAATGTTGCCTGGCGAAACGAGCGAAACCGAAACACCACTTCCAGCCAACTGCCGACGCAAGCCGAGGGAGAATCCTCGCAGGCCATACTTCGTCGCCGAGTAGACGGGTTCTGTCGCGACGCGTCCCGACAGCGAGCCGACGAACACGATCGCCCCGTGGCGCCGTTCGAGCATGCCGGGAAGGACCGCGCGGGTGAGCAGCATGGCGCCGAGCAGGTTGACCTCGAGCAATCCGACCAGCTCGTCCGGAGCGGTGGCCACAACGGGACGGAGCCAGTTAGCACCCGCGTTGTTGACCAGCACGTCCACGGATCCGAAGGAAGCTTCCGTGCCCTCTACGAGTCGCGAGAGCTGCTGCGGGTCCGCTACATCAGTTGGGATCGACACGGCTTCCCCGCCTACCGCCGAGATCGCTTCTGCCTGCGCTCGCAACTCCTCGACACGACGCGCCGCGAGGACTACGCGCGCCCCGCGGCGGGCGAGCTCGCACGCCGTTGCGGCGCCGATACCCGAGCTGGCGCCCGTCACGATGGCGACTTCGTTTGCCAGGCCGTCCACCGTGTCGCCCTTCCCGGGTCGGCTGCGGGGTCGCCTGTCCGGCAGCAGGCGCGGTGGATCGCCGCGCGCCGCGCCCCGGTGCCAAGCAGCCGCGAGGCGGACGCCCTCCTGCAGAGTCACCCGAGGGGCGTACCCGAGCTCCCGCCGCGCCTTGTCGATTGAGTAGCGGATGTCGGTGCCCAGGAACGCGACACCGAGCCGGGTGATGGGCGGGCGGTGCCAGGTGCGTCTCGCGGCGGGAAGACGTTCGGCTGCGTACGCGGCGGCGTAGAGGGCGTGGTAGGGAACATGGAGGCGAGGGGGTTTGGCGTCGATCTCGTGCGCGATCGCCTGCAGGAGCTCCTGCTGCGTGAGGGGCGCGTCGTTGGTGATGTTGAACGCCTCGCCGGCGCGAAGACGATCGGCGATCCGGCCGAAGTGCAGCCGATCGCCGGGGCCGAACATCTGATCCGGTCGGATGATCGCGGCCGGCAGTCCCTCTTCGGCGACCATCCGCTGCACCAACCTGTCCCCTTCGGCCTTGCTGATCGGATAGGGATCGTGGAATGGCGACAGCGGAAAGCGCTCGTCGACCGGCACGTCCCAGGCCATCCCGTAGACGCTCGAGGAGCTCATGTGCACAAGACGGCGAACGCCGACGGTCAGTGCCACCTTGCAGACGTTCTCGGTGCCGGTGACGTTGACGGCGACGTAGTCACGCACGGGTCGCCAGACGTGCATCATGGCGGCGAGGTGGAGGACCGCCTCGGCGCCCTGCATGGGCGTCGCCAATGTCTCGGGACAGCAGATGTCCCCCCGGTGGACCGCCACCCCGCGCTCCTCGAGCCAGGACACGTCCTCGCCGGGCAGCGCGAGAACCCGCACCCGGTCACCACGATCGAGAAGGGCCTGGACCGCGTGGTGCCCGAGGAATCCATTGCCGCCGGTGACGAGTATCTCCACGTCAACCGTTCCTCGTTCGCGCTGCGTGGCCGTATGCAGTGCGATACCACTCGATGCTGCGCCGGACGCCCTCGGCGAGGCGGACCTGCGGCGAGAAGCCCAGCTCCCGCCGGGCCCGCTCGATGGTGAACCGGTTCTCTCCGCCGAGCAACTGAATCCCGTACCGCATCACCGGCGGTGGCTGCTGCCGGCGAGCCAGCCGTGCCCCAATCTCGAAGCCTGCCCCCACCATCAAGCCAAGACGGTAGGGAATCCGCCGCGTGGGCGCTGGTACGCCCATCTCGACAGCAATCGCGCAGAGGTAGTCACGTTGTGTGACGGACTCGTCGCTCACCAGGAGGTAGGGCCTGCCGGCCGCGCAATCGGTCTCAGCCGCCTGCAGAACGCCGTGCGCCACGTCGCGGACGTAGATCAGGGGCACATGGTTCTCTCCGGAGCCGATGATGACCATCCGACCGTCTCGAACCATCCTCGCGAAGCGGGCGAAGCTCGCGACGTCCCGGGGACCATAGATGCACCCAGGACGCACGATGGTCACCGGTGCCCCTTCGTCCATGATCATCCGCTGCAGCAGCCGTTCGCCGGCGACCTTCGATCGACTGTACGGATTCGATTCTGCGCGCAAGGGGGCGGTCTCGTCGGCCGCGCCTCGGATGTCATTTCCATGAACGGTAATCGAGCTGACATGGACGACCCGTCGAACACCAGCAGCAGACGCGACCCGTACCAGCGTCTCGAGTCCGTCCACGTTCGTGCTCTGATACTCGTCCTCGGGCCCCCATGGCCCGGTACGAGCTGCGCAATGCAGCACGTAGTCCACGCCTCTCATCGCTGCTTCGAGCGCCGCGCCGTCCCTGACGTCTCCCGAGCGCGCGTCCACAGCGGCCCCTGCGAACCTCTTTGCAGTGTCGCCCGGTTGGACGAGCGCGCGCGGTCGCTCGCCACGTTCCACGAGCAGGTCGATGAGATGGCTGCCCAGCAGACCTGTCGCGCCCGTGACCAGGGCCTTCATGCCTCTCCCGTCGACTCGGTTCCCGATCGCAGTCCCAAGGTCGCTCGGAGGTCCAGTCCAATCGCCCTGACACAAGAGAGGGCGGTGACGGTCATCAAGATGCCAGTGAACGGATGAGAGAAGACGAACATCGCCCCCACTGCCGAGCGACTGGCACCGAACACACCGGAGAAGATCAACAGGCCGATCAACTCGTTGCTGCCGAGATGAGCCGGCGGTGTGGGAAGGATATACGCAAGGTTGTAGAACGTATATCCATAGAGGACGACCGGCAGGCTGAGCGACGTCCCTACGGCACGGAACGCGAGGTAGCAGAAAAGGGCATCGAGCGCGACGGCCACGGCTGTATATGCGGCCGCGATCAGCAGCAAGCGCGGTTTCCGGAACAGTGCCAGCAGCGTGTCGACGAAACGCACCATGAAGGGTTCCACACGCTCCGCTACATGGTGCGGCAAGATCTTCTCCAGAAGGTGCGACAGCAATGTCATCGTGCGATCTCGCTGCCAACTCCCGAGTGCGAGCAGCAGGCCGCCCACTCCGAGAACGAGCAGAGGGAACACGAGTAACAGCCACAGAGCCCGGCTCAGTTGCAAGTGCACGAAGGGCACCACGATCAGGAGGGCTACCGCAGGGAACAGATCCATCGCCTTGTCCATGGTCACCGTCGCCAGTGAACGGCTGACGGGAATCCCGTTCGTGTGCCGCAAGATCCCGCTCTTGGCCAGCTCACCCGCTGGAATGGGCAGCAACCAATTGAGAAAGATCGCGATGAAGTAGATCCGGATGGCACGCGTGGCAGTGACCTTGTCGGGAGCGAGGAACCATCGCCAGCGCAACGCTCGGACCGCATAGGCGCTGAGAAAGACCATGCCACAGAGCAGGGCAAGAGCGAGGTTCAGATGCTCCAAGCGTCGGAACACCGAACGAACACTGATCAATTGGAGGAAGATCAGCACGAATACCGTCCCGATGCCGAGACCGATCGCCATGCGAATCAAGAGCGTGCGTCGACCGGAAGCGCGAACGGGCGCAGCTGGCACTGCTTCGAAGTCGACGGTCATATCGGTAGGTAGCCGTACTCGCGATACCAGGCGATGCTGTGCGCGATTCCGGCCGCCAGGTCGGTTGGTGCCACGAAATCAAGGAAGCGTTCAGCCTTCGCAACGCAGTAGACGCGACTGTGCGTCAGGAAATCGAGCCGACTCCTCGTGAGCGGAGCGGAGCGTCGGAGCCGCGCTGGCAGAGCGTCACCCACTGCCGCAAGCGCGCGGGCCGCGGGAAGCGGGATACGGCCCGCCGGCGGAGTCGTGCCCCCTGCCTCGGCGATCGCGGTGGCCAGTCGCTCCAACGACACGGGTTCGGGTCCTGCGATGTGGAAACACTCTCCGACTGCCGCAGGACACACGCCGCAACGAAGGAACGCCTCGGTCATGTCGTCGATGTAGATCGGATGCAGCCAGACGGTCTGACGCCCGATCGGCCGGAACTGGCGCCGCAACACCGAACGAAAGAACGTGACCAAATGGAGATCACCGGGCCCGTACACAAGACCTGGCCGTGCGACGACCGCTGGAAAGCCTTCCTCGCACGCGGCACGTACTGCCAACTCTGCTTCGGCCTTTGTCGCCTCGTAGACGTTGGTCGGACGGAGCGGCGCGTTCTCGTCAGCGGGCCGATCTCCGGTGCTACCGAGGACTCCTGTCGTGCTGCAGTGCACGAACCGTTCGAGTCGTGGCTGCCGTCGGGAGCAGTCGATCAGGCGCTTCGTTCCGTCGACGTGCGTCCTGCGGTACTCGTGGGGAGGCTCCCCGGGTTCGAGCAGCTTGCCGGCAAGATGAAAGACGACTGTGACGTCATCGACCGCAGCCGCCACTGCGTCCTCGTCGCCCATGTCGCCGAGGACGGCCTCCACGCCTTGTCCAGCCAGCTGCGACGCCTTCGCCGGTGAGCGAACCAGCGCGCGCACGCGTACGCCCGCCAGAAGGAGTCGCCGAACCAGAGATCCCCCCAGGAAGCCCGTCGCCCCCGTGACCAAGACTCGGCCATCAGGAAGAACCTCGATGTCGTTGTCCGAACTCACCTGGTACGGGCCGCCGGTCAGTGAGACCGCTGCCCGTGCCTCCCCAACAGGGAGGCCACGCGTGAGTGTCCCACCTCGCGTGCGACCTTCATGACGGTGGGGCCATGGACGAGCATGTTGGTATAGGCGGCATTCGCCAGCGGGCAGTAGCACTCGCGTGCCTTGATGCTGCGGCGCAGCTCCTGGGCCTTCCCGGTCCTCCAAACCGCGCCGAAGTCATACTCGTACTCGCGTAGGTTCCCCATCGACTCGGCCCTGACACAACACGTCCAGACGTCCCCGTTGGGAGCGATCTGAGCCGATGCGACGCCCGCCATGCAGGGAATGATCTGCCGGTGCTCACGCAGCGTCCGTTTGACGATCTCGTAATACTCGCGGCGGAAGGCCTGCGTCACCGCGGCAACTCCAGTCGGTCTCTTGTCGCGCAAGCTTTCGAGCAGGGCGTCGATAGCGACCGTGTACATCTCCGCCGTCGGTGTGATCGCCAAGCCGACCGTGTCGAGCTCCACCCGTTCTTCCGCGATTTCCGTGATGAAGGAGTCGGGCTTCAACTCGCGTTGTACCAACTCGCACAAGTCCGGGAAGGAGTCGACGTTGTAGCTGGATATGACCGTGTGGATTCCAAGCGTCAAATTTGAATAGTCTCTCTGAAGGTCTTTGAGCTGACGGTACGTGCTCATCGCGCGTGACCAGTTGTTGCGGACCCCCCGTATCTCGTCGTGCTTCTCGCCGACGGCGTCAAGAGACAGATTGATGATGACTTCGGACTTTGGAGCGACCTGCAGGATTCGTTCGATGCGAGGTGGGATGACCCTGTCAAGGATGCCATTCGTGGGTATGTTGATAATGCCCGGTCGACAGTGTCGGTAGGCGCTCTCCACCATGTCCGGAAGGTCTTCACGCAAGGTCGGCTCGCCCCCGCTGAATGTGAACCAATAGGGCGCATCACCTAGGGACTGAAAGGCACGCTGCCACTCCTCGAGAGTGAAGTCGTCGTTCGGAAGGAGCCAGACGTTGCACGTCTTGCAGCGCGAGTTGCAGCGGTAACTCACGCTCACGGTGATGTTCACCGGCAGTGTCAGGACATGCCCGGTAAGGTACGACGCCTTAAGCGCCGGGAGCTGTGGCAAGACCTTTGTCATACCCATGAAGGATTGGACCTCCTAGCTGGCCAGTGCGGGTATGGATCGGGCGAGAGGATTCCCTGTCTCCGGGAAGGTGATGATGGCGCAGGCGAGTTGGACCGGCTGACCATCACGACGGGAATTGTCAACCGGATGGGCCGCAAGATCTCGCACGAGCGAGTGGGCGGCGTTCTCGGCTTCCGTGCGGTCGCCGAGGAGCATCACGATGATGGTTCCGTTCGTCTGCTCCGAGACAGTCGCGCTGGGGCCGAGGCGCGCAGCGATGTATTGCGCCACTCGTCGAAGCAAGGAGCGGGTGGCGAGGGTTCCGAGCGCGAGTCGATCCTCCGCGAAGTCGACGAGGTGGAATACCAGTACGTTCTGTTCTCCCTTGGCATCCGGGCCTTCAGCGATGTCGCCCTTCGTCGTGGTCACAGTGGCCCAGATGTGATGCGGCCGGCGCCGAAGGAAGTCGTAGTACCCGAGGGCACGAGCGGTCGCTTCGAGAGTGACCGTGCCCACCGTCCACAACGGTTGTGCGCGGGGAACCCTGAAGCATTCGGACGCGAGGATGGCGCGGCCGATCCGCAGGACGCTCGTGGTGGGGGCCACGTAACCCTGCTGCCTAGCGATCCGGAGGTGGCCGGCACAAATGCGCCGCCGCTGACGCAGGAAGTCGCCCACAGTCGTGGGCCCACGGTTGTAGACGACCGCTCGCGGCTCGTACACGAGGCGATATCCAAGCTGGGTGAGAAGAGCCTGCATGGAGAGCTCGTCTACCGCTGTGTCCGTGGGTATGCACGGCAGGACGTTGCGGAATGCGACGATCTCGCCAAGCTTGGGTGACTCGCGCGCAATCTGGTCGTGCAAGCGCCACAGGAGGTGGACTGCGTAGCCGAGAAAGGTGTCGTCGTCGTTGACGGGAATCGGGTGTCCACCCACCATGCCGACCGCGGGATCGTGGAAGTGCTGGACGAGCGCATCGATCGTTCCGGGCCTCACGAGGGTGTCCGCGTTGACCATCAGAAGGACAGGCGATCGCGCTGCGCCGATGAAGAGATTGATCGCCGATGCTTTGCCGGCGCGTTGCTCCTGGACGATGAGACGCACCCGCGGCTCCTCCTGAGCGAGAGAAGCGACGACGTCGGTGGTTTGGTCCGTGCACCCACTCGCCACCACGATCACCTCGGCGATCTCTCCCGAGATGAGCTGCTGCCCGAGGACCGCCTTGATCGCGTTGGCGATGTTGCCCTCCTCGTTGTAGGCCATGATCCCAACGCTGCAGCCCAGTCCTGGGGCGCCGGAGCCGTGCTGCGCCCTTCGGAGATGGCGGGGCGTGCGAGCAGACATCGTCCCTGCCCCGCGCGGCTGGAAGGCAGTCTCCACCGCCACGTCGTCCTCCCATGTGATCCCGTCCCAGGGATAAGGGCGATTTAAGGACGCGCCAATTCCAGCCGCCTTCCAGCTCCGACGGTTGCGGCGAAACCTGGGCCAGGAGCCCCGACTGCTTGGTGCGGGAAATGGGTGCGGTTACTGAAGAAGCGGTGGCCGACCGGGTGAGGAGCGGACGGTGGCCGCGCGGCGCCGGGGCCGCCTCGCGGGACATGAGCCCCGGGAAGGCACAGCTGAAGCCGGCAATCGTGCGGATCCGCGCCGAGAGCTTCGGCGTGTATACGTCACGGAGGGTGAGGGGCGGATCTGGCCGTCAGCCGATGGTGGCGGCGTTGACCGCGGCCCAGAAGTCGTCGACCACGGGCGGAGGTGCGGGCGAGTTGGCCTGGCGCTGGGTGAACAGGATCCCCGTCACGCCGCTGCGGGTGTTGGAGCGCCAGGTGGTGCCGATACCGCCATCCCAGCCGAAGCCGCACGGCAAGGGCGCGGTGCTCCCCGTCGCCGGGACCACCATCCCCAGGCCCCAGCCCCCGTGCTCGCCGAGGAAGATCCCCGACGCCTCGCGCTGGGCCCTCGAGAGCCGGTCCGTGGTCATGAGCGCCACCGATTCCGGTGAGAGGACCCGCTGGCCGCGCAGCCTCCCTCCTGCCAGCAGCATGGACACGAACGACCAATAGTCGTCGATGGTTGAGACCAGCCAGCCGCCGGCGTCGGGAAACGACGGCGGGATGCTCCACCAACTGTCCGCGGGGTCATCGAGCACGGAGATCTCACCGGTCTCCGGATCGGAGGTGTAGGCAGTCGTCAGCCGGCTCAATTGATCTGCCGGCACGGTGAAGCCGGTGTCGGGCATGGCGAGCGGCTCGAAGATGCGCTCGCGCATCACCGTCTCGACGTCTTTGCCCGCCGCTCGGGCTAACAACACGATCGCGGATCCCTCGACGAGAACGATGCTCAGCGCTTCCATCGGACCGAAGCCAAGGAACGGCGCTGCTACCAACAACGCGACGACCACAGCGTCGAGGCCACGGTGCAACGCGGGCGGTACCCAATGGACACCGCCGAGGGGCCCATCCGCAATAACAGCTTGAATTCCAACAGAGGATGTCTCGTTCGTTGTTGAAGTTCGGTGACGGCCCACTTCTTGTTCAGGCGGCCTCCTCATCCTTGCACGCGGGTGTGACACCTTCGACGTGACGTCGGAGCGCGGCGACGAGGACGGGCATGTCCTTGCAGCCC
>WNGA01004863.1_pt1 | contig 21353 bp, 15 predicted proteins | sample 5400061 | NCBI WGS metagenome assembly WNGA01 (sample SAMN13153366, study PRJNA577476) | soil metagenome | isolation source: 100 cm soil or saprolite under grassland replicate 2 | place: USA:California | collected 2016-06-15
TCCCCGAGAGCCGCAACGAGGAGGCATCCTCTCAGTTCGACTGGTTGGGCGCTGCGGTCGTCGCCCTGGCCGTGGGCGGGCTGGCCTTCGGCACCATCTACGGCCAGCAGCGAGACTGGCGCGATCCCGTTGGCTTTGTGGCGCTGGCCGTGGGCGCGGTGGCCACCATCGCCCTGCCCGTACTGATGATGCGTTCTGCCCACCCGCTTATCCCGCCGCACCTCTTTCGGTCGCGGAACTTCGCCGTCACCAACATCTCCACGCTGCTCATCTACGGCTCGCTCTACGTCACCTTCTATTACGTGGTCCTCTTCCAGCAGGGGACGCTCGGATACACAGCGGCGGCCGCGGGGGCAGCCGGCATTCCCGGGACTCTCTTCCTGATCTTTTTCTCGACCCGGTTCGGAAGCCTGGCGGCCAAATACGGGCCGCGCTGGTTCATGGCGATCGGGCCCGCGATCATGGCCGTGGGGGTTTTGTGGTACGTGCGCGTGCCCCCGACGAGCACGCCCTGGCGCCTGCAGCCCTCCGACCTGGCGACCTACGGGCCGCCCGTGTCCTACCTGGAGGACTTCCTTCCCGCCTCGATCATCTTCGGAGTCGGCCTGATGATCACCGTGGCACCGCTCACCACAGCGCTGATGACCTCGGTCCCCTCGCGCAACTCAGGGGTGGCCTCTGCGATCAACAACGCCATCTCGCGCGTGGGCCCGCAGCTGGCCGGAGCTGTGATCTTCGTCTTTCTCACCGCCAACTTCTACGGCCTGCTTGCGTCTCGCCTCCCCGGAGTCGACGTCACCTCGACCGTCTTCCGAGCCCAGGTCAGCCCGCTGAACACGCCGCCCGATCTGCAGCTGGTCGGCGTCGTCCGGGATGCGTCGACGCAGTCCTTCCACGTGGCGATGGTGCTGGGGGCGGTCCTGCTTCTGGCCGGCGCCCTGGTGAACGCGATCGGGATCAAGAACGCCGCCGCCCGACGGGCAGAGGAGGCGGCGCCCGCGGGCGCGCCTGCCACCGGCTGATGCCGGGGCTTGTAAGCCGGAGCCGAGGGCCTGGCCCGCCGATGGTGACCGGACAACTGGACAACTCCGTCCCGACCCAGTCACAATTCGTGACCTTGAACGCGACTCACAAGTCCGTAGAGCTCCTGCTTATCTAGGCGAGCGCCCTCGGGGTGCTCGCACAAGACCTCCTGCGTCATGGCGACCCGGGAGGTCTTTCGTTTCCCCGCCAGAGAGGTCAAGAAATAGAGATAGCCGATGAAACGAATGCCCATCCACAAATACCGGCCGTATCCCCCGGTCGGCCTGTCCGACCGCAAATGGCCGGACCGCGCCATCACCAGGGCGCCGGCGTGGTGCAGCGTCGACCTGCGCGACGGCAACCAGGCGCTGATCGACCCGATGGACGTCCACCGCAAGCGGCGCCTCTTCGAGGTGCTCGTCCGCATGGGATTCAAGGAGATCGAGGTCGGTTTTCCCTCGGCTTCGCAACCGGACTTCGATTTCGTACGGCTTTTGATCGAGGAGAACCTGGTTCCGGATGACGTGACGATCCAGGTCCTGACCCAGGCCCGCGAAGAGCTGATCCAGCGAACATTCGAGAGCGTGCGCGGAGCCAAGCGCGTGATCATGCACCTCTACAACTCGACCTCGATGCTTCAGAGGAAGGTCGTCTTCGGCCTGGAACGGCACGGCATCGTAGAGATCGCGGTCCAGGGCGCAGAGCAGATCAAGCAGCTCGCCGCGGGCCAGCCCCAGACCGACTTCGTCTTCGAATACTCCCCGGAGAGCTTCACGGGCACCGGATCAGATCGAGTGGTGCGACCGCAACTTCCGGATGCGGGACAGCTTCATCCTGAGCGTCCACCCCCACAACGACCGCGGGGCCGCGGTGGCGGCCACCGAGCTGGCGATGATGGCCGGCGCCGAGAGGGTCGAGGGCACGCTTTTCGGCAACGGGGAGCGCACCGGCAACGTCGACCTGATCACGCTCGCGTTGAACCTGTTCAGCCAGGGCGTCGACCCCGGCCTCGACATCACCAACATCGACGAGCTCCGCCGGATCGTCGAGGCGTGCAACCAGCTGCCGGTACATCCGCGCCATCCCTATGTCGGCGACCTCGTCTACACCGCCTTTTCCGGCTCGCATCAGGACGCGATCAAAAAAGGCATGGACGCATTGGCGCGCTCAAAGGGAGAGGTGTGGGAGGTCCCTTACCTGCCGATCGATCCCCACGACGTGGGGCGCACGTACGAGGCGATCATCAGGGTCAACAGCCAGTCCGGGAAGGGCGGCGTCGCCTACATCCTCAAGAATGACTACCACCTCGACCTGCCGCGCCGCCTGCAGATCGAGTTCATGAAGGTGATCCAGGGCATCACCGATGCCAGCGGCAAGGAGATCTCCCCCGAGGAGATCTGGGACGCCTTCCAGGCCACCTACTTTGGGCCGGCGCCGGGCCTGGAGCTTCTCCAGCACGACACCAGCGACCACGCCGGCAACGGCACGGCCCCCCGCACCGCGCTTCAGGCCGTCGTCCGGTCTCACGGCGTTGAGCGCGCGGTCACGGGCAAGGGCAACGGCCCGATCGCCGCCTTCGTCGACGCGCTGGCTCGTGAATACGGGATCACGCTTCAGGTCGTGGATTATGTCGAGCATGCGGTTGGAGCGGGCTCTGACGCGACCGCGGTGGCCTACGTCGAAGCGACAGCCGGCAAGGGTGGGGCGATATGGGGCGTCGGCATGAGCCCCAACATCCTCACCGCCTCGCTTCGGGCAGTGGTCAGCGCCGCCAACCGGCTGGGCGTGCCCGTCCGGCCCCGCTAGTCGCCCCGGTATCAAGGCCCGCGCCGGCGTTTGTGACCGATAGACAAGCCGGATCGGGTCCGGAACCAGTAGCATTTGCAATTCCAATGACCCGCTTGCCAGTCGCGGTAGTAGCAGTAGCGCTAGAGGGCCTCCTGGCCCTTATTGGCCTCCGCAGGGGGGTGCGCGCGAACTAGCCGAAGCAACCGATCGCGACGCAAGCCCCTGCAGGAGTCGCAGGGGCTTTTTGTTTGCCGAACCAAATTGCCCGAGGAGAAAGCCCGTGAGCACCGCCATCAGACCGCGAGACAAGACAGCGCTGGAGCAGTCCAGCGGCAACTTCGCACTCATCGACACCCTGCGCCAGTGGGGCATCACCTTCTACTCGGGGGTCAATGGCGGGGGCCTGATTCACGTCGCCAAGCACCTGGCGCCGTTCTACAGCCTCGACCAGGTCGGAGACGGCATCCCGCGCATGCAGACCATGAGCGAGTACGTGGCCGGCTTCGTCCCGCTGGGCCATTACCTCGCGTCGGGCAAGATCGCCGGCTGCCTCACCACAACCGGGGCCGCCACGAAGCTTGGCTCCAGCGGGATCACCGACGCCAAGCTGCACAACATCCCCGCCGTCTACATCATCGCCCTCAACTCCACCCACTCGATCGGGCTTTCTCCTCTGCAGGACGTGTCGGAGCACGGGATGAACGTCGTGCCGCAGCTGCGCGCCGAGCTCGGCGACGGCTGCATCGTGATCGACGACATCTCCAGGCTCCAGGACCAGCTCGAGCAGGCGCAGGCCATCCTCGCTGAGTCGAAGCCGGTGGCGATCGCGTTCCATCCGGACATCCTTTCTCGCACGGTGGAGGTCGACGTCCCCAGGCGCGAGCGCCCGCGGACGTTCGACCAGGTCGACGCCGACCGTTTCGTGCACGAATTCCCAGCCCTTGCCCGCGGTCGCCGCGTGATCATCTACGCCGGCGCCGAGGCCGCTCGATGTCCCGGCATTCAGGAGCTCACCACCGAGCTTTCATCGCTGCTGCAGGCGCCGACAGTCTGGTCGGTCAACGGCGCCAACGCGATCTCGCGCGACAACCCTTACAGCTTCGGCTACATCTCCTTTGGCGGCAACGACGAGGCGATGAAGCTGTGGCGGAGCCTCACCCCGGATGACATCGTGATCACCCTGGGTTTCGACTCCGGGGAATACTCGCTGAACCTCGGCTCGATCCCTGCCGGCCACGTGTGGCACTTCACAGATTGGAACGAACCGTACGGCCACAAGGACGGCGACTTCAGGCACCGCGTCAAGGGCGATTACCGCGTCGTTCGCGGCGACATCGAGCGCACGCTGCAGGATGTGCTGCCCCGCCTGAAGGGCAAGGTTGGCGACCGTCCGCACGTGGACGTGCCGCGGGACCTCAACACACGCACCATCTCGCGTTCGGTTCGCGATGGATGCGTCGACGCTTATGAGTTCTATGCGGAGCTCTATCGATCATGGCGTCCGCACAGCATCGGCTTCGACGACGTGTGCACCGCGTACAAGGACCGCCAGTACGTCACGCAGCGGCCGCATCAGTCGATTCCCTTCCACACCGTCCACGACGGTTCGGCTATGGGCGGAGCCTTCGGGCTTGGTGTGGGTGCAAGGGCTGCCGACCCCAGCCTGCATACGTTCGTGTTCTCAGGCGACGGCTGCTGGAGGCTCTTCGGTGGAGCCCTTGCGGAGGCGGCCAACATGGGGATGAACCTGTTCATCATCAACAACGGCCGGTATGCCATCGTCGACAAAGGCCTCGAGGTGGTCATCCCCAACGTTGAGAAGGGCCGCTATCACGGCGTGCTGCCGGACATCGATTTCGTGGCCGCCGCCAAGGCGCATGGATGGGACGGCTACCGCTTGCGTCCGGACCTCGGCAACCTGGAGCAGATCCTCGACGCCTGCTACGCGGGCGCGGGGCGATCGATCGTGGTCGACGTGCCGATCGATGCCGACCAGGTGATCGGGCTGAACCCGAGGCTGTACAACCTCACGACTGATACGTACCTGTAGCACCCACGTCTTAACGGCCGGCCTTGTGGTTTCGCCGCGTCGTTGGCACGCTGTTGCGATGCCCGGGTGGAAGCACAACCACGCATCAGCTCGCGTCAACCAGGCACCAATGGTGCAACTGGAAGCGGCCTGGCGACGCCTACCACCGACCGCGGTGTTCTCCGGCCTGACCGCGGCGTGGCTCCACGGGCTGGACGTCGATCCTAGCGATCCGATTGAAATCACCGTTCCAAAGGAACTCGGCGTCACGACACGATCCGGCATGGTGGTGAGGCGTTCCGCGCTGAGCAATGGCGAGATCGTCAAACGTCGCGGTTTTCACACGACCTCGATCCTTCGCACGGTGCTCGATGTCAGCTGCAGGCTAGCGCTTACCGAGGCAGTTGTGGTCGCCGACATGGCGCTGCACACAAAGCTCCTCAAGCCGGACCAGCTGATTGCCGCGCTTGAACGGTACCGCGGCATGTGGGGCATCACGACGCTGCGCCACGTCGCGCGCCATGCCGAACCGGCGGCCGAGTCACCAATGGAAACCCGGCTGCGGATGCTACTGGTTCTCGCGGGACTCCCACGACCCCATGCCCAGGTACCGATCCACGACCGTTCGGGAAGGTTCCTCGGGCGTCCTGATCTCTACTACCCGGAAGGTCGGTTGGGACTCGAATATGACGGAGGCACGCATCGAAGCACGCTGGCTGAGGACAATCGCCGCCAGAATCGCCTGGTGGAAGCGGGGATTCGTTTGCTGCGCTTCACGGCGGGCGACATATTCAACGCACCCGATTCGGTCGTCGCGTTGGTGCGCACACACACGAGTGTGCACACAACGTAGTTCGTACCGGGTAAAAGCCCGGAAGTGTGCACACTTTCCGCGTTTGTCGCGGGTTCTAGGTGACCGAGATGTCGATCGCCGGCCGCATCGCCGACAGGCGATGCAGCACCTCGTGCACAGGGTGCGTCAGGAAGTTCTCCGGAAGCTCGTTTGGTGTCGCGTCACGGTCGGCGAGGGCAGGAAATGCGACCTGCTCCAGCATCGCCTGGAAGCGCGGTCCCCACTTGCGCGTGCCCAATCGCGCTGTCGTGGAACAGTTGTCGACCATGTAAGCGACACCGCGAGCGTGCATGTAGGGCAGCAAAGAGTCCACCGCCTCGATGATCGACTCGTTCGCGATCTCCGAGTAGGGATGGCCGTGCTCCACGAGCACGTCGACCTGAGCCATCATCGCGCCGGCGAACGTGCCGGCGGTGAAGCCGTCGACTCCCGTCCTGACCTGTTCCCGGCGTCCCCTGACCACATTGCCCACCGCCCACATGGGCGACCCGTCGATCGTGGTCAGAGGGTAATCGCGAAAACGACCCGCAGCCATGACCACGCTCCTGACCTCGTTTCCGCTGGCCACCTCGTCGTAGATCTCAGCCATCACGCCTTTGCTCGCTGCATACGAGGCGTCATAGGCACGGCGAAACTCGCGCCTGCTCGTGGCGTCGAGGTGCTCGTCGAGCCCGATCAGCCCGTGCTTGGAGATCGTCTCGCGGATCGGCCCTGTCAACGATTCGCAAGCGCGATCGAATGCAGCCTCGGGTGCCGCTCCTTCCCCGAGATAGCGGTGATACAGCGCCTCCACCATCCCGTGCACGGCGCCGAGGAGGATGCTGCGCTCGCCGAACAGGTCGGAGACCACCTCTGAGCGCAGCGTCGTCTTGAACGTGTACGGAGCTCCCAGCGCGACTGACCATGCCAGCGCCAGGTCCGTGGCTCTGCCATCGAGGTCCTGCTCGACCGCGAAGCTGGTGTTGATGCCCGCGCCGTTCACCTCTCGGCCCTGCTCGTAGAGCCGGCGCACCGAGGGGCCCATGCCTTTCGGGCAGACCGCGATCACGTTCACGTTCGCCGGGAAGCGTTCGCCGATCGTGTCGAGGTACGAGAGCAGGAAACCGTGCGACAAGCCGAGCGTCGCCCCAGGCCGCAGGGCGTCGAACACGCGCTTGTGCAGCTCGGCCTGGGCCGCGTCGGAGATCAGGAGGATGGCGAGATCCGAGCCGCGGATCACTGCGAACATCTCGCCCAGAGTCCCGTCGGCCTCAGAGAAGCCGGCGGCTTTCGCCTGCACCATCGATTCGGAGCCGGGGCGCAGTCCGACTGCAACCTTGATCCCCGTGTCCTGCAGCGACTCCTTCAGGTTCTGCGCCTGCGCGGGGCCCTGCGAGCCCCAGCCGATGACGCCGATCTGAGACACCCCCGCCATTGCTTTGGGCAGCAGTGGAAAGAGGTGCCGTCCGCCGCGCAGGAAGCTTTCTTCGACGCCATCGAGAACGATTCGCTCGACGTTGAAGACCCTCGATTCGAACAGGTTGGGATGTCGCTCGGACTGGATCACCGCGCTCATTCTCGGCCTCAGTCGCCGGCCGCCGGGTAGGAGCCGAACAGCTTCATCTCGGTGGCGTCATGCTGAAGCGCCTCCAGCGCTGCGGTCGCTGCCTCAGGGTCGCTGATCTCGAAGTCGACGTAGAAACGGTACTGCCACGGCTTGTTGGGCACCGGCCGCGAATCGAGTCGGGTCAGGTTGATCCCGCGTTCGGAGAAGCACTTCAGGGCGGAGACGAGGCTTCCGGGCCTGTGTGCTCCGATGAAGGCGAGCGACGCCTTGTTCAGCCCTGGACCGCCGGGCAGAGCGCTCGGACCATGGTCGACGATCACAAAGCGGGTCTGGTTGGACGCGTCGTCCTGGATGCCCTCGGCGAGGATTTTCAAGCCGTAGCGGCGCGCCGCCGCTGCGCTGGCGATGGCGGCGCTGCCCACCACCATGCCTTCGGCGACAGCTCGTGCTGCAGCGGCGGTGTCATGGAAGGTGACCGCCTGGATCTTGCGCGCGTCCAGGAAGCGCCGGCACTGCAGCAGCGCCTGCGGGTGCGAGAGGGCACGGACGACGGGCTCGCCTCGGCCCAGCAGGCAGTGACGGATGGGATGGATGATCTCCGCGCTGATGCGGAGGTCGGAGCGTTCCCAGAGGAGGTCGTTGACCTCCTGCACGATTCCGCCCAGCGAGTTCTCGACCGGGAGCACCGCGGCGTCGACCTCACGCGTTGCGAGGGCATCGAAGACGCGCGAGAAGGTGGCGAAACCCATGGTCTTGGCATTTGGGAGGATCGCCATGGCCGCCTCTTCCGAGTAGGCGCCGGGTTCCCCCTGGTAGCCGACATGACGCCAGGCGGCCGCAGACTCCATGAGGATCGGGATCATACCGAGCCTCAGACGGTGGGCGGGCCGAGGCCCCCGGGCGAGGCGGGCTGCGCTTCGTTGGCGCCGGGCCATGGTGGCGAGGTGTAGCACAGGAAGCGCAGCGGGCCGTCGGGCGAAGCGCGGAACTGGAACGACCAGCCAGCCGGGATCACGAGCGCATCTCCCGGCCTGACCGCCAGCGCCTCGACGCGGGCGGCGTCGGTATCCGGCGGGCAGCGCCATACATGGCCTTCGCCCTCGAGGAAGTACCAGATCTCCTCGACCTCGCGGTGCCTTACCGGGCGGGAGGCCTGTCCGGGGCCCAGTTTCGCCTCGCACAGGCTGGCCCGGCTGGCGCGTTCCCGCTCACCAACCAGGAGGCGGATCTGGGATCCGTCCGGCGCGGGGTAGGTGTCTTCTGAGAGGCGCCCGATCGGTGGAGGGATGTCACCCGGCACGACGGCATCGTAGCCGCGATCGGATGCCACCATTGAGCGCATGGGCAGGTGGAGCGATGTAGCGGCGGCCGATCCCGTCTTTGCGGAAAAGGTGCGTGAGCTGTTCGACGCTCACCGCCACAAGACGCTGGCGACCCTGCGCCGAGACGGCTCGCCACGCATCAGCGGCATCGAGATGCAGTTCGCGAGGGGCGAGGTGGTCATGGGCATGATGCCGGACTCGATGAAGCTCAAAGACGTTCAGCGCGATCCGCGAGTTGCCGTCCACAGCGCCTCGGACGATCCTCCGAAGGACGACCCGAGCGAGTGGCGCGGTGACGCCAAGATCTCGGGCCTGGCGGTGAAGTCGCGCCGCAGTGGCCGGATTCGCATCGACATCAAAGAGGTTGTATTGACCCGCGTGGGCAAGCCCGCGGATCACCTGGTCATCGAGTCGTGGCACGAGGGGCGTGGCATGCATCGCCGCGAGCGGCGGTGATCGGTGTAGAGACCTTAAGTTGGTCGTTAACGACCGGCCGGCACGTGACATACTCGAACCGCATCAACTCCCTCGGCCGGTCTCGTTTTGATTGCGGCCTTGGGAATGCATGGTGGGAAACAGAAGGGAGAAGGGATGGCCGTGAGAAGACTTTTTGCTGCACTCGTCACCGGATTCGCGCTCGCCCTCGCCTCGTCTTCAGCTGCGTACGCGGGCGACGTCAAGGTTCGCGACAGCGGCTCGCTTGACTCTGGTACCTGCGGCAACAGCTGGGCGAACGACACCTTCACGCGCCAGTTCGACGTTCAGGCGACAGGCGGAACTTTCTACCTCACCGAGTTCTTCAAAGACGGCCATTTCGTGACCATGGCCGGCTCGAGCCCGGGCGCCTGCGAGACCGACTCCGATCACGGGACACTCATCGCCGCCGGTGTCCGTGGGAGCTTCCATGGCTACCTCGCGGGCGAGGTAACGGGTGGCACGTATAACCCCGACGCCACGTGTCCCGACCCCTGCAACGGCGATACGTACGTGGCGGCCTTCTTCGGCGCGACAGCGGTCTGGAACATCACGACCGACTGGTTTTTTTCGTATGAGGCTCAGGGCGGCGGTCTGCTGCTCAGGCGATGGACGAATGCCGGCTCCGGCAACCTGGGCGACGTCGCGACGAGCTGAGCGCGCCTAGACGGGTCGGGAGCGCACCGCCTGTGCGCTCCCGGCGTTCGTTCGCGATCTGGGCGGCACAGGCTTCTGCGAGCGACCGAGCACCGGATCTGAAAGGAATCCGATCGAAAGCGCCAGGGAGGTCCAACCCAGCCCGAGCGCGAGCCCCCCGATGACGTCGCTCGGCCAGTGCTCGCCGAGGTAGAGACGCCCCACGCATGCCGTCAGCAAGAGCAGCCCGGCTGCTATCCAGGCGACGGCGAGCAGCCCTTTCGGGATGCGGCCCCACAGCAGGCACACGACCAGGAGCACGCACATCCAGCTGAAGAAGGCGACGTGTCCGCTCGGATAGCTGTAGCTGCCCGTGTGCCTGATCACATGCACGAGATGCTCATCCGGCCGTGGGCGCTGGATGAGGGCCTGCGTGATCGAGTAGATCGGCCCGCTGAGTGAGCCGACGAAGATGAGCGGAGCAGCCTTCGGATTGAGAAGGAACACCAGCACGATGGCGGCGATGCCAAGCGCCAGCTGTCTGGTGCCCTCGACCTGATCGAGAAAGCGGAACACCGGAAGCAAGGACTGGATCGGCAGTCCCTGCACGAGACGTTCGACGGGGATGTCGAAGCCGAGGTATGGCTGCCGCGCCGCCGCGTAGGTATCGATGGCGAAGACGGCCATCCCCGCGGCGCCCAGCCACGCAAAGACAGGGCGAATTGTCAGAAATCGCGTCAACCTCTGCTCCCCAGCAGGCGCCCCCACCTGGCGAGGGCAAACGAATGAAGCCCAAGAGCCACGAACCCGAGCGCCACTACGCCCAGGAGCAGGTGGCCGTACGGCTGGCTGAGCAGGAACGTGAACGCTCCGCTGTAGCCATGCGCCCCCGTGGGATTGTGATGCAGGCCGGCCTCGAGCACGAACCAGCCGACCAGCGTGAACGTCACGCCTCGGGAGCACATGCCGAACCGGCCGAGCCAGACCGCAGCTTTCCTGGCTGCCGGCGGCATCTCCTGCCGCTTCAAGTCGTTCCTGAAGATCGCCGTGTCCGCCTCTGCGAACTGTCCCAGGCCGACGCCGATCGCCGCCATGCCGATGAGCGATGCCAGGAGCGAGCCCGCGGGGTAGGAGAGGATGGTCCGGACGAGGGCCTGGGTGCTGTCGGTCGCGGCAGGCTTTTCCCCACCGGCCATGAGGTTGAGCGCGAACAGAGCGATCGCCGCCCACGCGAAGCCGCTCCACATGAAGCCGAGCCGCTCCGCTATGCCGCCGGCGTCGGAGCCGCGGTGCAGGGGATCGAAGATCGCGCGCACAAAACCCCAGACCGAGTACGCGGCGAGGCCGAGCACGACAACCACCAGGAGCGGGCGTCCGAGCGGATTGCCGGTGATCGCGACCAGGCTGCCTGACGGATCTGTCGCGGTGCCGCCGATGCGGAGCGCCAGGCCGAGGGCGAGGAGACCCATCGCCGCGTAAAGCAATCCGCGGACCACATATCCAACCCGCTCGAGCAGCTCGAGCCAATCGCTGGCGGCCGCCCGCCTGACGATGCGCCGACCACGGCTCGCTTTGAGACCGGCCGAGAACGCCATAAAGGTAGAACGCCGGCCTTCGATAGCGGACCCAGGCCGCGTCCGCTCACAGATGCGCCTGGCGGGGTCGATATCCTGATGCGGTGACCGCGAGGACGAAGACGCGGATCCTGGTCGTCGAAGACGATCCCGCCAACCAGATGCTGGCAAGGACCGTGCTCGAAGAAGGGGGCTACGAGGTCCACGTCGCGACCACATCGGATGAGGCGCTGCACATCCTTCAGGCGCTGGTCCCTGCCCTGATCCTGATGGACGTCGAGCTGCCGGGCAGAGACGGGCTTTCGCTGACGCGCCTTCTCAAGAGCATGTCGCCGACGACCGGCATCCCGGTGGTAGCGATGACGGCTCATGCCACGCTGCAGCAGCGGCAGGAGGCGATCGCGGCCGGGTGCATCGGATTCATAACCAAGCCTTTCGACGTGCACACGCTTGCCTCGCGCGTGGCCGAGTTCCTCACCGCCTCCGAGGAGGAGTAAGGCTTAGCTGAGCGGCTCGCCGCGCCTGGTCCTGGCGATCAGCTCGCGATACACGTCGGCGGCGGGTGTCGCGATTCGCTGCAGCTGGGGATCGTCGTCTAGCTCGATGTGATACAGGCCGAAATCGGTGGCGGCATCTGACGGCCGGCCCCACTCGCGGTTGGAGGTGATGCTCCACCATACGTAGCCGCCGACGTTGACACCGTCCGCCGCGGCCCGTTCCAGCGCCGCAAGGTGCAGCCGCAGGTAGGTGGCGCGATCCACGCCGCCAGCCTCCGTCACGCATCCGTTCTCGACCACGACCACCGGCAGCCCAGGGAACATGATCGAAGCGTGCTGCAAGGTGTTGTAGAGGCCTTGCGGATAGACCGGCGCATGATCGAAGTGGCCGGCGGCGGCGTCCATCAGCTGGTGCAGCCGGTGCAGCCGGATGTGGTCGAGACCCCAGTAGTAGTCAAGCCCGACGAAGTCCTGCTGGCCCTCACAACCGGGCGGGCACAGGAAGGTTGGCAGCGCGCCGGCCATGCCGAGATGCCACCAGTTGGCGTTGAACGCTGTGCTCAGCGCAGTGATGTTGCGCAGCGGAACGTCGAACAGGCGCGTGAATGGCCGGAGCAGCGTCGTGCGATGGTGATGGCGCGTCAGCTCCTGGAAGTGCACCCGAGTGGGGTCGCCGAAGATCTCGTCCGCCACCGCGCGTGCCAGCTCCACCTCGAGCCCTGACAGCTCGTGCGTCGTCGGATCGCGGTAGCACATCCCCGGCTCGCCTACGGTCACGCCGACTTTCAGATACCCCCGCCGCAGCGCCTCGGCCAGGACAGGTCCACGGCGGTGCGAAGTCTTGCGCTGCTGCGTGGTCAAATCGCGCCGATCCGTGGAAGCCTGCGCCTCGACGAGGTGTTCGAGAGACCGCACCACGTGGCCTGGGGGCTCCACGGCCGGATGCTCCGGGAAGTGGCGCCGGTGGCTGGTCACCCACGCCCCAGACCGCTTGAACTTGCGGACCGCCCGCTCAACCGCCGCCAGCAGGTCGTTGTTGCCCTTGGCGACGGCCGCCCCGTACGACTCGTGGCCGAGCTTGCGCAGCGGCAGCAGCCGATAGCGATTCGGATCGCCTTTCTCGAGCTCACGCAGCGCGAGGTCGTGACCGAGCACGCCTGACACCTCGTCCTGCTCGAGCATCCTCATGGCCGCTGCGTAGCTCTCCGCGGCGCGGACGCCCACGCCCTCGATCGGCGCGGTGACGGTCTCGTGCAGGATCGGGCCCTTGACGACCGCGACCGGCCTGCCGGTGCGACTCCAGTCGGAAGCGTGCTCGTGCTTGACGAGAAGCGCGTAGCGGACCGTGAAGTAAGGCTCAGAAAAGTCCACCTGGTCGGCGTGCGATCGCGTGATCGGAAGCGAGGCCAGCACGACGTCGATCCGCCCTCGCTCCGGCATCGGGTGCTCGGCCATTCGCTGACCGTGCTGGGCGAGATGCTGGTGATCGCGGATGGCCACGGCCTGGCTATCGAGATGCGCCTGCACCATCGGCGGCATGCCCAGCAGGTAGGGGTTGACAGAGACCATCGCGTCTGGGTGGAGGCGCTTGATCTCTTCGCGCGCCAGGCGATTTGCCATGAACAGGTTGGGGATCAGCTTTGCGAGCGCTTCGGTCTGTTCGAGCGGGCCCGCGTCCTCGCCCATGCCGGGCGGCAGCGCGTAGTCCCGCTGCCACCATGGCTTCATGTAGCCCCCGATCAGGATCGACGGCTCGTTGATCGTGATCCAGTAGCGCACCACATCCCCAAGGTTGCGCACGACCTCGGCCACGAATCGCGCGAATGTCTTTGGAAACTCGGGCGCGATCAGGTGCCCCCGCTTCTGAACGTGGATCGGCCAGTTGAAGTGATGCAGCGTGACCATTGGCTCCATGCCGGCAGCCCGGATCGCCTCCGTGAGCTTGCGGTAGTGCTTGAACACCTCGGCGTCGTACTCCCCGGGCCGTGGTTCGGCGCGCGCCCAGGCGATCGAGAATCGGAACATGCTGCAGCCAAGCCCCTGCGCCAGCTGGATGTCCTCGAGGTACCGGTTGCGAAAGTCGGTGGCTGCACCCCGAGGCGTGCGCAGGTGCGACTTTTCCCAGTAGTCGTGGATGTCCTCGAGCGCGGCCTCGTACGCCTCGCACTGATGGTCTGCCGTCGCCACCCCGAAGAGGAAGTCACGAGGCAGCACCGCTTTCATTTCCGGTCGATCCTAGTCGCGCGGCGTGAGGCTGGACAAGCCGGACATGAGAAAGTAGCCTGCGGATGACGACCTCTGGCGAGCTGCGGGAGGAGGATCACCCGCACCTCGAGAACCCTCCAGCGCTGGACCATCCCGCACGAAGCCGCGCGCTGGCGGCCGTCTGCGATACCTTCCTGCCAGGCGGTGGCGGCCTGCCTTCAGCTTCCCAGATGGGCGTCCCCGCACGGATCCGGGCCGAGCTCGAGGCACTCGGACGCCCGGCCATGGTCTCCGACCTCGACCGGCTTCTGGACACCCTGGAGTCCCAGCTCTTCAACCTGGCCTCCACCGGCCACAACGAGCGTTTCAGCCAGCTGGGCCGCGGTCAGCGTGAGGAGTACCTCAAGCGCTGGGCCGCAAGCCCTATCGCCCTGAAACGCAGAGGGTTCCAGGTCTTGAAGCGCCTCACCCTTCTCTACGCCTGCGGAAGCGATGCCTCTCCCTACTGGCGGCTCATTGGTTTCAGGCTCCCCGAGCTGGATCCTGTGGCGGAACCTCTCCCGCTGCGCTTCCGCCGCCTGGGGCTGGGAAAGCCGGTCGACGACTACGACGCCGTCGTCATCGGCAGCGGCGCGGGAGGCGGAGTTGTCGCGGCACGCCTGGCGGCCGCGAACAAGCGCGTCCTCATCCTCGAGCGGGCGCGATTTGTGCCGGAGAAGGACATGGACTGGCAGGAGCTGCCGGGATATGCCTCGTTCTACCTCGACCGTGGAATCGCCTCCAGCGAGGACCGGGCGGTCGCCGTCCTGGCCGGGAGCGCGGTGGGGGGCGGGACGCTCATCAACTGGACGACGTCGCTTCGCCTTCGCGAGCCGGTGCGGGACGAATGGCGTCAGCATGGCATCGACGGCCTGGATGCCTTCTACGACGACGTGCAGCGCCGTGTGCACATCGATACCTTCGAGACCGCGATCAACGGCCCCAACTCCAGGCTCCAGCTGGGCCTGGACCGCCTTGGTCAGTCCTACCGGGTCACCCCACGCAATGTCAACGGCTGTGGTGACTGCGGCATGTGCGGCTTCGGGTGCCGGCGAGGCGCCAAGCAGTCGACCGCGCGCACCTACCTGGCGGACGCGTGCGCCCGCGATGCTGAGATCGCCGACGGCTGCGAGGCCTGGAGGATCGACGTCAAGGGCGGCCGCGTGACCGGCGTCGTGGTCAGGCTCGATGGCGGCGAGGTGAAGGTTCGCGCTCCTTTGGTCGCGCTTGCGGGCGGCGCGATCCTGTCACCCACCGTGCTGCTGCGCTCGGGTATCGCTGAGGGACGCGCCGGCACCAACCTGCATCTGCACCCGACGACGGCGGTGGTGGGGATCTACGAGGACGAGGTGCTCGGCTGGACGGGCCCGCCGCAGTCGGTCGTCGGCGACCAGTTCGCGGACATCGACGACGGATATGGCTTTGTCATCGAGTGTCCATCGGCGCCGCCCGGCATCCTCGCCGCATCGCTTCCCTGGTGGGGGAGCGAGCAATACCTGGAGTTGCTGTCGACTTCAGCGCGGATGGCGGCGTTCATCGCGCTGGTCCGTGATCGCGAGTCCGGCCGCATCGAGATCGACCGTGATGGCGCGCCTCGCATCCACTACTCGCTGGGTGAGATGGAGCGGCGCCACCTCGAGCGCGCGATGATCGAGGCGGCGCGCTTGCACTTCGCGGCGGATTCTGAGCGCGTCCACACGGTCCACACGCCCCCTCTGTCTGCAGAGCCTGAAGACCTGCCCGCGCTGGAGGCGGAGATCCGCCACCGCGGCGTAGCAGAGAACAGGCTGGGCCTTTTCAGCGCGCACCAGATGGGCACGTGTGCCATCGGCACCAGAGCGCATTCGTCGGTCGCGGACCCCGACGGCAAGGTATGGGATGTGCACGGCCTCTACATCACCGACGCCAGCGCGTTTCCGACTGCGTCAGGTGTCAACCCGATGCTGACAGCCATGGCCCTCGCCATGCGCACAGCAGAACGAATGGCTTAGGGCGACAACGCGGCAGCGGGTTTGGAGTCGGGCGCCAGCATCTCTCGCAACGCTGCAATGTGAGGGCGAAGCGCAGGGTCGACGTACTCGTACGCGACTACGCGGTCGCTGACCTCCCAGAATCGCTTGCGATCGCTCGACAGCATGCGATCCAGCAGCTCGCCCGACCATTCCGCGGGCATCGTCCGAACACCGTCGAGCCCAGCGGCGAGCAGGTCATTGCGTTCCTGGTGCGCCGCCCACAGGCACAGCTTGAGCACGCAGTTCAAAGCGCCTTTCTGCGCGACGGCGCTGCCGGCGGTCCTCAGCTCCGCAAGGTTCCGCCCCAGCAGATTCACGAGCTCGAGCGCGAGCTTGCCGTCTCTCGCGGCCTCGCACAGCTCGCTCACATCCTCATAGGCGGTGGGCAGCGCGAACGGCATGCCGGCGGCGTCGAACGCGCGGCCATATTGAATGAGGTGAGCCGCGATGGCGAGGGCAAGCTCCGGGCGTTCCGATGCGACCGTCTCGGCGAGCCTGCGGTACTCGTTCATGGCCGCGTAGCCAAGCGGCGCGGCACGCTGATTGATCGATGCGCGCAGGAACGTGTTGAAGAAGCGCACCACCAGCTGCAGCAGCTCCTCGTCTTTGTGATGCAGCGCAGACACCCCCATGTCGCGGGTTGCCCGCGCGATAGTGCGGATGACCTCCTTGCGATAGGGCTGGACCTCTCCGATCAAGTCGACGAAGCGGCTCAGGATCTTGTACTCGACCCAGGTCCGGCTTGCATCCGTTTCGGCGATCACCTGATCGGACGCGCCCGCCAGGTCGTATTGGCCGACGCGAAACCAGTCCGCCGGAAACTTGCCTTTGTGAGGGATGTACTCGAGGACCATCAGCTGGCATAGAGAGTCGATGGCCGCCAGGCCTACCTCCGCGTCACCTTCCTCTATCGAGCCGAGCGCGATGTCCGTGATCTGGTCGATCGCCAGGGCAAACTCATGACGCAGGCCCATGTCGCCGCTGGCGACAAAGTGGCGCAGGAGGCCGGTCGCTCGCTGGTGGATGGTTGCGATCACCACCTCGCCGCGCATGAATCCGAACAGGTGACGCAGATAGGGAAGCAGAAGTGTGAAATCGATGAAGCCCAGAAACGCCGCGGTGAGCACACCGGCCTGCGGGATCTGGTCCTCTTTGAGCTCGATGCTGACCCAGACCGTGTAGAGCATCGAGCCCAGGAACAACCCGATGACGGCGGTGTTCATCCTGTCGCGGACGAAGATCTCGATGATGCGTGGTGAGTACCGATCGGCGCTGAGCTGCACCCCGACCACGACCACCACGATGACGATGGCGATGGCGACGCCCTCCGCGGTGCCGATGAGGATGAGGGCTGTGGACGCGCCCAGCTTGTCGGCCTGGAAGAGTTCCAGGGGCGAGGTGGTCAGGTGCGTGTCTATGACCACGGTGATCAGGAGCACGACCAGCGGTATGACCGCCAGTGCGGCGGCGGTGACGACCATGTCGAGCGCGCGCCGTTCAGGCGTTCGCGCGAGCAGGCGGCGCCGTCTGGCGGCTGGGTGGTCTTCGGTGAGTGCGGGTGTGTCCATCAGGTCCTTCAAAGCCGCGCCCCCCGAGGGGCGCTGCGTCGCGCGCGGAGCATGGGCATGCTAGCTCGCCTCGGCTGTGAACGGCAAGCGTCGACAAGCGTCCGGCGCCAAAACATCGATCGGCACAGCACTCCGAAATCAGTTACTTTCCTCGTGCTCGTTCCAGACGTACGCCGCGAGGGGCAAGGGCTGGACCGGGCGCAGTTTCTCGTCCTTACTAGATGCAGGAGCCTCGTTTGAGGGAGGGAAGGGCTCGGCACCAAGGTGCCGAGATGCCCGCCGCCGGCCAGAAAGGCCGAGGCGGACGTTGATCGGGGTCGTGGAAAGCCGCGCCGCTGCGCGACTGGGCGCGTCGGTGGCCGGCTGCGCGGCCGGGCTGGGACTGGTGGTGACACTGGTTGTCCAAACGCTGGGCACGCTGCCGGACGCTGTGATGGGCCCCGGCCAGGTAGCCCCCGTCCGACCGACATTCCAGGCCGTTGAACCGCGCATGCTCGGCGCACAGCGAGTCGGCGAGACCCAGGTTGTGGTCCAGCTGCCGCTGTTCACGCCCGTCGATCAGGCGGCACAGTTCGGCGATCGATACGGTCTCGGCCTCGAGGACTCGTTTCCAGCATTCGGCAACTACGTCTTCAACCTCCCGCAGATCTCGGTTCAGCCCGGGACGCAGCCGGGCACGGCCGTCATCTACTTTCCCGCGCAGGCGTCGCTCGCCGACATCCACGACTATCTGACGTCGAACCGGCTCACCGTGCGGCGCTGGTATCACGTCAACGATGGTGGCGGACAGACGCCGGCGAAGGCCGCGCTGGTTCTGCTGCCGCGGGTGAGGCTCGAGCTGGTCAACGCCGCCCGGGGCATCTGGCGCGCTACGCTCCCGGCTCACCTCGACCTGGCCCGACTCAACGAATGGGCAGCCGGCGTCGGCATCCGGATCATCCGCTACGACGCCGGCACCGGAGTCGTGCTGATCAAAGGCCCCGCGGTGGCCAGGCCAGCGAGTGTGACTCGAGTCGTGCGGCGCGTCATCTCGCGTCCGGCGATTGCGACGCCAAAGCCGAGGACCGTGTCGCCCCCGGCCGGGACAGCTCCGGGTACGAACCTCAGCCCTTCTCCGTCTTCAGACCAGCCGCCCGTTGCCACGGTTGCTGAGCCACCCACCCCCGATCCAGGCATCAACCTCAGCCCTTCTTCATCTTCAGACCAGCCGCCGGCCGCCACGGTTGCTGAGCCGGCCACCCCCGATCCCAGCACCGTAACCAGCCCTGCCGGCTCTCCTGACCAGACGCTGACTTCCGCGAATCCATCTGACCCCCCAGTGACGAGCTCCAGCCCGGCCGCCCCAGCGACAGCATCGGACAGCGCAACGGCTGCTACGGCCGCGGACGGAACGCCGGTAGCGAATGCCTCGCTCGCCGACGGCTCAACCGCCAACGCTTCCGGCGGTGACCCATCGGGGGGCGGAGGCGGCGCGGCTGCGTCAACGCCGGCCCAGCCGCCGGCGCCGCCCGGCCCCGGCACCGGATCCGACAGTGTCCCGAACACGCCGACGGCCGCCAGCGAGCCGTCCACGACGACGTCGGTCACTGACGCCGACCCCACGGTGCAGGCCGACGTGTCGATCACGAAATCGGGACCGGCGACCGCGGTGGCCGGGAGCCAGATCACGTACTCGATCACGATCACCAACTCGGGCCCAGACGCGGCTGAGAACGTCGGTCTCAGTGACATCCTGTCGCCCGGGATGACGGTGATCTCCTTCACCCAGGACTCGGGACCGGCGCTGGGCGGGACGCTCGCGATGGGGGAGATGATGGCCTTCACCATCGACGTTTTCGTGAACGGCGGGAACGCTCCCGGGACGATCCTGACCAACTCGGCTTCTGTGTCCTCGACGACGGTCGACCCGAACCCGGGCAACAATTCGAGCACTGCAACCACCACCGTGGTCGAAGTCGCCACCGACCTGGTGCTGACCAAGGCCGGTCCGGCGAGCGCGAACGAGGGCGGCAGCGTCAACTACATGCTGAGGTTGACCAACGACGGGCCCGCGGACGCCGTCAACGTGGTCCTCCTGGACACGCTGCCGCTGGGGCTGTCGCCGACCCTCTTCAGCCAGCTGTCGGGTCCGGCGGCGAGCCTGAGCTTCGACGGCGTGCGCACATTCATTGCCAGCTTCAGCAGCCTGCTGGCGGGCGCCAGCGCCGAGTTCCAGGTCGGGGCCACCGTCAACACTGGGACCGGTGGCAGCACGCTCACCAACACCGCCAGCGTCGGCAGCGACACCTCCGACTCCGTCCCCGCCAACAACACGGCTGTCGCGACGACCGCCATCTACGGCGCGGACCTGGCACTTACCAAGGCCGGCCCGGCGAGCGCCAACGAGGGCGGCAGCGTGTACTACGAGCTGACGCTGACCAACCTCGGGCCCGCCGACGCCGTCAACGTGGTGCTCGCGGACACGCTGCCGCTGGGGCTGACGCCAAGCCTGTTCGGGCAGCTTTCGGGTCCTGGTGCGAGCCTTGCCTTCGACGGCATTCGCACCTTCACGGCCGCCTTTGGCAGCCTGGCCGCGGGTGCCATCGCAATATTCCGGGTCGGGGCCACCGTCAACACTGGGACCGGTGGCGGCACGCTCACCAACACAGCCGGCGTCGGCAGCGACACCTCCGATCCCGACCCGGCCAACAACACAGCCTCGGCGTCCACCCCCATCGAAGGCGCCGACCTGGTGCTGACCAAGGCCGGGCCGGCAAGCGCCAACGAGGGCGACAGCGTGTACTACGAGCTAACGCTGACCAACCTCGGGCCCGCCGACGCCGCCAACGTGGTGCTCGCGGACACGCTGCCGCTGGGGCTGACGCCAAGCCTGTTCGCGCAGCTCTCGGGTCCTGGTGCGAGCCTTGCCTTCGACGGCATTCACACCTTCACGGCCACCTTTGGCAGCCTGGCCTCGGGTGCCATTGCGATGTTCCGGGTCGGGGCCACCGTCAACACTGGGACCGGTGGCAGCACGCTCACCAACACAGCCGGCGTCGGCAGCGACACCTCCGACCCCGTCCCCGCCAACAACAGCGCCAGCATCGACATCACCGTGTCGCCTGCAGCACCGCCCGCGCTGTCGGCGCCCGACCTTCTTGCGGCTGATGACTCCGGCGTCTCGAGTACCGACAACCTGACCAACGTCACGACCCCGCACTTCGCGGTTCATGGTCTGCCACTGCTGCGAATCGCACTGCTCGAGGCCGCGGTCGAGCTTGGTTCAGCCTTCGCTGACACGCTGGGCGACGCGCTGATCGAGGTCGCGACGGCGCTCAGTGATGGCTTGCATCCGATTTACGCTCAGCAGTTCGCGGCCGACAGCACCCCGAGTGATCCCTCCGAGTCGCTCACGGTAAGGATTGACACCGCTGCCCCCGCGGCGCCGCTGCTGGACCTGCCCGCGGCCGAGGACTCCGGGGTCTCGAGCTCCGACAACATCACCAAGGTCGACGTCTGGCACTTCTTCGCCGCGCCGCCGACAGAACAGACGGTGACCGCGATCACGGAGCTGGCGCCCAACGGTCGCCTCGACACCTCGAGCTGGCCGGGCGACCCCACCAGCGCCTGCCACTGCTACTACTTCCCGGACACGGGTGGTGGCCTGGGGGCGGACAACCGGCAGGGGCTGTGGACCTACACCGCCAGCTTCACCGACCTCGCCGGCAACGCCTCGCCGCTCTCCAACACGCTCACCATCAGCTTCGACTCCACCGCCCCGGCGGCGCCGCTGCTGGACCTGCCCGCG
>WNGA01015196.1_pt1 | contig 21348 bp, 18 predicted proteins | sample 5400061 | NCBI WGS metagenome assembly WNGA01 (sample SAMN13153366, study PRJNA577476) | soil metagenome | isolation source: 100 cm soil or saprolite under grassland replicate 2 | place: USA:California | collected 2016-06-15
ACCACCTTCTCGGGCTGGTCAAGGAACAAAGGGGGCACAATGTCACGGGATTTCTTTGTCGTGTCGGGTGATACGCACATCATCGAGCCGACCGATCTGTTCAAGACCCGCCTTCCCAAGCATCTGCGGGATCGGGCGCTCTGGGAAGAGGAATTCGTCCTGGAGAAGCCGCTGGTACCTGGCGGGCATACCGTGTTCAGGAAGCTGCACACGCCCGGCTACGAGGGCTGGACGGTCTCCAGGTACCGGCAGTCGCCCGGGCCGACCCCCGATGGCGAGCCTGAGCACATCCTGCGGGACATGGACCTCGACGGTGTCGACGCTTCGGTGATGTTCCCCAACCTGTCGCTGTTCGTCCTGTTCACGGACGACCACGAGCTGTCGATGGCGCACGCTCGCGTGTACAACGACTACATCGTCGAACGGTACCTTGCGTACAAGGATCGGATGCGGCCGACGGCTGCGATCCCGCTCACCGACATCGACGACGCGGTGGCCGAGATCGAGCGGACCGCCCGCGCCGGGCTGGGAGCCATCCTCCTGCCGGAGATCCCGCCGATGCCGTACTGGTCGCCGGAGTACGAACGGGTGTGGGCCGCCGCCCAGGCCAACGGGACGCCGGTCTTCATCCATGTCGCCACTGGTGGGGTGAAGGTCAACGAAGGGCAGTCGCAGACGGCCAGCACGGTCAAGGGAATGATGGAAGCCGTCAACATGGGGAAGAACCCCTTGGACCAGACCATGGTGTCGAACCGGTCGATGGGGGCTGCCAACAACGCAGCGGCGGGTCCGCAGCGCATCATCGCGGACCTCGTCAGCGGGGGTGTTTGTGAGCGGTTCCCGGATCTTCATTTCAACCTGATCGAGTTCGGCGCTGGTTGGCTGGTGTCGTATCTGGGCTCGATGGACAAGGCCTGGAAGACGGGCACCGGCCAGGATCCCGACTGGTGGCTCGGCTTCTGGGACGACAGCCGTGCGCCCGACGACCAGCCGGCCATGGGGCGGCTGTTCAACATCAACACGAAGTGGCCCTGGCCGCTCAAGCCCAGCGACTACGTCCGCCGCCAGATCCACGTCCAGTTCGCCGACGACCCCGTCGCCGTGGCCGCCCGCAACATCACCGGCCTGTCGACGATCATGTGGGGCAACGATTATCCGCACGCCGAAGGAACCTTCCGCTCCAGCAAGGAGTGCATCGCCGAGAACTTCGTCGGGGTTCCCGACGACGAGAAGGCGGCCATCTTGGGTGGCACGCTGGCCGGCGTGGTGGGCTTCGACACCAGCGTGAAGAAGGCCCCGGGCGACCGTCTGACGCTCAGTCCACCTGGATCGCCCCGGTCGGGCATTGTTGGGCGGCCTGGCGGACCGCTGCCTCGAGCTGCGCTGGCACGTCGGTCAGCCTCGTGATGGTGTACCCCTCGTCGGTGAGGTCGAACACCTCGGGGCAGATCCCGATGCAGACACCGTGCCCCGCGCATGTGTCCGCGTCGACGGTGACCCTCATTGACCTTGTCCCGGGGCTGCGTCGAATTCCAGTGTGAGGTCGGTGAGCCCGCGCAGGATGAACGTCGGCACGTAGCGGTACCGACGTGCCCCGGTAGGGCCGTGGGCCCGCTCGGAGATGCGGATGTCGGTGGTGCGGGCGAGGATCCGCTCGATGCTCACCCGAGCCTCGGCGCGAGCGAGCGGCGCGCCTGGACAGGTGTGCACGCCACGACCGAACGAGAGGTGCTGGCGGGCGTTGGCGCGGTCCACCTGGAACTCCGACGGGTTCTCGAACTTGCCTGGGTCGCGGTTGGCGGCTCCGTTGAGCACCATCACGTCGCTGCCGGCGGGGATCTGCACACCTCCGACCTCGGAGGTCACCGTGGCGGTGCGGAAGTCGCCCTTCACCGGGCTCTCCAGCCGCAGGCACTCCTCGATGAAGTTCGGGATCAGCGACTGGTCGTCGCGCAGCGCCTTCTGCAGCTGGGGATCGTCGCCGATCAGCTTGAGGGCCGTGCTGAGCAGTCGGACCGTGGTCTCCTGGCCGGCGGCGAACAGGTTGGCGGCGATGCGCACCGGGTCGATGACCTCGGGCGTCGAACCGTCCGGGAACGTGGCGGCGGCCAGGCCGGTGAGCACGTCGCCGCGGGGCTTCTTTCGACGATCGGCGATGTAGGTGGAGAACTGGTCGTACAGCCACGCGAGTGGCGTGTGCTCGATCTGGCCGTCCGCCATCGCGCCGACGCCGCCGTCGCCGTCGCGCTGGAGCAGCCGCTCGCGGAAGCGAACCCGGTCCTCGGCGGGGACGCCGAGGAGGTCGGCGATCACGAGCATCCCCACATGAACGCCTCGTTCTCGTTGAGGCGCTTCGGCGTGATCAGCCGCATGAGGAGCGCCCGGTGCGCGGTGTGCTTCGGTGGATCGAACGTCAGGATCTGGTCGCTGAACGGCAGCTCGTCGCGGTGCTCGGCGATGAACTGGCGGACGTCGCCGGTGTCGGAAGGAGCGTGGAGCCCGGCGAACGGACCGGTCGACGCGGTGCACGACGAGAACCGGTCTGGGTCGTTGAAGACCTCGACCGCCGCTTCGTAGCCCGTGACCATGACCACCCCGTGTGCGCCCTCCCGGTGCACCGGGCACTGCTGGCGCAGGAAGTCGAAGTACGGGAAGGGGTCGGTGACGAGGTCCTCGTCACGGAAGAAATCGGCGTTGGTGTAGTCAGTGGTCATTGCGTTCGGTCCCCTTCGTCGGTGGTCTCACGGCGCTCCTCCAAGCATTGCTCAGCCGGCCACATAGCCGCCGTCCACCGGGAGCGCGACGCCGGTGATGTAGGAGGATTCATCGCTGGCGAAGAACAGCGCGGCAGACGCCTGCTCCGTCGCCAGGCCCCAGCGGGCCAGGGGGATGTTGAAGCCCGGGTTGGCATCCGGTGGCGGGAGCGGAGACTCCTTCGACATCGGCACCAACCCGGTCCAGGTCATACCGGGACAGATGGCGTTGACCCGGATGCCGGCCTCGGCGTAGTCGAGCGCGGCGCACTTCGTCAGCTGGATGACCCCGGCCTTGGCCGCCCCATAGATGCTGTGGTGCTTCCACCCGACCAGCCCGGTCGCCGATGCGGTGTTGACCACCGAGCCGCCACCGCCGGTCCGCAGCATCGAGGCGATGCCATACTTCATCCCGAAGAACACGCCCTTGAGGTTCACCGAGTGCACCAGGTCGAAGTTCTCTTCGGTCTGCTCCGCGAGCGGCATCCGCGGCCCGCCGAAACCGGCGTTGTTGCACAGGACATCGACGCCGCCGAAGCTTGTTTCGGCCGTCCGGATCAGGTTCTCGACGTCAGCACCGATGGCGACGTCGGCGTGCACCGCAACGGCGTCGCTCCCGATCGCGGCGGCGATCTCCGCTTCCGACCCGTTGCGATCGGCACACACCACCCGGGCGCCCTCACGGGCGAACAACAGCGCCATCTCCTTGCCGATACCCGAGCCGGCTCCGGTGATCACGGCGACCTTGCCTGCCAATCGTGCCACGATCCCTCCCTCGCCCTACGGTGACGTATCGATCGTCGGCCGGATCGACAGCTCGGAGATGTTCGCCCGACGGGGGAGACCGATGACGAACATGACCGCGTCGGCGACGTCGATGGGCGTCAGCGTGCCTTCTTTGCCGAGGTGCGCCTTGATCCCCGCCCGGACCTTGGGGTCGCTGATGGTGTCGCCGAACTCGGTGTCGGTTGCCCCGGGCATCAGGGTGCACACCCGGATGCCGTACCCGCCGACCTCCTGGCGCAGGCCGTCGGTCAGGGTGTTGAGGGCATGCTTGCTCACCGAGTACGCGCTCATGCTCGGCGCCGACTTCCGGGCGACCTGCGACGACACGTTGATGATGTCGCCGCTCCCCTGCGCCTTCATCGGTCCGATCGCCGCCCGGCACGTGTACAGCGTCGCCAGCAGGTTGACGTCCATCACCCGCCGGAACGCGTCGAGGTCGGCGTTCTCGATGCCGCCGGACTGGGTGAGGCCGGCCGAGTTGACGAGGATGTCGATCCTGCCGAACTGGGCGACCGTCCGCTCGACCGTTGCGGTGGCGACCGCCGCGTCGACGATGTCACCTGGGAGGGCGAGCCCCTCGCCGACGGCGTCGATCCGCGTGACGAGTTCGTCGAGCCGATCCGCGCGCCGGGCGGACACGGCGACCTTCGCACCTGCAGCCGCCAATGCCAGCGCGACGGCTTCGCCGATGCCCGACGACGCTCCCGTCACCAGGGCGACACGACCGGCAGCAACTCCTGCCATGTGGCTTCCATCCCCTTCCCAGACGCGACCTCGACTGCCCGGGGTGATACTGCCGCGGCGACGCCGGGGAGTCGGCCCTTGCGTCTTGCTGGGTGGAACGGCGTCACGACCAACCGCTCAGTACAGGCAAGCCCTGGGGAGTGGCTAGTCTCGACGGGAATGAGCGGCCCGCGCGCAGCGGAACTGCCGCCCGCCCCTGTCGCCGGCCTGTTGTACCGGTCGAGTGACATCGGCATGCCGGTCATCGACCTTGCCCACGCCGCCCTCGACCGGGGCTTCGAAACGCTCGTCGTCGGTGAGCACACCCACATCCCGGTCTCGCGCGACACTCCGTTTCCGGGCGGCGGGGAGCTGCCGGAGGTGTATCGCAGGATGCTCGACCCGTTCGTCGCGCTGGCGTTCGTCGCCGCGCAGACGACGTTGAGCATCGGGACGTGCGTGTCGCTCGTTGCGCAGCACGACCCCATCGCGCTCGCCAAGACCGTCGCCACGCTCGACTTCCTCTCGCAGGGCCGGTTCACGCTGGGAGTGGGGTACGGCTGAACCGTGAGGAACTGGCCAATCACGGGCACGAGTTCCGCCAGCGCAGGGCCGTCGTCCGGGAGCACGTCGAGTTGATGCGGCGGCTGTGGTGCGACGCCGAGGCGGAGTACTCCGGTGAGCACGCCAGCCTCACTCGCAGTTGGGCGTGGCCGAAGCCCGTTCAGCAGCCGTCGGTGCCGGTCTTGCTGGGTTGTCTTCCGACCGAGGCCAACTTTGACGAGATCGTCGGATGGGCAGACGGCTGGATGCCGGCCGGGAGCAACGCCGACCGGTTCGCCGCGGGCCTGCAGACGTTGCGAGACCGTTGGCTCGCCGCCGGGCGCAGCGAGTCCGGCCCGACCATCTGGGTGATGCAGGACGTGGACGACGACGCGAAACTCCGCGAGCAGCTCGATCGCTTCCGGTCGCTGGGCGTGGCACAGGTGCTCATCGACATCCCGACGGCCTCTCGCGAGGAGATCCTCCCGATCCTCGATCGTTGCAGCCAGGTGTTCGCGACGGCGTCCGACTGAGCATCTTGGTCCGGTGGGGTGTACCGACCGGCTTCCATATGATGGCTTGATGGATTTCGCGCTCACCGAATCCGAACGTGACCTCGTCGAGCTCTGCCGGGAGTTCGCGACGAAGGAGATCGCCAGACGGGCGCCGGAGGCATGGGAGGGGGCGGTCTGCCCGACCGACCTGCTCCGAGAGATGGGCGAGTTGGGCGTGCTGGGGATGCTGATCCCGGAGGAATGGGGCGGCATCGGCATGTCGACCGTCGGCTTCGTCGCGGCGATGGAGCAGATCGGCCTGGCCGATCAGTCCGTTGCCGCGGCATGGCAGGCGCACGTCACCATCGGATCGCTGCCGCTGTACCTGTTCGGAAACGATGCGCAGCGCGAGCGGTGGCTGCGGCCACTGGCCGAGGGCCGTGTGCTCGGCGCGTTCGGGTTGACCGAGCCGGATGCCGGTTCGGACGCCCGCGGGATCACGACGAAGGCAGAGCGGCGCGACGGCGGCTGGGTGATCAACGGGCGGAAGGCGTTGGACGGGCAGGCTTCCGGGTTCGGGACCTTCGTCGTGGAGAAGGACACGCCCGGCTTCACGATGGGGGCGAAGATGCGTGGCATCGGCTGGCGCGGACTCGACACTCGCGAGCTGTACTTCGACGACGTCTGCGTGGATGACGATCACCTCGTGGGCAACCCGGACCTCGGCTTGGGCCAGTTCCTGCAAACGCTCGAGGTTGGCCGCATCTCCATCGCCGCGTTGTCACTGAGCCTCACGCAAGCCGTGCTCGACATGTCCCTTGAGTACGCGCAGCACCGCCGGCAGTTCGGCAGCCCGATCTCCAAGTTCCAGGCGATCCAGTTCAAGCTGGCCGACATCGCCACCGAGCTGGAGGCGGCACGTTGGCTGACCTACCGCGCTGCGTACCTGCGCGACATCGGTCAGCCGTTCCTGAAGGAAGCATCCATGGCCAAGCTGAAGGCCAGCCGAGTGGCCGCGTGGGCTGCTTCCGAAGCAGTTCAGATCCACGGCGGCGTGGGCTACATGCTCGAGTCGCCGGTGGCCAGGTTCTACTGCGATTCGAAGGTCCTCGAGATCGGCGAAGGGACCAACGAGATCCAACATCTCGTGATCGCACGGGCACTCGGCTGCTGAGGACGCACGTAGCTCAGCAGGCGCGTCGACGCGGACGGAGGTGTTCCGCTCAGACCGCGGCCAGTCGGCGCACCGCTGCGGAGATCGTCGTGCGATCCGGCAGCCATGCGGCTTCGAGGCCGGGCGAATACGGCGCCGGAGTCGGTGCCGCTCCGATGCGCTCGATCGGCGCGTCGAGGTCCCAGAACGCCTCCCGGGCCACCGTTGCGGCGATCTCGGCGCCGATGCCGAAGGGCATCACCGCCTCGTGGGCGATCAGGATCCGGCTCGTCTTGTGCACCGAATCGAGGATCGGAGCCATGTCGAGGGGGGCCACCGTGCGGAGGTCGATCACCTCGACCGACAGACCCTCGCCGGCGAGCGCCTCGGCCGCGGCGAGTGCCTCGTGGACCATTCGGGACACCGACACCACCGTCACGTCGGTTCCCTCGCGAACGACCGCTGATCTGCCGATCGGCAGCAGGTGGTCCTCCGGCGGTTGCGGGCCCTTCATGCCGTAGAGGAGCCGATTCTCGATGAAGACCACCGGGTTGGGATCCTGGATCGCGGCCCGCAGGAGTCCGTAGGTGTCCGCCGGCGTGGAGGGCATGACCACCGTGAGACCCGGCACATGGGCGAGCAGTGCCTCGAGGCTCTGCGAGTGCTGGCTGCCGGACGATCGGCCTGCGCCGAACTGGGTGCGGATCGTCAACGACATCTCCGCGGCGCCGCCCGTCATGAACGGCATCTTCGCTGCCTGGTTGAGCATCTGGTCGAAGCAGACGCCGAGGAAGTCGAGGTACATCAGCTCGACCACCGGCCGCATCCCGGCCATTGCCGCGCCGACGCCGAGGCCCATGATCGCCGTCTCTGAGATCGGAGTGTCGCGGACCCGTTCGCCGAACCTGTCGTGCAAGCCACGCATCAGCCCGAAGACGTTCCCCCCTGCGGCGACGTCGACGCCGGCGATGAACACCCGCTGATCGCTCTCCAGCTCCGCCTCGAGCGCGGCCCGGATCGCGTCCATCATCCGATAGGGGGCAGCGTCCTGCGCGAGCGGCTTCGGCTCGGCCACCACTGGGCGCGGTCGGCAGACGAAGTCGCCGAGGGTCACCGGGTGCGGCGGAGCGAGGGACTGCGCTGCCGCGAGGGCGTCATCGAGCTCCCGGGAAACGCGCGCCGCCAAGGCACCCACCTCGTCCGCGGCGACGCCAGCGGACTCGAGACGCCGGGCGTGCACCACGAGCGGATCTCGGTCCTTCCACGCCTCGAGCTCCTCCGGGGAGCGGTACCGCTGAGGGTCACCCTCGTAGTGCCCGTGCCACCGATACGTCGTCGCCTCGACGATGACCGGCGGCTGACCGGCGCGCACGTCCTCCACCACGCGCCGCATCGTCGCCGCCGCGGCGGCGACGTCGTTGCCGTCGACGGCCACGTAACCCACGCCGTAGCCGGGGGCGCGATCAGCGAGGTCGGCGGCGTGCTGCGTCGCAGCCGGCGAGAACTCGGCGTACCCGTTGTTCTCACACCAGAAGACCACCGGGAGGCGCCACACCGAGGCGAGGTTGACGGCCTCGTGGAAGGCGCCCTGGGCGACGGCGCCGTCGCCGAAGAAGGCGACGGCCACGCCTCCGTCGGCTCGGAGCTGTGCCGCCGTCGCCGCACCGACGGCGATCGGGATGCCGGCGGCGACGATGCCGTTGGCCCCGAAGATCCCGATGCTCGGATCGGCGATGTGCATCGATCCGCCGCGACCGCGGTTCGTCCCCTCGTCCTTGCCCATCAGCTCGGCGAACATCCCGAGCGGATCGAGACCCTTGGCCAGGCAGTGCCCATGCCCGCGATGGTTGGACGTGATCACGTCCGACCGGCGCAACGGCCAACAGGCGCCGACCGCCGATGCCTCCTGACCGATCGACAGGTGGACGAAGCCGGGAACCTGACCATCTCGGTACAGCACCGACACCCGTTCCTCGAAACCCCGGATCAGCAGCATTCGCCGGTGCATCTCGAGGAGATCTTCCCGATCGAACGCATCCAGCGCGAACAGGCCCTGATCAGAATTGGGGAGCAGGGACGTTTGATCGGGGTCCATCCGTGTAGTGTACTGGTCGGTCGATACACGCCCGTAGATGAGCCCGGATGTGAGGCAATGCAGCGACAGATCCAGATTCCGGACTCGTTTCCTCTGGTCGGGGACGTCAGCGACAAGCGCGTCGTGCTCACTGGCGCTGGACGAGGGCTCGGCGAGTCGCTCGCCCACGCGTTCTCCCGAGCCGGGGCGAGGGTGGCGCTGGTGGCGCGCACCGAGCGCGACCTCAAGGCCGTGGCCGACTCGGTTGCCGGGGTGACCCTGCAGTTCTGTGGCGACGTCCGGGATGTCGACTTCAACGAAGCGGTCGCCGACGGGACCGTGGCGGAGTGGGGCGGCCTCGACGTCTGGATCTGCAACGCCGGGATCTCCCCGATCGTGGCCGGACCGCTCGGCACCGATCCGAAGGTGTGGCGAGAGGTGATCGACGTCAACCTCACGGGGGCCTTTCTCGGCGCTCGCGCCGCCGCCCGTGTGATGGGCGACGGCGGGCGGCTGATCTTCACCGGCTCGGTGCTGGGCGAACGGCCAGGCAAGGGCCTCGCCGCGTACAGCGCTTCGAAAGCCGGACTCGTCGGCTTGGCGAAGGGCCTGGCGCTGGACCTCGCACCGTCGGGAATCACCGTGAACGTCGTCGCGCCAGGCTGGTTCGACTCACCCTTGGCCGAGGGGTGGAAGAGCAGTGCCCGGCTGTCGAAGGCCATTCTCGGCCACACCGCGTTGAAGCGCTGGGGGCACCCCGAAGATCTCGCCGGGGCGTTCCAGTTCCTGGCCTCTGATGCCTCGGCGTTCATCACCGGCGCCGTCATCAATGTCGACGGTGGCTATCTGCTCACATGAGCGAGCGAAGCGAGCGCTGGGACAACGCGGCGAGGCCGCCTCGCGGGAGAGGAGACGGATGATGGACACCAAGCGCCGGGTCGTCGCAGTGCTCGGAGCAGGAGGCGCGCTCGGAGCGGCAATCTCGCACCAGCTCTCCGCAGAACCGGACACCGACGTGGTGCTCAGCGACGTCAGCGAGTCCTCACTGGACGCGACGCTGCACGGCTTGGCCGGTGGCGGCGGCGCGGTCGAGCCGGTACTCGCCGACGTCAGCGACTTCGCCCAGGTCGACGCCGTGGTCCATCGTGACGCGGAAGTCGGGCTGCGATTCGCTGACCTCCTGGGTTGCTGTGCTGTCGCTCGACATCAACGTCTCTCCTCGTCGTTTCTCGGGCACTCGTCGGCGGTGTCCGAGGCATCCCCCCAAAGGTGCGACAGACTTGCACATTAGACTAACCGGTCAGTACATTACAAGTGGCGCCGGAGCGGCGCCCCGCGATCGGAAGGGGGTGCGAGCATGGACGCACCGACGTCGGACACGGGCTCGCTAACGGAGTGAGCGGCCGCAGCGAGGCGGTTGCAGGGATCATGGCGGCGATCGCCGCCTACGCGCAAGCCCTCGACGACGGCCGAACGGAGGCCGTGGTCGCCACCTTCTGCGACGACGGCAGCGTCGACATCCCGGGGCAGCAGACCGTCGGCGGGCGCGATGCGCTCCTCGAGGAGTTCGCCAGGCTGAAGCCGACTGCGCCGCAACGCCACACGGTGGTGAACACGCTCGTCACGGCCGCGGACGACGATCACGCCGAGGCACAGAGCGATCTCGTGTTCTTCCGGCGGGGTGATGCGGGCTGGGCCGTCGCCCTCGTCGGCCGGTACCGGGACACGTTCCGGTGCGTCGATGGCACGTGGCGCTTCAGCCATCGCACGCTGACCTTCGTCCAGTAGTGGACGTCGGGGAGGACCCGCGTTCCGGACGGGCCGAAGCTGCCGAGAATGTATTGACCGGTCGGTATAAGTCAGCTAGCATCCTGGCGCCGCGGTCGGGGGTCGACCGCGGTTCGAAGGAGGAGACGCCGTGACGAAGCGGTGGACGCAACGCCCGCCCGGCTCCACGTGGGGCGACTGGGGGGCCGACGACGAGCTCGGGCGGATCAACTTGCTCACCCCGGAGAAGGTCCTCCAGGGCGTGCGTGAGGTCGAGGCCGGCGTCAGCTTCTGCCTCAGCCTGCCGCTCGACTACCCCGGTGGGACCGCCTTGAACCAGCGCCGCTACCCGCCGATGCTCTCCCCGACCGAGGACCTGGAAGGCAACCCGGACGTCTTCGCCAACGTCCACATGAGCGACATGGGGGGCGACGAGGTCAAGAAGTACGTCGACGTGTGGTCCGATGACAAGGTCACGCTCTGGCTGCAGTACTCCACGCAGTGGGACGCGCTGTGCCACGTCGGCGCCGAGTTCGATGCCGACGGCGACGGCGTCGAGGAGCCGGTGTACTACAACGGCTACCGCGCCGGCGTCGACATCGTCGGCCCGCAGCCCGACGCCGGCGGCGACGGTGGCAAGCACATCAGCTTCGCCCATCACCTCGGCCTCGAGCACATGGCCTTCCACGGGGTGCAGGGCCGCGGCGTCCTGGTCGATCTGGCCCACCACCTCGGCAACGACTGGCAGGGCGTCGACCTGAAGAGGCTGCAGGAGATCATGGCGGCCGACGACGTCGTCGTCGAGCCGGGCGACATGCTCTTGCTGCACACGGGTTTCGCCACCAAGGTCCTCGAATGGAACCGCAACCCGGACCCCGTGAAGATCCACGCGACGTGCACCTACCTCGACGCTCGCGACCCGGACCTGCTCGACTGGATCGCCGAATCGCAGATCTCGGCACTCGTGGCCGACAACTACGCGGTCGAAGGGCTCGTCGGCGCAGACCCCGACGAGAGCCGGCACTCGTTGCTCCCGATCCACCACCTCTGCCTCTTCCGGCTCGGTGTCCCCCTCGGAGAGCTGTGGTACCTGCACGAGCTGGCGGCCTGGCTGCGCGAGCACAACCGGAGCCGGTTCCTGCTCACGGCGCCCCCGCTGCGACTGCCCGGAACGTTCGGCTGCCCGGCGACCCCGATCGCGACGGTATGACGAGGAGGTGGGCGTGGGGACCTCCAAGGCCGAGAGATCATGAACAACGAACAAGACAGGAGCTCCATGGAACCAGTCGAAGCCGCAGTCGATCACCGCTCGAGCCCCGTCGACGTCGACGTGCTCGTCGTCGGGGCGGGCATCCTCGGGATCCACCAGCTGTACATGGCACGCGAAGCAGGCTTCTCGGTGAAGTTGCTGGAGGCCGGTGACGGCGTGGGAGGCACGTGGTATGGGAGGCACGTGGTACTGGAACCGCTACCCCGAAGCTCGATTCGACTCGGAGAGCTACACCTACGGCTACCTCTTCTCGAAGGAGCTTTTCGACGATTGGGAGTGGCAGGAGCACTTCGCTGGGCAGCCGGAGATCGAGCGCTACCTCAACCACGTGGTCGACCGCTTCGATCTCCGCCGGCACATCCAAACTGGCGCCAGGGTCACCTCCGCCGTGTGGGACGAGTCGTCGGCGACGTGGACCACCCGGGCGGCCGACGGCACCGAGGTACGGTCCCAGTATCTCATCGCCGCGACCGGCGTGCTGTCCCTGCCGTTCTTCCCGAATGTGCCGGGGCGCGAGACGTTCAAGGGCGAGTCCTACCACACCGGCCTCTGGCCATCGACGCCGGTCGACTTCACCGGCAAGCGAGTCGCGGTGATCGGCACCGGCTCGAGCGGGGTGCAGCTGATCCCGGCGATCGCCGACGACGTCGCCTCGCTGACGGTGTACCAACGCACGCCCAACTGGTGCACACCGCTCAACAACCGTCCGATCACGCCCGAGGAGCAGGCTGATCTGCGGGCCAACTTCGAATCGATCCGCCACACGCTGAACACCTCGCAGGGCGGCTTCCTCCACACTCCCCACGACCGCACCGCCTTCGACGACTCGAAGGAGCAGCGCTGGGCGTTCTTCGAGAAGATGTGGAACAGCCCCGGCTTCTCCAAGTTGAGCAGCAACTACACCGACATGATGACCAACGTCGCGGCCAACGAGGAGTGGTGCGAGTTCATGGCCGAGAAGATCCGCGGCATCGTCAAGGATCCCGAGACCGCCGAGAAGCTGATCCCGGATCACCGGTACGCCCAGAAGCGGCCGCCGTTCGTGACTGGCTACTACGAGACGTTCAACAACCCGAAGGTCTCGATCGTCGAGCTGAAGAAGACGCCGATCGTGCAGGTGACCGAGACGGGCATCGAGACGACCGCAGGGCTGCAAGAGTTCGACATGATCGTGTGGGCGACCGGCTTCGACTTCGGCACGGGCACGCTCCTGCGCATGGGGATCCGCGGCAAGGGCGGTCTCCCGCTCAGGGAGTACTGGGCCGATGGCCCGATCACCTATCTCGGGCTGCAGTGCCGCAACTTCCCCAACTTTTTCTTCCCCGGCGGGCCGCACGGGGCGGCCGGCAACAACCCGCGGTATGGGGGCGACCAGGTGGAGTTCATCACCAACGCGATCGTCTACGTCCGCGACCACGGCCACGACACCATCGAAGTCCGCGAGGCCGCCGAAGCGGAGTGGAACGACATGGTCAACACCACTGCGGCGATGTCCCCCTTCTCGGAGATCAGCTACTTCTACGGCACGAACATCCCCGGCAAGCCGGTCCGGTTCCTGCTCAACCCGGCCGGCCGGCCCAAGCTGCTGGAAATGATGGCCGAGGTCGTGGCTAACGACTACCGGGCGATGGAGCTGTCGCGGTCCTCCGAGCGGGCCACATCCACCGCGTAGGCGCAGCAGGCCGGGAATCGGTCAGCTGCGGATCGACACCCCGGTGAAGACGGACTTCCGGCTTACGCGGCGTTCTGTCACCGTCGGTGGCGTCGACATCGCAGCCGGAACGCCAGTGATGCTGCTCGTCGGCACGCCAACCGTGACGGTTCCGAAAAGCGCGGGGATACGGCGCGAGGGATGGTGAGTTGTGAGGCGCTCTTTGGTGCTGTCGCGGAGTGTGTGCCCACCACTTGCGTTGTACCGACCGGTTGGTATACATTGAGGCCGTACGAGTAGTAGGGGAACGGAACGTGTCGCCCGTGTTCGCGGCCCACGGACGTGCCCGGCGGATGGTCTAAGTGAAGATCCGTGATCGCAGGGTCAGCTCGTACGAAGACAGTTCGGATGTGCACAGGACACCGCCAGGAAAGGCCTGGCAAGCAGTTCGTCAAAGATGCGCCCGCGAGGGCCGTAACCATTTCGGGGGAACCATGAATGTGACTCGTTCTGACAGCCTGGGTGTCGTCGGACGTCGGGGCGGACGGCGGCGCGGTCGTCGTGTTCGAAGACTCGTCGTCTGTCTCCTGCCCGCAGTGTTGGTGCTGGGTGCGTGCGGATCGGACAACAAGAGCACCGCGACCACTGTCACGCCGACGACGGCCGGCAGTGCGACGACGGCCGGCAGTGCGACGACGGCCGGCAGTGCGACGACGGCCGGCAGTGCGACGACGGCGGCCAGCGGCCCGGCGAAAGCCGACGACGTGGGGATCACGGACACCGAGATCCATATCGCCATGATCGCCGATGTGCAAACGGCAGTGAACCCCGGCCTCTTCCAGAAGTCGATCGACGCCGTCAAGGCCTGGGCGGACATGCTCAACGAGAAGGGCGGTCTGGCAGGCCGCAAGATCGTGGTTGATGCGATCGACTCGAAGCTGGACCCGAATGCCAGCCGTAATGCTGTCATCCAGGCGTGCTCCGAGGACTTCGCCATGGTCGGAACGGAGGCGGTGGCACTCGCCGAGATGTCCGACCTCGAGGGCTGCAAGGATGCGAAAGGAAACGCGATCGGCATCCCCAACCTGGCGGGCATTGCGTTCGGGGCTCAGCAGCAATGCTCCCCGGCCACGTACACGCTCTTCGGCAACAACGACACGTTCTGCGCCACGCGCAACGACCCTGAGCAGACGTACACGGTGCCGGTCGGCGACGCCAAGTTCTACCTGTCGCTGGACCCGAATCTGCACGGGATCTGGGTGTACAACAGTGACCTCCCCACGGCGAAAGCGGCGCAGGTACCCACCTACACCGGAGCGGTCGACCAGGGCATCAAGAAGGACGGCGATGGGTTCTATGCCTCGTCCGGGAGCGCGCCGCAGAGCGCCCTGACGCCGTTGGTCGGAGTCATCAAGCGGAGCGGCTCGACGTTCGTCTCCGGCGGATCTACGGCCCCCAACCTGGTGCTGTTGCGCAAAGAGGCCGAGCTCCAAGGCGTGGACACGGTGAAGGTCTGGGTCTGCGCTGCGGGCTGCTACGTCCCCTACTTCATCCAGACGGGCGGCTCGTCGGTGGAGGGCACCTATCAAAACCTCACGGCAATCCCGTTCTACACCGAGTACCAGTCCAACCCCGCCCTCAAGGCGCTCGTCGACAGGCTCGGAGGCGTCGACAAGATCGACAGCAACTCGGTCTCGGCATTCGTCCAGGCACTACTGTTCCAGGACGCCGTGGAGAAGGTCGTGGCAAAGGGCGACACGCTCACTCGCCAGACGCTGTTCGATGCGCTCAAGACGGAGAACGCGTTCGATGGTCAGGGGATCATCGGCCCGACCGACGTGGGCAACCACAAGCCGACCCCGTGCTTCGCCGTGGCCCAGGTCATCAATGGACAGTGGGAGCGTGTGTACCCCAAAGAGGTTGGAAAGTTCGACTGCGACCCAGGCAACCTGGCGCAGGTCAAGCTGAACATGAACGGGTGATCGCCCGCGTCCAGCGCAGGGGCCTCGGCAACAAGGAGTACGGCGAGGGGGAACAGTTGACGACGAACGTTCGAGCGGCATTGTCCCGGGAGCGCACGCGTACGGTGGTGGCCGCTGCGGTGATCGCCGCGCTGGTCGGGGTGGTGATCCAGCAGTCGTGGGCCGGCGTTCCCATCACCGTGGACTCGGTGCTGTCGTTCGTGATCACCGGTGTCGCCCTCGGGTCGATCTACGGCGTCGCCGCGCAGGGCCTCGTCGTCACCTACTCCACGTCCGGCGTTTTCAACTTCGCCCAGGGCGCCATCGGGATGTTCATGACCTATGTGTACTGGCAGCTGAAGGTGCACTTCGAGTTGCACACGGCGCTGGCCATGGGCCTGACGATCCTGGTGCTCGCCCCACTCCTCGGTCTGATCATCGAGGGCGTGCTCATGCGCCGCCTGGTGACCGCGCCGTTGGTCTCCCAGTTGGTGGTGACCATCGGCTTGATGCTCGCGCTGATGGGTCTCGCGGCGAGCATCTGGGAACCCTCGGTCTCGCGCAGCATCCCGAGGTTCTTCGGCACCGACGGCTTCTCCATCGGCGACACGTACATCCCGTGGTACCGGGTGGTCGTCATCGTCACCGGCGTCGTGATCGGGGTCGGGCTCCGGTTCCTCCTCCACCACACCCGACTCGGCCTCAGCATGCGCGCGGTGGTCGACAACCGCGACCTCACCCTCCTCAACGGGGCCCGCCCGGCCATGGCCTCGATGACAGCATGGGCGCTGGGCTCTTCGATGGCCGCGCTCGCCGGCATCTTCCTGGCGGAGGAGCTGAGCTCGCTCGACGTGCAGACGCTCACGCTGTTCATCGTCGATGCGTTCGCTGCGGGGATCATCGCCCGGCTGAAGAGCCTGCCGATGGCCTATGTCGGCGGGTTGATCATCGGTCTGTCGTTCTCGTTCCAACAGAACTTCCTGCTCTGGACCGGGAAGTGGATCTCGGCACCCGCGGCGATCCCGGCAGTGATCCTGTTCATCGCGCTGCTCTTCGTGCCCCACGGTCGCATCGCCAGCCGCCCGAGGCCGCGACCGGACACGGAGCGGCTGCCCAGGATGCGCAAGGCGCTCCTGGGGTTCGTCATCGTCTTCGTCGCCGCGCTGATCGCCGCCTCGCTCCTGGACCGGACGCACATCCGCGACGTCACCCTGGCGATGCTCACCGCATTCATCATGCTGTCCCTCGTGCCGTTGACCGGCTGGGCCAACCAGATCTCGCTGGCGCAGATCACCTTGGCGGGCTGCGGAGCCTACGCCCTGGTGGAGTGGGGCCATTCCGGGAACGTGCTCGATCTGCTCATCGCCGCCGGCTTCGCCGTGCCGATCGGGATCCTGATGGCCGGCCCGGCGCTGCGGCTGCAAGGCCTGTACCTCGCTCTGGCGACGATGGCCTTCGCCCGCATGGCCGAGTTCTTGTTCTTCAACCAGCCGAAGGTGTTCGGCGCGACCGACCGGGTCGTGCCGCCCCTGTCGCTTTTCGGGCTCCACGTGAACGAACCGTTCAACGTCCTCGGGATCTCGTTCCCGGAGGACAGCGGCTTCCTGCTCTTCGCGACGGCGCTGTTCGGCGTGGTCGGGATGTTGGTGGTGTGGACACGCCGACGTTCCTTCGGCAGACGGCTGATCGCCATGCGCGACAGCCCCTCGGCCTGCGTCACCGTCGGGGTCAACCTGACGATGACCAAGCTCATCGTCTTCGCCTACTCGGCGGCGATCGCCGGCCTCGCCGGAGGGTTGTTCGCGATCTACTACGGCACCGTCGGCACGTCCTCCTTCCAGCTGACGGCGGGGCTGCCATACCTCTTGCTGCTCGTCGTCGGCGGAGTGGCAGTGGTGGGCGGCGCCGTGTTCGGCGGCATCGCGCTGAACGCGTTCACGTGGATCGCCGCCGCCTTCCCCGGCTCGACCGTGTTGCAATGGTTCCAGAAGATCGGTCCGGGACTCGCCGGCATCGGCATCGGCCGCAACCCGGACGGGGCGGTCGTCGAGATGGGCAACAACTTCGGGGGCAAGCGCAAGGCCCGGGTGGCGGACACCTCTGTCTTCTCCGAACCGCGTGTCCCGATCCTCCTGCCGTCGCTGGCGCCGCGCACCAACCCCGACTCGCCCGTCCTCGAGCTCACCGACGTCAGCGTCCGCTTCGGAGGTCTGCAAGCCGTCCGTGGCGTGAGCATCAAGCTCGTCGAAGGAGCGGTCACCGGCCTCATCGGCCCGAACGGCGCTGGGAAGACGACGTTGTTCAACGTCGCCACCGGCCTGCAGGAGCCGCAGCGGGGACGGATCACCTTCGACGGCAAGGACGTCACCGGGGCGCGCCCGCACCAGCTCGCCCGCCTGGGCCTCGCCCGCACGTTCCAACGGCTGGAGATCTTCGGGTCGCTGTCGGTCCGCGACAACGTGCTGGTGGCCGCAGAGATGCACCACCGCTGGGCTCGCGACCGCTCGATCGATCCGGAGGCCGTCGCCGACTCCGTCATCGAGACGGTGGGTCTGCAGTCCGTCGCATCCGTGCGCGCCGACTCGCTGCCCACCGGCACCGCCCGGTTGGTCGAGCTCGCCCGGGCACTCGCCACTCACCCTCGGGTGCTGCTCCTGGACGAACCGTCTTCCGGGCTCAGCGTCGACGAGACCAAGACGATGGCGGCCGTGCTGCGCGAGCTCACGTCGTCGGGCATCGCCATCCTCCTCGTGGAGCACGACATGGGGTTCATCATGGAGCTCTGCGCCAACATCGTGGTGCTCGACGCCGGCGAGATCATCGCCGAAGGGACGCCGGGCCAGGTGCAGGCGGACCCGCTGGTGCTCGCCGCGTACCTCGGCACCACCACCACGGACCGTCAGCCGAAGCCGGTCATGGTGCGCGAGCCGGCGATGGCGGCGGCGCCTGCGTCGGACGGTGAGGCGAGTGCCACCGACGTCCCCGCCCTCGAGCTGTCCGGTGTGTCCGCCGGCTATGGGGGTATCAGCGCGCTCTTCGATGTCGATCTCGCCGTGCAGCCCGGCCAGGTCTGTGCGGTGCTCGGACCGAACGGGGCCGGAAAGTCGACGGTGCTGAAGGTCGCCTCCGGGCAGGTGCGACCAACCTCCGGCACGGTGTCCATCGGGGGTCGCCGGATCGGCCATCAGTCCACCGATCGCTTGGTCCGAGAGGGCCTCTGCTTGGTGCCGGAAGGCCGCGGTGTGTTCCCCAACCTGACCGTCGCCGAGAACCTCAAGATGGCGTCGTACGCGGGAACACCGTATGCGGACATCCTGGAGACCTCGTTCCACCACTTCCCGATCCTCGGCAACCGCCGGCGCCAGCTCGCCGGCACCCTGTCCGGGGGCGAGCAGCAGATGCTGGCAATCGCGAGAGCACTGTCGGTGAACCCGAAGGTGCTCCTCGTCGACGAGCTGTCGATGGGGCTCGCGCCGATCATCGTGGAAGAGCTCTACGACGTGATCGCCCAGATCGCCGCGGAGGGCCTCTCCTTGCTGGTGGTCGAGCAGTTCGCCTACGAGGTGCTCAAGGTCGCGGACGTCGCCGCGCTCCTCGTGAACGGACGGATCTCCTACTGGGGCACGCCGGCGGAGATCGACGAGCTGATCCACTCCGCCTACCTCGGCGGAGAACAGCACACGAGGGAGCCCGTTCAGCTCGCCTGACCTCGATGGCGGCCCGTGTTCGAGCCGGCTGCTACTTCAGCGCCATCGGCGTGATCGGGGAGCCGACCGAACCGGTGACCTTGAGGCCCGTGCCGCAGAACAGGCACTCCCAGACGCCGTCCTCTTCACAGTCGGCGGCCAGCCCTTCGAAGTTGAACATCTCACCGAGGGTCAGGCCCATGTCGCGGATCGTGACCTGGTGGAACGGGATGGTGCCCGCGACCTTGTGCGGGTACACCTCGCAGGCCCAGTTGTCGAGTGCCAGGGCGGCCACCTCACGCTCGTACAGCCAGCGGCAGCTGTCGAGCCCGGGGCCGGGCTCGGGGCCCATGAAGTGCTCCCGGTCGCCCTCGAGGAACCACTTGTACGTCCCGGTGCGGATCAGCAGGATGTCGCCCGACTCGACGCGCACACCTTGGCGCTCTTCTGCCGCCGACAGGTCGTCGGAGGTGATCTCGTACGAGTCCTCCAAACGATCGACGCCCTTGAGCGCGGCGATGTCGAGCAGGACCCCGCGAGAGATGAGGTGCTCCACGGCCTTGGCGAAGGAGTTCTTCGACGCACCGACGAAGTTGTTGACCGCGGCCATCGGCACGTTGTTGTAGAACTTGCCGTCGTAGCCGACGTGCGCCAGGCTGTCCCACTGCGTCGCCGCCTGCAGGCCCATCACCACCATGTCGTCGGCGGCGATCATGCCGTCGGGAGCCATCGCCGTGTCCGACGGCAGGAAGGTCATCAGGTGCACCGGGTTGATGCGGAACCCGCCCGGCATGAACGGACCGTCCTTGTCGAACGGCATCCCCAGATCGAACACCTTGCCCGTCTTGACCAGCTTCGCCGCGCTCACCCGCTTCTCCGGCGTGACGAAGTTGAGCGTGCCGATCTCGTCGTCGTCACCCCACCGTCCCCAGTTGCTCAACTCCTTGCCGAGCTCATGGTGCACCCAAGTTGTCGTCGTGTCGCTCACCCGTCCCCCTTTAGTACTGACCGGTTGGTCCAAGCGAAGCCAGTCGAACGCCGGAGCGAAGGTCCAGCCCGGCGCAGGAGTGGCACGCCATGATGCGCAAGGTCGGCGTCCGAGGGGCGCGCCGGGTTCCGTTCAACGGGATCGTTCGACGATGGCCCTCGAGTCGATTCTTAGAGTGGACGTGACTCGGCCCCGACGAGGTCCCCGAGTTGCCGCGAGCCGCGAGCGCAGCGCCGGCGATGGGGGAGAGTGGACGACCGAAGGTGGAGATCTCGATGAGCGAACTGACGCACGACGCGACCAGCAGGACCCTGGAGACGCCGAAAGGCACGCTGCACTACCACGAAGCGGGCGACGGTCCTCCGATTCTGCTCCTCCACGGGTCTGGCCCCGGGGTCAGCGCATGGGCCAACTTCCGCGGCAACCTGCCCGCCTTCGCCGAGCACTTCAGGACACTCGCCTTGGACATGCCCGGCTTCGGCAAGAGCTACGTGTGTGACGGCAGTCCGCTCATGGCCGCGCCCCCGGCAGTGCTCGACTTCCTCGACGGGATGAAGCTCGACGCGATCCCGATCGTCGGCAACTCGATGGGCGGCAACGTCGCCGCCCGCATCGCAGCCACCGAGCCCCAGCGCGTCAGCCGGCTCGTCACCATCGGCGGCGTCGGGCTGCCAATCTTCAATCCGAGCCCGTCCGAAGGCATCAAGCTCCTGGTCCAGTTCGTCGAGGATCCCACCCGCGAACGGCTGATGGCGTGGATGGAGTCGATGGTGTACGACACGTCGATCCTCACCGAGGAGTTCGTCGAGATGCGCTGGGAGGCGGCGACGACCCCCGGGGCGCTGGCGGACGTCAAGCGGTTGTTCAACTTCCCGGCCCTCGCCGCCATGCGTGATCGCCCGGGCTCGGCCGCCGAGAGTGTCGCCATGCTCGCCAAGATCGAGGCGCCGACCTTGCTCACCTTCGGCCGGGACGACCGGGTCACGCCGCTCGACAGCGTCCTCGTCCCGATGCGCGTCATCCGCCAGTGCGAGGTGCACATCTTCTACAACTGCGGTCACTGGGCGATGATCGAACGTCAAGCCGAGTTCGAGAGCGTCGTCCTCTCGTTCCTGCTCCGTGACCTGAAGACCGGCAGCTGAGGCCGGAGCAGGCACCCCGAATCTCCGGTGTCCCACCCACCGGTACTCTCGACGAACGCGCCCATTCGGCCTGAAGTACGGTCCTGCTCGCCATCGGACAACGGGCATCGGGGAAGGAGTCGCATCAATGTTCGGCGCGATCGGTCGACGCCTGATCCACCTCGCGCTCGTCCTGCTGATCGTCACCTTCGCCACGATGGTGTTGGTCGACCTCGTCCCGGGAGGGGTCGCCTATTCCATCCTCGGCGACAGCGCGACGCCGGAGCAGGTCACCAAGATCAACCACCAGCTGAAGCTCGACGAGAACTACGCCAAGCGCTACGTGGACTGGGTGGGCGGCGTCGCCACCGGCGACTT
>WNGA01004184.1_pt1 | contig 21332 bp, 14 predicted proteins | sample 5400061 | NCBI WGS metagenome assembly WNGA01 (sample SAMN13153366, study PRJNA577476) | soil metagenome | isolation source: 100 cm soil or saprolite under grassland replicate 2 | place: USA:California | collected 2016-06-15
CGCGACGACGGCGCAGACCCAGGCGCCGCCGGTGCCGGTCAGGCCCAGGACGCTCGGTGCGCCGACAGCGTCCGAGCCCGAGCGCGCTCAGCCACCCGCTCCGCTCACGGCGCCAAGAGCGTTCAGCCGGCCACGGCTCAGCGCACCAGCGCGACGGTATCTCACGCTGTCCGTGGCCGGGGGATTGGCGCTCGCCCTCGTCGCGGCCGTCGTCTGGCTCGCCGGCGGTCGCGACGCCGGGCGCGCCCAGCGGGACAACGTGGAGCAGCTGCGCGGCACGGTTCTGGCGGCGCGCGACCGAGCGAACAAGGCGGACGCGGTCGCTCTCGCCCTGGCGGTCCTTTCCCGAGCTGAGGCTGCGCAAGCCGAGGGCGAACGCCATTCGGCCGCCGGCAACCTGGCGGCCGCGACGCAAGCCTACCAGGAGGCGGCCGAACGGTACGGCGAGGCGGAGCGACAGGCCCAGGTCAAGCGGGAGCAGCGGACCGAGGCCGACGCGGTGCGCGCAGGGATGGCCGCGGCGAAGCAGCGCGCATCGTCGGATGCCGCAGACTTCCCCCGAGCCGTGGACCTCGAGCGGAAGGGCAACGCGGCGTACGCGCAACTGTCCTTCGCGGACGCGACCACGAGCTTTCGTGCCGCCGGCGAGCTGTTCGCGACGGCGCTCCCGGCGCCCGTGGCTCCGCCACCACCGGCCCCGCCGGCGCCGCCGAACCCGCGCGCTGAAATACGGGCGCTGCTGGACAATTACGTCCGCGCCGTCGAGACAAAAGACGTCGAACTGCTGCGCCGCGTCCGTCCCGCCCTGACGGACGAGGAGGTCCGCCGCGTGCGGGCCTCCAACGAGATCAAGCGGAGCCACAAGGTCGACCTCAGAGTCTACGAGATCACCATCACGGGAGACGAGGCCAAGGCGCAGGGCCGCCGCGAGGATGTCGTCGTCCTGAGCAGTGGCCAGCGTCTGCAGACCGAGACCAGTTTCGCCTATACGCTGAAGCACGGCTCGCGCGGATGGGTGATCAACGAGGTTCGCGAGTCAGCCGACAAGCCAACGGACACACGGGCGCCCAGCACCCGCGCGCCGCGGCGCCCCGACGCGGGTTCTCGATGAGGCGCTTGATTGGCCGGTGGGTCGGCGGTAGTCTCCTCGATGCACCAATGGGCATGTGGTCCCTTCAGCCGCACTCCCGGAAGGGGGCCGGCATGCGATGGTCTCGTAATCTGCTGCCACTCGCGTGCAGCCTCGCGCTCACAGTGGGCTGTGGCGGCCCACCACTCCTGCGGGGTGCGATCAACGCCGACCCGAGCGTCAACCCCGACCGCGGGGGCCGCCCGTCACCCATCGTGGTGCGCGTCTACGAGCTCAAGTCGGTCGCGGCGTTCAACAGCGCGGACTTCTTCTCGCTCTACGACAAGGAGCAAGAGACGCTCGGCGGCGAGCTGGTCGGGCGTGAGGAGTTCCAGCTGCAGCCCGCCGAGAAGCGACAGTATCGCCGGCAGCTTCAACCCGATACGAAGTTCATCGGCGTGGTCGGGGCGTTCCGCGACCTCGAGCAGTCGCGCTGGCGCCAGACGGCGCCGGTCCCGGCGAAGGGAAGCGCCACGCTCACGATCGGCATCCAGGCACGGGCCGTCACGCTGGCTGTGAAGTGAGTCGGCCATGACCTGGGACAACCGCATCATCTGGTCCGAGGGGACGTTCCTCCAGCCCCAGCACTTCCAGCAGCACGACCGTCACATCGACGCGCAGCTCGAGCTGCGGACCCGGGCCTTGCGTCCGTACCCGTGGGGGTTCCTGGAGCTCGCGGTGGACGAGTCCTTGCTCGAGCTCGGCAAGCTGGCCGTGCGGAGCGCGCGCGGTGTGCTCCCCGACGGAACGCCGTTCGATTGCCCGGCCCGCGACCCGCTCCCGCCGCCGCTGGACGTCCCGGCGACGCTGCGGGACGCCCTCGTGATTCTGTCCCTCCCCGTGCGGCGGCCCGGCGTCGACGAGGCCGACCTGGGCGGCGCCGGCGCGGATAGCCTGGCGCGCTACGTCGCCGGAGAGCTGGAGGTCAAGGACAGCAACGCGTCGTTCGATCGGACAGCGCTGATCCAGATCGGCCGACTGCGCCTGCAGCTCCTGAAGGAGACGGACGTCACGGCAGCGTATACCGGCCTCGGGGTCGCCCGCGTCGTCGAACGCCGAGCCGACAACCGTGTCGTGCTCGACCAGGGCTACGTCCCACCGATGCTGGACGTCGCCGCCGCCTCTTCGCTGGCCAGTCTCCTGCGCGACGTTCATGGGCTTCTGCACCAGCGCGGCGACGCGCTCGCGGCGCGAATGTCTCAGCCCGGGCCAGGCGGCGTAGGCGAGATCGCCGAATTTCTATGGTTGGAAGTCATGAATCGCTTCGAACCGATCTTCGCGCACCTGGCGGCGACGGTCCCGCTGCATCCGGAGCGCCTGTACGAAGTGTGCCTCTCGCTCGCGGGCGAGCTCTCCACGTTCACGCGCGAGACCCGCCGCCCCGTTGCGTATCCCATCTATCGCCATGACGACCTGGCCGGCTCCTTCGGGCCAGTGATCGCCGACATCCGGCGCTCGCTGTCGATGGTGCTGGAGCGCAACGCCATTTCCATCGAGCTCCAGGAGCGCGCCTACGGGCTGCGCGTGGCCTCCATTCCGGACAGCGACCTGCTCAAGACCGCACGGTTCGTGCTCGCCGCCAAGGCGCAGCTCCAGCCCGAACGCCTTCAGGCCAGCCTGCCGACACTCATCAAGATCGGTCCGGTCGAGCGCATCAGGGATCTGGTCAATCTCAATCTCCCGGGCATCGCGCTGCGCAGCCTGCCTGTCGCGCCGCGGCAGATCCCCTATCACGCGGGATTCCTCTACTTCGAGCTGGACCGCGGCGCCGACCTCTGGAAAGTGACCGAGCAGTCGAGGGCGCTCGCGATGCACATCGCGGGCGAGTTCCCCGGACTCGAGCTCGAGTTCTGGGCGGTGCGCGGTGCCTGACGATCCGTTCGCGGACCTGGGTCTCGACCGCACTGTCATCATGCCAGTGCCGGGCGGGCGCCCGGCGCCGGGGCGACCGGCACCGGCCGAGCAACGCGCGACGCCCGCGGAGCAAGCGGAAGTCTCCGAGGTCGCCTCCGTCAGCAGCGGACTCAATCCGCTCGTCGCCGCCGCGAACCGCCTGCTGAACGTCCTGCCCCAGCTGAGGTCGTCCGTGCAGCATCCGAACCCGACGGCGTTACGTGACAGCCTCGCCCAGGGCGTCCGACAGTTCGAGGCGCAAGCGAGGACGGCCGGCGTCCCGACGGAGAAGATCGTCGCCGCCCGCTACGCGCTCTGCACCCTGATCGACGAGACTGCCACCAGCACGCCCCTGGGCGCCTCGGGCGCATGGGCGCACCAGGGTCTCCTGGCGCTGTTCCACGGTGAGACCGGGGGCGGAGAGAAGTTCTTCCAGCTCCTGGCCAAGCTCGCCGAGAACCCCCAGGCCAACATTGATCTCCTGGAGCTCATGTACGTTTGCCTCGAGTTCGGATTCGAGGGGCGCTATCGGATCGCCGAGGGCGGCCAGCGCCAGCTCGAGGCGATCCGCCAGCGGCTTCTCCTGATCATCCGGAAGCAGCGCGGGGAATACGAGCGCGACCTCGCCGCCAACTGGCGTGGGGTGCCGGGCGTGGCCCAGCGGCGGCTCGGCTGGTTGCCGCTCTGGGTCATCGGGGCGGTCACGGCCGTGGTGCTGCTCGGCGCCTACGTGGGCTTCGACTGGAGTCTGGGCCGAGCCTCCGACAGGCTCGCGGCGGAGATCGCCGGCCTTCGCGTTGCGGCGCCCGTGGCGCCCCGGCCGGCGCCCGCACCGCGGCTGGCGACATTCCTCGCCGACGAGATCCGGCGCGGGCTCGTCGCGGTCGACGATCATCTCGACCGTAGCATTGTGACCATTCTGGGTGACGGGCTGTTCAAGCCCGGCGAAGCCACGGTCGGCACCGACGATCAGGGGCTCCTCAACCGCATCGCCGAGGCTCTCAGGAGTGTGCCCGGGCAGGTCGACGTGATCGGTCACACCGACAACGTTCCAATCCGCACGCTGCGCTTTCCGTCGAACTGGGAGCTCTCCCGGGCGCGCGCCGAGTCAGTCGCGAGGCTCCTGGCCGTCCGGGTCGGCCCGGGGCGGATACGGGCCGACGGCCGGGGCGAGGCGGAGCCAGTCGGGCCGAACGACACGCCGCAGGGTCGGGCCAAAAACCGCCGGGTGGAGATCACGCTCCACGTGCCGGCGGGAGACACGCCAGAGACCCCGCGTAGGCCATGACGTTCGCTCTCAAGATCCTCAAGGTGATCTTCAGTCGTTGGGTGCTGCTCGCCGTCGGCCTGCTGGCGCTGGCCCTCCTCGTCTGGTGGATCGGCCCGACCATCTCGATCAGCAACTTCAGGCCGTTCGAACAGGAATGGGTTCGCTGGATCCAGATTGCGATCATCGGGCTGAGCCCCGTCGCGCGGGCGGGCTGGCGGTTCGTCAAGGCCAGGCGCGCCAACGCGGCCTTGACGACCGGTCTCCTCCAACCGCCCGGCGCGGACGCTCGGCCCGACGCGACAGCAGAGGAGGCGGCACAGCTCCGGCAGCGCTTCGAGGAGGCGCTGGGGCTCTTGAAGAAGCTTCGCTTCGGCAGCGAGCGTCCCTCGCTGTGGGCCCGGATCGGCGCGCTCGGCTCTCAGCAGCACCTCTACAATTCGCCCTGGTACGCCTTCATCGGCGCCCCCGGGGCCGGCAAGACGACCGCGCTGATCAACTCCGGGCTGCGCTTTCCGCTCGCGGATCGGCTCGGTCGTGAGGCCGTCAAAGGCGTCGGCGGCACCCGCAACTGCGACTGGTGGTTCACCGACGAGGCCGTATTCCTCGACACGGCGGGGCGGTACACGACCCAGCAGAGTGACCGCGACGTCGACGCGGCGGCGTGGAAGAACTTTCTCCAGCTCCTCAAGAAATCCCGCCCGCGCCGCCCGATCAACGGCGTGCTGGTCACGGTCAGCGTTGGTGATTTGCTCCAGCAGTCGCCGGCGGAGCGTGAGGCGCACGCCCAGGCTCTCCGCGCCCGAGTGCAGGAGCTCTATCAGGAGCTGGGCGTACGCATCCCCGTCTACGTGCTGGTGACCAAGGGCGATCTTCTGGCCGGGTTCAGCGAGTTCTTCTCGACGCTCGGCAAGGAGGAACGCGCACAGGCGTGGGGTTTCTCGCTCCCCTACCCGAAGGAGACGCTCGAGCCCGCCGCGATGTCGGCCGAGCTTCAGCGCCTGGAGGCGCGCCTGTACGATCGCCTGCCCGAGCGGCTCGAGGAGGAGCGCGACCCGGCGCGGCGCGCTCTGCTCTACGGCTTTCCCCAGCAGTTCGCCCTGTTGCGTGACCGCCTCGTGCAGTTCGTCGAGGCCGCCTTCGCCCCCACCAAGCTCGAGGCCCGGCTCCTTCTCCGCGGCGTCTACTTCACGAGCGGCACGCAGGAGGGCAGCCCCATCGACCGTGTCATGGGGGCGCTCGCGCGTGGACTGGGCCTCGAGCGCCGGCTCCTGCCCGCGCAGCACCCGAGCGGACGCAGTTACTTTCTCACTCGCTTCTTGCGCGAGGTCGTGTTCCCCGAGGCCGGGCTAGCTGGCTTCGACCTTCGCTGGGAGCGACGCCGCCAGTGGCTCCAGACGGGAGCCATCGCGGCGTGCGGGGTCGCGCTTGTGCTGGCCATCGTGGCCTGGTGGGTCAGCGCCTCGAACAACAGGCGCTATCTCTCGGAGGTGACGACGAAGTTCGGAGAAGTCCAGCAGCAGGTGACCGCCGTGCGCGCCGGCGCCCGAAGCGACCTCTCGGCCCTCCTCCCGACGTTGACGGGGGTGCGCAGCCTCGCCGAGACACGCGCCACACCGGACGGCTCCGTTCCATGGTCGTGGCGGCTCGGCCTCTATCAGGGTGGCAAGCTCGAGGCCGCGAGTGGGGCCGCGTATCGACGGATGCTCCAGGACACTTTCCTTCCGTCGCTGGCGTCGTACCTCGAGCAGTACCTTCGCCAGGACGCTCCGGGCAGCCTGGACGAGTCCTACGACGCGTTGAAGACCTACCTCATGCTCTATGACGCGAAACATCTCGACCCCGAGGCCGTCTGGCGCTGGTATCAGACACGGGCGGAGCAGCTCCTCGGCTCCGACGCTGGGCCCAAGGCCCTGAAGCTGCACTTCGACGCCCTCTACGACCGCGGGTGGGTGGATCCGACGGTTCCCCGGAACGACGCGCTGGTCGCTCGCGTGCGAACCGTCATCGGCCGTGACTCTCTCCCGAACCGGGTCTACGGGCGGCTGAAGCGGGAGCCGATCGCCGACCTGCAGGATTTCACCGTCGCCGAGAAGGCCGGCCCCAAGGCGATGCTCGTCTTCGAGCGGCCAAGCCGGCAGCCGCTCACCAAGGGCGTTCCTGGCCTCTACACCAAGGACGGTTACTACAGGCACTTCGCCGGGCGCGTCGAGGTGGCCACCCTACAGCTGGCCGAGGAGGAGACGTGGGTGTTGGGGGCGGCCCGGAGCACGATGGTGTCGGCCGCCGGGTCCACCGAGGCAGTCAGGCGACTCTATCTCGAGGACTACCGGCGCATCTGGCGGCAGTTCATCGGCGACATCACGATCATCCGCGATCGTGATCTTGCGAGGCTCGTCGAGATCACCCGCGCCCTGTCGGCGCCCGACACCCCGCTGAAGCCGCTGATGAAGGCCATCGAGCGTGAGACGACGCTCTCGGTGCCGCCCGAAAGAGATGGGCTGGCCGGGAAGGCTCAGGAATATGCGAGCCGGGCGCGCCAGACCGTCACGGGCATCACAGCAGGCTCGCTCGAGAAGTCTCTGGTCGACGACCAGTTCGAGGACATCCGCCGGTTCGTCAGCGGCCCTGGAGGGAACGTAGCGCCTCCCATCGATGGCCTGGTCCAGCTTCTCAGCGAGGTCTACCAGTGGCTGGTCGCCGTCAAGGCCGCCCAAGACACCGGCCAGTCACCGCCACAGACCGCCACGGCCAACAAGCTTCGCGCGGAAGCCTCCAGCCAGCCCGAGCCGCTGCGCTCGGTGCTCCAGGGGTTGGCCGACGGCAGCACGCGAGGGACCGTGGGAAAGACGCGCGAGCTCATCGACGCCGAGCTGCGAGCGCAGGTGGCCGACTTCTGCGTCAAGGCGACCGGCGGCCGCTACCCCTTCGTTCGCACCAGTGCCCAAGACGTGACGCCGGAAGATTTCGCGCGGCTCTTCGCGCAGAGCGGTCTGCTCGAGAGCTTCTTCCAGAAGTACCTGGCGCAACACGTCGATACCGGTCAGAAGCCCTGGCGTTTCAAAGATCCGGCCATGGGTCAGTCGACGGCGCTCGCAGAGTTCCAGCGTGCCCAAGTCATCCGCGACGTCTTCTTCCGCGGCGGCGGAAGCGCGCCGAGCATCCAGCTGGAGTTCAAGCCGCTGGAGATGGACGCCGCGATCCAGCAGTTCATCCTGGACGTGGACGGAAAGCTCGTGAAATATTCCCACGGCCCCCAGATTTCGGTCCCCGTGCAGTTCCCCGGCCCCGGTGGCCGGAGCCTGGTGCGCGCGTCGATCTCGCCTGCGCCCGCTTCGGGCTCGAGTGGCGTCAAGTTCGAAGGCCCGTGGGCGCTCTTTCGCATGTTCGACGGTGTCCAGATCGCGGAGACGAGGCAGGCGGAGCGGTTCGTCGCGACGATCAACGTCGCGGGTCGGCGCACGGTCTTCGAGATTTTCGCCTCGAGCGTGCGCAACCCCTTTCGCCTGCCCGAGCTCAGCCAGTTTCGCTGCCCGACGGCTCTGTGACCTGGGAGCTGAGCCTCGCGGTGCCGGGATGGTACGGGAAGCTCCCGAGCCTGGGCGACTTCGCGAGTCGCCGGCTGCCGCCTGAGTTCGTCAAGAGGTGGGACGAGTGGCTGCAGGACGTCGTCCAGGCCACGCGCGCCATGCTCGGCGACAGCTGGCTCGACGGCTACCTCACGATGCCGATCTGGCGCTTTGTACTGCTCCCCGGGCTCGTGGGTGCGCGCGGCTGGGCCGGTGTGCTGATGCCGAGCGTCGACCGGGTCGGCCGCCACTTTCCGCTGACGCTGGCTCTGGAGCTACCCTCGTACGCCGCAGCGGCTCACGCGGCCTTCGACGGCGAGGATTGGTTTGCGGGTCTGGAAGACGCCGCTCTCGCTGTGCTCGACCCAACTCGCGGCACTGACGACCTCGACCGTGCGCTCGTGTCTAGTGTCCTCACACCGCCCCCCACAGAAGACGCCGGTGGCTCGGTTGGAAGCGTGCGCCATCTACCCTCGGTCGAAGCGTTCGCACCAGTCACCAAGGGAGAGGCGCTCCGCGTTTGGAGCGAGCACGCGGGCTGGAAGGGGCTCTGGTGGACGCGCGGCCGAGTGGACGGCGACCCGCTGATGCTGCTCAGCGCGGGGCTGCCGAAGGCCGAGGAGTTCGGCTGGCTCCTACTGGGTCGCGACTCGTCCTAAGCCTGCTGACGCGCTACGCTCGCTCGCCCCGCAGCTTCTTGACCTGTGCCTCGTAGGCGCGCCGGAACGCCTTGCCGAAGGCGGCGTTGAAGTCCTCGCGGGCCTCTCCGGAGACTGCCGCGTGGCGCTCGAGGAAGAGATCCCACAGTTTCGCCTTGCGATTCATCGGCAGCAGGTCGTCGAGCATGGACTGGTCGGACAGGCGCTTCGCCAGCTCCTGAGGTGCGAAGCGCGCAAACACTTCCTCCAGCGCCGCGCGCATGCCGGCGAGGAGGCCGAGCTGGTGAGCGCGCAGGTCGTCGTAGGCGTCCTTCATGGCGCGGAGGGATGGCATGAAGCCGGGCATCTGCGGCGACAGCAAGTGCGTCAGCGCCGCCTCAACCGTCGGCGAGAACTTCAGGGGGTTGTTGTCCTGCGCCATGATCATGGTGACGTCGGCCCGCATCTCGCTCTTCGTGAGCCCGCGGGCACGCAAGAGGTCCAGCGTGCCGTGCACGGCCTCGCGCAGGAGCTTGCCGATCGCCTCCATCGTGTCGGGGGTGAGGCTCTTCGCCGCGTGGGTCCCGGAAATACCGGCGCCCTGCAGGAAGGCTCGGAGCAACGCCTGCTCCTCTGAGCCCGCCGGCACCGCGCTCACCGGCACCGGCTGAATCGGCGGCCCGACGGCTGCTGGCGCGCTCGGTCGAGCGGCGACAGGCGGCGGGGCATCGGCCTTGACGACGGGCTCCGGCTTCGCCGTGGGCGGAGCGTATGGCGTGAAGATCTCGGGACCGTGGTCGGGGACGGATGGCGGCGGGACCGGCCTCAGGGTCCCCGCGAGAATATCGAGTGGATCCACTACACCTGCCGCGTGGGACTGCGCAAAGGGACTGCCGGGCGGGTTCTCCCCCGCCAGCAGGTCTGGCGCGCCTGACGATCTGAGGCCGAACAGCTCGTCGATGCTCGGCTCCTTCCCACGCAGGCCCGCCAGCGGATCAGGCGGCAGGATTTCGGGAATGTGAGGGGTGGCGGCCGGCCGCGGCGGCACGTGGGGAATCATGGGATCCGCGCGCGGAGTCGATCGCTCGGCGGGCAGCAGGAGATCGGCAAACGGGTCGAATGGATTCCCCCCGGCGCCCACTTTGGAAGGCGCCATCGGAGGCGCGCTGTGCGCGGCGACGGCCACCTCGAGCATGTAATCTCCGAGCTTGATCTGATCCCCGTCCCCGAGCCGTGCCTGGCTGCCGGAGCCCAGCGGCCGCCCGTTCACGACGACCGGATTTTTTGCCCCGGTGTCCGTGATGATGTAGCCACCGGCCTGGAAGGAGATCGTGGCGTGAGTGCGCGAGATGAACCGCTCGGGATCCGAGAGCACCAGCGTGTTGGTCTCTCCTCTCCCGATCGTTCCCCCGGTTTCCTCGAAGCGGGCTGCCAGTTCCCGGCCGAGTGGCCGCCCCTTGAAGGACACCGCGCGGATCGTCAGCATAGCGCCCCCACCTTTCCGGAATCATCCGACAGCGGCGTAGGGCGATTTTACTCCGGTTAGGTCGTTCGTGCCCTTCCTCAATCTGCTGTACTTCGGCGACTTCGGAAGGCTAGACTACCGGGCGTCCAGGAGGCACCGGATGAGCGTGCCAGACAAACGAGCCAAACCGCCGACGTTTCAGGAGCTCACGGAGCTCCGTCGCAAGACGGAAATCGTCTCCAAGTTCTTGCAGGATCAGCTCGCGACGCACCTGGAGACCTTGCGTCCGGTTCTCGCACCCGAGCGAGTGTTCAGCAAATATCTCGGGACGAAAGGCGATCACACGCTCGCCGAGCGCGCCTTCGCACAGCTCCAGCAAAACTACCGGCCGTTCTCCAGCCGTCCGTTCGATGTGCCGTCGGAGTTCGACCCGCAGTGGCTGACGCTGGTAGGAAACCGCCTGACGCTTTATCCGTGGGAGTACGCACACGAGGCCAAGACCGACCGCGAGACCAAGACCATCACCATGGCCTCCCCCGTTCGCTGGGTCGTGAGCTTCACGTCGGCCTACGCCTTGTCTCAGGTGCGACAAGGCCTCGTAGGCAAGGGCGAGCGCCGAGCCGAGCACATCCGCCAGTTCGTCGTCAACGCCCTGGTCACACAGCTGACGATCAGCCACGTCGCCGGCCTCCCGGCGCTGCTCTCCGACCTTCGCTACCAGCTCCAGACCGACTACGCTCCCGACCTGCCCAAGCTCCCGCTCACAACGATTGGCTTCAACCTGCCCTCCTTTCGCCCCGCCGACGATCTCATTCTGTCGGCCACCAGCTTCTCCGGCATCCCCGCCTTCATCGAGCTGATCGACACCGACGCCACGTCTCGGTTGCAAGATCCGCTGAAAGCGCGTCTTCAGGAGCTGATCCGCTAGGTCTGAGGCCGCTCCGAAGCCTTACGGCTTCTTCACGCGGAAGTGGACGCGCCGGTTCTTCGCCGCGCAGGCATCGGTCTTCTCGGGGCACACCGGGTGATCCGAGCCGTGGCTGACGGTCCACAGGCGGACGTCGGCCACGCCCTCCTTGAGGAGCACGTTCGCGGCCGCCTTGGCCCGCCGCTCGCCCATGGCGAGGTTCGCCTCGCGATTTCCCTTGTAGTCAGTGTGGCCTTCGATGAGAACCAGGTAGCCGGGATTCTCGACGATCCACCGCGCATTGAGCTTCATGGCCCTGGCACCCTTCGGGCCGATGTCGGCACGGCCGGGATCGAAGAACACGTCCTGGAGCGTCGGCTCTTCGGTGAACTCGTCGACGCTCGGCGGCCGCGCCGGCGCGGGCGTCGCCGCAGTCGAGGACGGCGCCCCCACGGGTCGTGGTGCCGGCGACGCGGGTGACTCCGCGGGCGGGCGTTGCTGCTGGACTGCGGGCGGCTCAGGGGCCGGCGCCGGAACGGACGCCGTCGGCGGCGGCGCCGACGGCTCCTTTGCCGCCTGCTTCTGCCCGCACCCCGAGAGCAACACGATCAAGACGGCGAAGACGACGATGTGCGAATCACGAGTCGTCATTGACGACCTCCGTGTTCGATCCGAATGGGGGCTCAGCTTAAGCGATTTTCGGGGTGACGACGAGATTTCTGCGGCACCCGTGGTGAGCAGCGAGCGGCAACATTCCGAGGTTCGCCAGGGTCACTTCGTGATGATCAGCGGCCCCGTGAGCGTGAGAAAGATGCACCGCTGGTCGTCTTGTAGACATACACGCACAGGGCGGCGTAGGCACCTCTGCCTTTGCCCCAGCTGATGTACACGATGACCGGCGTCGTATCTTTATGCCGGCACCTTTGAGACGGGCCAAAAAGTTATCAAAGGGATTCCTGCCACGCAAGGGACCGCAGGTGGGTTCGGGCTGACGGGCAGACCGTGCGTACGCTATGATTTCACGCCTTCCGTGATGAGAAGGCTCGCCGCCGTGGCGCGCCGCTCGCTCGTGGCAAGGTCGGCGTCATGGGTGCCCTCGTAGTCGGAGTAACTGACGCGATCTCAAGGAGGAAGACGACGATCTCTGGGGACCCTGACCGCCCCCCGCCGCTGCTGCAAGCCGTCCGCACCACGCTCGGCACGCTTCAGACTCGGGCTCGCGCATATCGCTGGGCCGTCAGCTGCATCGGAATTGTTCTCCTCGCTCCCGTCACGCTGGCGCTCGTCTGGGTCACCTGGCGTCCACTTTCCTTCGCGGCTCTGCTGGTGCCCGTGGTGGGGGGCTTCCTCGTCTTCGACGGCTGGGTGATGCGCTCCTGGCAGCGGCGAATCCTCGAGATGTGGGTCAGAGATACCTTCGCGCTCTCAGATCTTCGAGAGACGCTTCAGGGTATGCGTCATCTGCCGGCGGGCACGATAGCGGGGATGCTGGATCGGCTCCCCCCATCTGAGCGGCCGCAGCAACTCGACCGGCTATCCGCGTCGGCGAAGTCGTCGCTCGCCGCCCGTTGCGTGGAGCGAACACACCGGCAGGACCGTCGCGCGTTGCTCTCGACGACCGGCTCGACCATCCTCGCGTGCTCGCTGGCGGCGGCACCATGGATTCAGGTTCTCGTGCTCGTGCTCATCGCGTCGGTAGGGCTCGTGCTCATCGTCGCAGCGCAGTGGGCGGGTCGGCGGGAGGCGCCATGACAGTGGCTGTGCCCAACCGGTTCATGCTGGTCTTCGGCGGCCTCGTGCTCGCCGGGGTGGTGCTCTATTACGCGTTCATGGCCGTCGACGGGTTCGGGCTCGCCGATCAGCAGGCTCAGGGCATCGTGATCGGCAAGGAGCATCGCCCACCAGGGCGCACCTACAGCACCCAGATCGTCGGCAATCGCACGCTCGTCGTGCCGCAAACGACGTCGGACGCCTACGTGCTGCGGCTCGACCTTCGAGGGCGTGAAGCCGCCGCCCTGGTCGACAAGGACACGTACGACGCGGTGGCGCCGAATTCTCAGGTGACCGTCACGTTGCAGCGGCGCCGGCTGACCGGGGCGATCCAGGTCGTCGCGGTCACTCGCTGACCCGGCGCGAGCCCGTCACGGCGGGAGCTTGTGCGGGTAGGTCGGCGGATACTGCACATCCTTTATCGGCATTCCGACCTCGTTGGGGTTGTCCGGGTGTTCATTATTCTTGCAGGTGGGATCGTAGTGATAGTCCATCCAGCCCGGCTTATTCGGCACGCCCCCCAGATGCGGTTGGTCGAGATCCGGCGGAATTTGCGCGCCCTTAGACGCTGCCTTGGTTCGGTGTAGCCCCTCGGACACGATGACGGTGCCGTCCTTCCCGAAGTGGCACTCAGGGGGACAGCCCACGCCCTTTTGAGTATGGGCGGTCGGCCGCAGCACCGGGTCGCGGTGAGCGTCGTACGCCTGCACCTGGGAGCAGTCTGCCCGAACTGTGAGTGATTTGTCGGTGTGTTCGTAGATCTCCCATCTACCTTGTGGATCCTTCTTGATCAGCTTCGGATTCGGGCAACTGAGCCCCGTCGGATCGACCCAATTGATCGGATCACGCGGGTAGTCGTAGAGATTGATACCTCCGCGTGGGCCGATCGGATCCGGCGTCAGGTATCGCGTCTGCGCCGGATCGTAGTAGCGGTGCAGATTGTAGTGCAGCCCGGTTTCACGATCTTCCCATTGACCGGGTAGGCGCAACCAGCATCGCGTCACATCGCCGCCCACCTCCTCGGCACGGCCGAAGGCGGTATAGCGCGCCCACCACACCAGCTCGCCGCGCGCGTCGATGACTTCCTGCGGCGTACCCAACGTGTCGCAGATGAAGTGATCGGCGCGGTCGCCGATCCATTGAACGGCCGGCCGTGAGCTCGGGCTCGCGATGAGGTACTCCCGAGGCTCTTCGCCGTCTTCCATGACCGCGGCGAGCGTGTCCCCGCTCCACACGAACCGCGTCGTCTTGTCCCCGGTCTGCTTCGCCACGCGGCGGCCTATCGGGTCGTATTGAAAGCGAACGCGCGCGCCATCCGGCAGCGCGACTTCTTCCAGATCGCCTTTGACGTCATAGGCATACCGGGTGGTCTGGCCGTTCACACGGCGCTCACTGATGTTGCCGTTCGCGTCGTAGAGGAACTGACTGGCGCCGGCGGACTCGAGGCGGCTACCAGGCTGGTAGTGGAACTGGGCTGCGCCGAGCGCGGCGATATCGCGACCGGGGCGGTGCTGGATCGTTTCGATCTCTTTCCCGTCCCGGCTGGCCTCGGTCAATTGCAGGAGCCCGTCGTACTTCCAGCGGAACGTGCCGCGCAGGTTGTCTTTCTTCACGGCGAGGTTGTCCGCGGCGTCGTACTCGTACGAGCGCGCGATCAGCAACCGACCGCCCTGCCGCACTTCTTGACGGACGAGCCGCCGCTGTCCGTCGTAGTCGAAGGACTCCTCGGCCCGTCCGCGCAGCGTTCGCTTGCTGACCGACCCGGTGCGATGGTAGTCGAACGTCTGCACCGGCCCGTGCTTGTCGCCGATCGAGCGGAGCGCGCCCGAGCGATCGTACTCGAACCGAACGGTCCCCACCTTGCCCTTGACGATCTCGCGCTCGATCAACCGGCTGCCCCTGTCGTAGCGATAACGCACTTCGGTCCCGTTCTGGATCTCCTTGACCAGCCGCCGGGAGGCGTCGTACTCGAACTCGATAGTTCCGGCCCCATTGGTGGCCTTGAGGAGCTTCCCGGCCCAGTTGTACTGGTACGAGCCTATGACGCGCTCCTCGGCCTGGGGATGAAGCTGCGCGGTCTCCTCCGTCACGTTCGAGCGAGCGTCGTAGCGCCGACGCAGGGCGCTGCCGTCCGACCTACGAAGCACGATGAGCCGCCCGGCCAGATCGTATTCGTATTCCTCGACGCGGCCGTCGAAGAACTGCCGACGGACGAGGCGGCCGATGGCATCGTAGGCTTCTCGGAGCTCTTCGTTGCGCGGATTCACGAGGGCGATCCGCCGACCCTCAGTGTCGTAGCGGTATGTAATCGTCCCGCCATCGGGCTCGATCACACGCGTCACGTTCCCGAAGAGATCGTATTCGAAGCTCCACGTGGAGCCGTTGAGCGACTGAAAGCGCACGGGCTGGCCGTCGGCGTTGAAGGTGTAGCTGACCTGGCTGCCGTCCGGCAGTCGATCGACGGTGATCCGGCCGTCGAAATCGGTCTCGAAGGACTCGCGCAAACCTTCTGGATCAGAGATCAGGACCGGGCGACCCCACGGGTCGAACTCGGCGCGGAAGTGACCGAGCTCGTCGGCTACCTCGAGCCACCGCATGCCGTCATCGTTCCGGCGCCTGACGACACGCCCCTCCGCGTCGGTCTGTCTGAGGATCTCACCGTGCGGGGCGCGCTCGAACGTCGCTCGCTCCCCGAGTGGGCTCTCGTAGGCGACGAGTCGAGACCGCTCGTCGTACGCCCAGGTGAAGGTGTGGCCGTCGGGATCGACGATGCGCACGCAGCGGTCGTTCTCGTCGTACGTGTACTTGTGCTCCCCGGCCATCGGATCGACTGCGGTGAGGAGGTTGCCTCGTGCATCGAACTCTCGACGCGACGTGTGTCCTATGGGATCGATGGACAGGCGGATGCCCCCGAGCGATCGGGTCTCCCAGACGCCGCCGAGCGGATCCACGGTCTTGGAGATCCCGCCGCCGAGACCCAAGAAATACGTCGTGGTCGCACCAACGCTATCGGTGACGCGCGTGATGCGCCGGACCGGGTCATATTCGAGCGTGCGCTCGAGGTAGCGGCCGTCACCCCAGCTCTTCGTGCACCGCCCCTGAGCGTCGTACTGGAAGTAGAAGGAGCCGCCCACGCGGTTGGTCTCGCGCACGAGCCGGTGCTGCTCGTCGTACGCGTACTGGATGGCGGCTCCTGCCGGGTTGAACGCATGAGTCATCCGGCCGAAGGCATCGTAATCGTAGCTCACCACTGTTCGAGGGTTGAAGCCCGGCACCCACAGCTCGACGTCCTGCAGCAGGTCCTCCTTGCCGTACTTCAGCTGGAAGGTGCGGGAGAGCCCCGGCTGCTCGATCGACTGCAGTCGTCGCCGGTCGTCGTACCGCAGGACGACGGCGTTCTCCGACTCGTCCTCGATCCGCGTCAGGAGATACCGCCCGTCGGGAGCGCCGTGCTCGAAGATGAGCCACTGGCGGTGGTGCCAGTACCAGATCGCCCATCCCCTCCCGGAGTTGTGCAGCTCCATCTGCGCGGCATAGTCGATGGACGGCTGCGCTCCGGCGGGTGGAGTGAAGACGACCGGGCTGCCTTCCTCGTCGATCAGCTGGAGCGTCCCGTCCCCGGTGGTGAGCGTCATGAAATACGGGCAAGCCCAGCCGCGACCGAGGGGCGTCATCGCCAGATTGCCGGTCTGATAGAAGCGGCGCCACTGAACGGGCGGGCGCCCGGGATATTCGAAATCGTTCCAGGCCGTGAAGACGATACCGCTGGCGATATCGACCGGGTGACCGACGGATACGCGCTCGTGGTGACGAGTTAGATCAGCCACGCTATTCTCCATGGCTCGACGGGGTGGGCTTGCGTTCTTCCTTTGACGAGAGCTTCTGCACGCCTTTGCTGACTCCAGCGGACACGGCGCCCTGGGCGGCGTTCACGGCGATACCGCGCGCGAGCGCGGCGAAGCTCACCCCGACGAGCACATTGCTGAAGCCGAGGGTCATGGCGTTCGGCACGACCGGGATGTCGCTGCAGGAGGCCGCCACCAGGGGTGCCACGAACGCCAGCGGGCCACCGTTGCAGGTCACGTTCGGGCTCCCCACGGCCGTCGAGCCCTGGGAGCCGCAGTACGGAATCGGCGGCATCAGCAGCTTGACCCACGTCTGCCATTGCGTGAACGAAGAGAAGGCGCCTTTGACGGACTCCCAGGTCGAGGCCTTGCTCGAGGTGTCGATACCCGTGACATCCTTGAGGAAGCTCTCGGCGCCGTTGGGCTTGGGGATCAGCGCGGCGATGCCGGCGATTGCGATGTTGGCCAGAGTCGTCAACGCCATGAGCACGAGCGCCATCGGGATGTTCGTCAGGTAACGCTTCCAGTACGACGTGTTGGTCGGCGTCGGAGGAACGGGAACGCCCTGCGGGATATGGACCGAGTACCCCATCGCGCCGACCGTGCAGGCCGGCATCCCGTTGATCATCACGTTGGCGCTCGGAAACGTCGGCTGGTACCAGAGGAAGATCACGCCGAAGTACGGGTGAACCGGAATACCGGGAAGCGGCGCGACCGCGTGCACGTCGATACCGACGACCATGTCCGTCAGCTTGACCGCGGGCCAGTTCGGCATCTAGACGAACACCTCCATCTTGCGCATTTGCGGAAGCCAGTCCGGTCCGGGATACGGCACGGCGCCGCGCCACACGAGATCGACCTGGCCGTTGTCGGCGCGGATCATCACGGTGTGAAGGCACGTGGCGGGCTCCTGCACGCCCTCACCGATGTCGAGTCCGATCTTCGGTCGATCCCCGGGGAGCTGAAACCGCTGGTCGCCATCGGGAGTGAGGTTGATCAGCTCGATCCACTCGTTGCCGGTCAGGAACGGCAGGACGAGTCCCGGCGATGCGCCGTTGAAGAATCGAAAATCCATATCGGGGAGCTCCGTCTGAGCGTACATCTCTCGCTGCTCGGGCGGGACGAGAGTCGCGTAGGCGCGCCGCAGCTCTCGCTCGACGGCGCGATCGGCGGGCATCACGCCCGCGAGCTCGCCTCGCGGCCGCCAGTGCTTGGGAACCCACCCGAAACCTTGCGGCATCGGCTGCCGCTCCCAGTGCATGAAGTGGCCGAGGCAGAGACGCTCAGGCGTCAATGGATCGTTGGGATCCTCGAAGTTCGGAAGCTCCAGCCGATCGACGGCTCGCTTCGTGTTGGCGATCACGTAGCCGCGCCCCAGCGGATTCCTCCCGTACGGACACGGGAGCTTCGGGTCGGAGTAGATGTCCACACCGCCGTAGGCGCGATCGTAGCGGACCTCGATGCTGGTCAGCGGCTCCGGATCGCCGAACACCGGAGGCTGGCCATCCCGGTAGTGACACACGCGATCACCGATGACGAGGACGTCCTTTCGGACGTCGCCCACCGTCACCGACGACGTGAACGACGTGGTCGGCGCTCCGTTCGGCGCATAGGCCGTCGCGTTCACGACGACGTCCGTCGCGAGCTTGAAGGGGATGAAGTCGCTCTCGAGCTTCACCGGGGAGTTCATCGGATCGTCGTAGTAGACGTCGCCTGAAATCACCTTGCCATCGGCCGCAGCGCGCTGGCACATCGTCCCGGGCTTGATGTCGTACGTTCGTTTCACGAGCACGCTCAAGATGTACTGGCCCGCCGGTGTCTGACCGGGCAGCACGATCTTCTGGACCGGGCGCGCCGGGGCGCGTTCCGCCGGGCCGCTCGGCCGCGTCACATTGGTCGCCATGCTCAGGCCACCACGGCCGTGAGGCGCGTCATCTCCGGGAGCCAATCGATCCCGGGGAACGGGTGCGCCCCCCGCCAGACCAGATCCACTTCCCTCTCCTCGACCCTGATGCACACGGTGTGCAAGACCGGCTTCAGCGCGTTCTCTCCGAGGCCGATGTCAAGCGTCATCACCGGTGTCTCGTTCGGAAGCGAGAAGTCCAGCGAGCCCTCCGGCGTCAGGTTTCTCAATCTGACGAGCTCGCCACCGGTCAGATGCGGCAGAGCGAGCCCCGGCGACGCGCCGTTGTTGAAGCGGACATCGAAGCCTGGAAGCTTCAAGCGCCGGGCGAGCGCGATCTGTCCGGCGGGAACGAGGCCCAGCGTCTCCTCGCGCATGACCTCGTCCGGATCGACGAATCCCGGCACCGCCCCGACGAACGAGCACCGCGGATACCACGTGCGCTGGAACCAGCCGAACCCCTGGGGCAGCGGCTGCCCGTTCCACCGCTCGGGCTCGTCGAGGACGATCCGCTCCGGCGTCAGGAGATCGTCGGGGTCCTCGAGATTCGGAAGCGCGAGACCATCGATGGCCTCGCGAGTGTTCTTCAAGACGAACCCGACGCCGTGGTGATTCCGTGGATAGGCCCACATCCGCGCTGGATCGTCGCGCAGATACATCCCCCCGTACGCGCGCTCGTATCGGATCTCCATCCTGGTGAATGGCTCCGGGTCGGTGAACGTCGGCGGCTGGTCGGCGCGATGGACACAGCGCCGGTCGCCGATCACGTGAATGACTTTCCGGTGGTCGCCCACAGCGAGCCCGACCGCCATCTGCGTGGTCGGATTCCAGCCCGGCGCGTGTGCCTGACCGATCAGCACGACGTCGGTCTTCAGCTTGTAGGGCGCAAGATCGTTCTCGAACTTGACCGTCGACGACTCTGGATCGCCGTGGTCGTAGTACACGTCGACTCGCGCGAGAGGCGTCGCGGCGGGCTTTCGTCGTGCCGGTCGCCCGGGCTCGATCTGGTAGGTACGCTTGGCAAGGACGGAGAAGATCGGCGTTCGGGTCTCCGTTTCACCGACCACCACGACGAATTCTTCCTTGGTCTCGGCCGTGGCCATGGGTATCTGGGACGGGGCCTAGGGGTTCAGCATGACCATGCCGCCCTTGACCGTGTTCGTCGCGCTGCCCTCCGAGATGACAATCGAGCCCTTGGTCTGGTGCTGGCTATCCGCCTCGGACGTGACCTCCCCACCGTGCGTGCGCACCTTGGAGCTCCCGTCGATCGCGATGTTCACGCCGCTCAGCTCGATGCGGCCGTCCGAGAACATGTGCAAGGTGCTGGATCCGACCTTCAGCTTGATCTCGGTGGACGCAGTGATGTACACGTGGCCGGTCTGCGACGCGATGTCGATGTCCTTGTTGACCGTGACCGACTCTTTGCCCTCGGTCACCTTGATCGTCGTGTCCTTCTTGATCGTCTCGGTGTGCGTGCCGTCGATGGTGATCGTGCGGTTGTTCTTCACCGTACTGGTCTGGTCGTGCTCCACGGTCGTGTTCATGTCGTACTGGCCGTGGATCGTGACCTTCTCCTTGCCGGCGGTGTCGTCAGCGGAGATCTCGTTGTAGCCAGCGCCCTTGTGAGTCTTGGTCTTGATGCCGCTGATCACCGCGGCCCCAGGTAGGACGTACGGTGGCATGTTGTCGCCGTTGTAGACCCGCCCGATGATGAGCGGCTGGTCGGGATCGCCCTCCAGGAAGTCGACGACGACCTCCTGGCCGATCCGCGGGATCGACACGGTCCCCCAGTCCTTGCCGGCCCACGGCTGCGAGACGCGCATCCAGCAGCTCGAGTTCTCATCCCGCTTGCCGTAGCGGTCCCAATGGAACTGGACCTTGACCCGCCCGTGCTTGTCACAATAGATCTCGTCGCCGGCCGGTCCGACGACCACCGCGGTCTGGGGACCTCCCATGGTGGGCCGGGGCGTGGTCCGCGCTGGGCGAAATTGCTGGCGGCTCTGGAGCACCGTCATGACGCATCGGTAGATCGCGTCCTCGTCCGTGTTGGTCTCATAGGTGTTGTTCTGCAGCTCCCACTCGGCGCTGACGATGAGATATTCTCGCTCCTGATCGCGGCGCGGGGCGGAGGTGAGGTCGAAGAGCCGACCGACCGCGATCTCCCGCACGTTGCACTCGGCCTCGGCGCGGTCGAACTCGGAGTGGAACTCGTCGACGCGCAAACGCACGTAGTGGTCGCCATGATCCGTCTGGATGTAGTCGCCGGCGTAGTCGAAGATCTCGTAATCCGCGTACTCGTGCTGCTGGACGTTCTTGGCCTTTACGCCCAGATCGGCCTTGGGCTTGAAGCAGTCGAATGAGTGCAGGGCCACGGTACCGGGCTGGATTTGCTGGTCCTGCCTGAAGGCCTGGATGTATTCCTCGTCGGCGTGGAGCGCCCGGCCCGGCGGATAGTAGGCGATGCTCGCCTTCTCGAGCTTCTTGTACCCGGAATCGGAGTCGACCAGCTTGAGCGTGTGCTTGCCGTCGCTGTGCTCGAAGTAGTAGTAGATGCCCTCCTCTTCCATGAGGCGACTGACGAAGGCGAAGTCGGTCTCCCGATACTGAACGCAGTACTCGCGCTGGGAGTATGTGGCAGTAAGCCCGTCCTCGAAGACCGCCATCGTGTGGTCCGCAAAGACCTCCTTGATGATCTCGGGGACCGTCTTCTCCTGGAAGATCCGGCAGTCGGCCGTGCGGGTGAGAAACCACAGCCACGCGCAAACGGTCATGCGGTACTCGTAGTAGCGCCCGAGCGTGGTCCCCTGGGCGAAACGGGTGACATAGCCGTTGAAGTAGCGGAATCCACCCTTCACGAGCTCCAGCTTCACCGTGACGCTCTTGCCGAGGAGGTCACTCGGCTTGATGTCGCTGCGGGTCGACAGCGCCGACAGCTCGAACTCCGAG
>WNGA01008050.1_pt1 | contig 21331 bp, 14 predicted proteins | sample 5400061 | NCBI WGS metagenome assembly WNGA01 (sample SAMN13153366, study PRJNA577476) | soil metagenome | isolation source: 100 cm soil or saprolite under grassland replicate 2 | place: USA:California | collected 2016-06-15
GGTTATCTGCTGGGTATGAGTTCAAAAAAATTAGAGAGCATTGTATATTATGAAAGATATGCAGTGATTCAGCCCGGTATTCGTGAAGACAAAGCTTTGAAAACAGGAGATTTGCTTTCTGAAGAAGAATATCTTGATATTATTGATAATCTTCCAAAGGATAACCAATACCTGCCAGATGATGACCCTCAGAAATTCATTGCCAAAATGGGTGCTGACGCTGTTCATGATCTTTTGGGAAGAATTGACCTTGATGAATTAAGCTATACTTTGCGTAATGCTGCTGCTACTGAAACTTCACAACAGCGTAAGGCTGATGCTTTGAAGCGTTTGAGCGTGGTGGAATCTTTCCGCGATGCAGGTACAAGAATTACCAACCGTCCTGAATGGATGGTAATGCAATATATTCCTGTTATTCCGCCGGAACTTCGTCCGTTAGTTCCTTTGGATGGCGGACGTTTCGCATCTTCTGATTTGAATGATTTATATCGTCGTGTGATCATTCGTAACAACCGTTTAAAACGTTTATTGGAGATCAAGGCTCCCGAGGTGATCCTGCGTAATGAAAAGCGTATGCTGCAGGAAGCGATTGACTCTTTGTTTGACAACAGCCGTAAATCAAACGCTGTTAAAGCAGAAGGTGGCCGCGCATTAAAATCTTTATCAGACGTATTAAAAGGCAAGCAGGGTCGTTTCCGGCAGAACCTTTTGGGTAAGCGTGTTGACTACTCAGGCCGTTCTGTAATTGTAGTTGGTCCTGAGTTAAAGATGCATGAGTGCGGCTTGCCAAAAGATATGTCTGCTGAATTGTTCAAGCCATTTATTATTCGGAAATTAATTGAAAGAGGTATCGTAAAAACAGTAAAATCTGCCAAGAAATTAGTTGACAGAAAAGATGCTGTTGTTTGGGATATTCTTGAAAATATATTGAAAGGTCACCCGGTTCTTTTAAACCGTGCACCAACGCTCCACCGTTTATCTATACAGGCATTTCAGCCCAAGTTGGTTGAAGGTAAAGCTATTCAGTTGCACCCATTGGTAACATCAGCATTCAATGCCGACTTTGATGGTGACCAGATGGCCGTGCATGTGCCTTTGAGCAATGCCGCGATCCTGGAAGCACAGTTACTGATGTTGTCTTCTCACAACATTTTGAATCCTCAAAATGGTACACCAATCACGCTACCTTCACAGGACATGGTGCTGGGTTTATACTATATAACCAAAGGAAGGAAAAGCACTGAGACTGAAAAGGTCAAGGGAGAAGGTAAAGTGTTTTACAGCATGGATGAAGTAATAATTGCATATAATGAAGGGCGTATTGATCTCCATGCACACATTAAGGTTAGAACACCTGTTCGCGAAAATGGTCAGCTTGTAAAGAAAGTGGTTGATACAACAGTGGGAAGGGTATTATTTAATCAACATGTTCCACCCGAAGTTGGCTATATCAATGCTCTTTTAACCAAGAAGAGTCTTCGTGAAATCATTGGCGATATTATCGTAATCGCTGACGTTCCGAAAACAGCAAAATTTCTTGATGATATTAAAACCCTCGGATTCCGCATGGCTTTCCGTGGTGGTTTATCATTCAATGTTAACGACCTTATTATTCCTGAGTTAAGAAATGAATTGCTTGAGCAAGCCAAAGTTGAAGTAGAAGAAGTATGGGAAAACTACAACATGGGTTTGATCACCAACAACGAACGTTATAACCAGGTGATTGATATATGGAGCCGTGTAGATACCCGCATCACTGAAACATTGATTCGTGAAATGCAGAATGATAAACAAGGCTTCAACTCTGTTTACATGATGCTTGATTCCGGTGCCCGTGGTAGCAAACAACAGGTTAAACAGTTAGCAGGTATAAGAGGGTTGATGGCTAAGCCAAGAAAAAGCGGAAGTTCCGGTTCGGAAATTATCGAGAACCCGATCCTTTCCAATTTTAAAGGCGGGCTGAACGTATTGGATTATTTCATTTCTACCCACGGTGCACGTAAAGGTCTTGCTGATACTGCATTGAAGACTGCCGATGCCGGTTATTTAACCCGTCGTTTGGTTGATGTTGCACAGGATGTGGTAATCGGCGAAGAAGATTGCGGCACACTTCGTGGTATTGCAACAAGCGCATTAAAAGACAATGAAGATATTATTGAACCATTGGCTGATAGAATTGAAGGCCGTACTTCATTGCATAATGTTTACCATCCGCTTACAGATGAACTGATTATTGAAGCTGGTGAAGAAATAACCGCAGAAAAAGCAAAACAAATCGAAGACTCGGGTATTGAAGCCGTTGAAATACGTTCTGTATTGACTTGTGAAAGCAAACGCGGTGTTTGTGTGAAGTGTTACGGTACAAATCTCGCAACAGGTTCTATCACTCAAAGAGGTGATGCTGTAGGTATTATTGCAGCACAGTCAATTGGTGAACCCGGCACTCAGTTAACATTGCGTACTTTCCACGTTGGTGGTGTTGCTGGTTCTGCTTCAGTAGAATCTTCTTTACCTTCAAGGTTTGATGGTACTATCCAGTTTGATGGTTTGCGCAGCGTAACTACTGAAAATAATGAAGGCAATAAGGTGCAGGTTGTAATTGGAAGAACTGGTGAGGTTCGTATCATGGATATTAAGAATGACAGGCTTCTGACCACTAACAATATTCCTTACGGTGCTACACTGCAGGTGAAAGATGGTCAACAGATAAAAAAAGGTGACGTTATTTGTTCATGGGATCCATTTAACAATGTAATCATTTCAGAAATTGCCGGAGAAGTAAAATTTGAAAATGTTATCGAAGGCATTACTTTCCGCGAAGAAGCAGATGAGCAAACCGGTCACCGTGATAAAGTGGTGATTGAAACAAAAGATAAAACAAAAATTCCGGGCTTGATTGTTCATGGCAAAGAAACAAAGTCTTACAATTTGCCTGTTGGCAGCCGCCTTATAATTGAAGATAATGAATCGGTAAAAGCCGGACAGGTAATTGGCAAGATTCCAAGAACAATGCGTAAGAGTGGCGATATTACAGGTGGCTTACCGCGTGTTACAGAATTGTTCGAAGCACGTAATCCAAGCAATCCTGCTGTTGTTTGTGAAATAGATGGTGTGGTAACTTTTGGCAATGTAAAGCGTGGCAACAGAGAAATTATAGTGGAAGCAAAAGATGGTGTGGTGAAAAAATATCTTGTTCCGCTTACACGCCAGATATTGGTGCAGGATGGTGACTTTGTAAAAGCCGGTACTGCTTTGTCAGATGGTCAGATTGCTCCGGCAGATATTCTCTCTATCAAAGGTCCGTTTGCAGTGCAGGAATATGTAGTGAATGAGATTCAGGAAGTATATCGTTTACAGGGTGTAAGGATCAATGACAAGCATATCGAGGTGATCGTTCGCCAGATGATGAAGAAAGTTGAAATCGTTCATGCCGGAGATACAAGATTCCTTGAAGAGGATCTTGAAGACAGGTTTGATTTTAATGAAGAGAATGACCGCATTTTTGATAAGAAAGTGATCACTGATCCTGGTGACAGTGCAAAATTTAGGGCGGGACAAATTGTGACGCTTCGTGAATTAAGAGAAGAAAATTCCATTCTTCGTCGTGCAGATAAAAAGCTCGCAGAAGTTAGGGATGCTGAACCCGCAACCGCAACACCTGTGTTGCTAGGTATCACCAAAGCTTCATTGGGCGTGCAAAGCTGGATATCTGCTGCATCATTCCAGGAAACAACCAAAGTGCTTAGCTCCGCGGCCATTCAGGGAAAAACAGACCACATGCTTGGTTTGAAAGAGAATGTAATTACAGGTCACTTAATTCCTGCAGGTACCGGCCAGAAAGAGTTTGAAAACACAATCGTTGGCAGCAAAGAAGAATATGAATTGCTTGCTACAGCAAGAGAGGCAATGAATTTTGATGAAGAAGAATAACAATAATGAAGTATATAATTATGCATTTGAGAAAACAGGAAGCATTTGCTTCCTGTTTTTGTTTATAAATATATCAATGTCGTTTAGTATAGACATATTCTTAAAAAATACTCGATATTCAATACTTGATGTAATCGATATTTCAACTTCAAAATTGAGTATTAAACATTTTTCCTTTACCAACGACATTGAATTTATATAATTCAAACTCTAAGTTCTTTATTATATTACTGCCTCGATTATTCTAAGGTTACGCCTTAACATTAAACGCTTAAACTATCAAACCTGCTCGTAAGATTTGTTGAAGTACAAGAGCCCCGTGCATACTGAAACAGAAGCTTCATGTACGTTCTGCATACCAGCTTATAAAAATTTCCAAACGTTTAATTTATACTTGTACTATTTGATTTAACAAATTTTTGTGGAGCTTACTTTTAACTTCACCCCTTTAAACCTTGCTAGTGAATAAAATTTTATTAATCATAAATGTACTATTGCTCGCAGCCGTGGGGTATTTGTATTATCTGCATTACAATTATACAAGTGCAGATGAAAAAAAACATGCAGATGAAAAAGCAGCCGTATTGAACTCTTTTAAAATTGCCTACTTTGAATTAGATTCTGTGCAAAACAATTACCAATACTATAAGGAAGTACGCGATTATCTTACCAAAAAAGATCAAAACAATAATGAAAAACTGAATAAAATAAAAAGTGACTATCTCAATAAATACAAAGAATATCAGCAAAAGGGCTCGCAGCTTTCAGAGAAAGAACAAAATGATTATCAGCAAAACCTCATGAAATTGCAAAACGATTATCAGGAAACGGAACAAACCATAAACAATGAAATGAATGCTGAAGCAACTGAGAAATTGCAGAATGTAAAAAAGAAAATAGAAGATTTTTTAAAAGGCTATTGCTCTACAAAAGGCTTAGCATATGTTTTTGCTGCAAGTGACCGTGATAATTTTTTATATTATAAAGATACCATCAGAAACATTACTCCCGATATTATTAAAGGATTGAATGACGATTACAAAAAAACCAGGAGTAAATAAACTTCAAACATATTTTATATCTTCAAACCCCGTTCTTTACAGCGGGGTTTTTCAATTATGATTGAATAATGAACAAGGAATAAGGAGTGATGAATTATGATTTGCTTATTCTTCAATATTCAAAATTTATTGTTCCTTATCGGATATTCTTAAATCGTATTGATCTGACTCCTTAAAAATATTTTATTTATGGCAGAACATCCTTCAAAGTTCAAACCTACGCTTGGCTTAATTGATGCAACTATGATTGTTGCAGGCAGCATGATTGGCTCGGGTATTTTTATTGTTAGTGCTGATATGCTTAAGGATGTTGGCTCCGCAGGTTGGTTAATATTTGCCTGGCTACTTACAGGGTTTCTTACGCTGACTGCGGCAATAAGTTACGGTGAGCTGAGTGGCATGTATCCAAAGGCTGGCGGACAATATGTTTACCTGAAGGAAGCATATAATCCTTTGATCGGTTTTTTGTATGGCTGGAGTTTTTTTGCGGTAATTCAAACAGGAACTATTGCTGCGGTGGGTGTGGCTTTCAGCAGGTACACAGCATATCTTATTCCCGGTTTAAGTGAAAAAAATATTATAGCTGATCTGGGTTTTATAAAGATAAGTGCAGCGCAAATTTTTTCTATTATAGTAATCATTTTTCTTACCTACATCAATACACATGGCATTAAAAGTGGCAAATGGATACAAAATATTTTTACGGGTGCCAAGCTGCTTTCATTATTCGGTTTAATCATTGCCGGATTTTTTGTTTTTAATGCTGGTATTTGGCATGCAAACTGGACCAATGCATGGCAAATGATGCAACATTCTTCGCGTACTGATGCAAGTATAAACCCGCCTGTATGGCAAACGCTTACTGGTTTTGCAGTGATTGGCGCTTTAACTTCTGCATTGGTAGGTTCTATCTTCAGCAGTGATGCATGGAACAATGTAACTTTTATTGCGGGTGAAATAAAAAATCCAAAGAAAAATATTGGCTTAAGCCTGGTTCTCGGTACATTAATAGTAACTGTTATTTATGTGCTATGTAACCTGATGTACCTGTCTGTTTTGTCAAACCATGAAATTGCATTTGCTCCTGAAGGCAGACCAGCTATTGCAGCCTCTGAGAAAATATTTGGTTCTTATGGGGCTTATATTATTGCTGTGATGATCATGGTTTCTACTTTCGGTTGCAACAATGGTTTAATTCTCGCAGGCGCAAGAGTATATTATACTATGGCTAAAGATGGTTTGTTCTTTAAAAAAACAGCAGAGCTTAATAAACACGCTGTGCCGGGATTTGGGTTATGGATTCAATGTATATGGACGAGTCTGCTTTGCCTTAGCGGTACTTATAGTCAATTACTTACTTATGTTGTATTTGTAGTGTTGATTTTTTATGTTCTTACCTTAATTGGCATTATTATTTTAAGAAAGAAACAACCACAGTTAGAGAGACCATATAAAGCAATAGGTTATCCTTTATTGATAATTTTATATTGCATTATTGCACTCATTATTTGTATTGGTCTGTTTGTGTATCAACCAAAACAAACATGGCCGGGATTGGTGATTGTGTTATTAGGTATTCCTTTGTATTATATTGCAGTAGCTAACAGAAGCAATTCTGCATCCTCTGTTAAGGAACCAATGTAGAAGAAGTTTTAAAAAAAGCACAATGAATTTTGATAAACTGTTTAACGATTTTTCTCATTTAAAAGTTGCAGTAATAGGCGATGTAATGCTCGATACTTATTGGTGGGGAAAAGTTGAACGTATTTCACCTGAAGCACCGGTTCCTGTAGTTACACTACACAGAAAAGAACAAAGAATAGGTGGCGCTGGCAATGTTGCATTGAATACAACATCATTGGGTGCAGAAACTACCTTGTTTTCCGTAATAGGAGATGATGCAGACGCAGATATATTAATGGGGTTATTGCAAAATGAGCACATTGATCCAAAGTATATAATCAAAAGCAATGACCGCGTTACTACCAATAAAACACGCATCATTAGTCGTAACCAGCAAATGATGCGTCTTGATACAGAAATTACCGATTATATATCAGAAGATGATGAGCAATTATTGTTTAAAAATTTTACTTCTTTTGTAAAGCGCTATCAGCCTTCGCTTGTCATATTTGAAGACTACAATAAAGGTGTATTAACAGAGAACTTAATTAATAAAGTTATTTCTTTTTGCAAAGAGAATAAGATAGTAACAACAGTAGACCCTAAACGCAAAAACTTTTTTTCATATAAAGGGGTAGACATTTTTAAGCCAAATCTTAAAGAAGTAAAAGAAGGGCTGAACATGCTCTTTGATGAAGTGAATGAACTCACGCTTAAAAACATTCACAACGAATTATATCAACTGTTGCAGCATCGCATTTCGCTCATCACACTTTCAGAAAAAGGTGTGTATATACAAAAAGGCAATTACGCAAAAATTGTTCCTTCACAGATGCGTAATGTCTCTGATGTAAGCGGTGCCGGCGATACCGTAATTGCAGTAGCATCACTGGTATATGCCGCAACAAAAGACATTGCACTTGCAGCAGAGATGGCTAATCTTGCAGGTGGCCTTGTGTGCGAGCAGGTAGGTACGGCAGCAGTGAATAAAGAAAAATTTCTTTGCGAGTGCACAGAACTTTTCAAATAATTTTTCCCACATAAGAATAAGCATTGTACTTTTTGCTGCATTCTTCATTATCCCTTTTCTGAATATAGAACGAAGGTTTATCCTGAGCTGTGTAAAAGAGTGACAAGACAAAAAATTTAAAGCCGAAAAGAAGGGGAATACCAATATTGGTTATAATATTGAGCCTTTTATTAAAGCCGCACAGGGTTAACTGAATAGTCTTTGCATTAAACTCTTTAATTTATGTACAAGAAATTTATTTTTACAATTATCTCTTTGACAGCCCTTATTTTCTTTTTTCAATACAGTTCGGCTCAATCAAATATAAGTTTAGGAATAAAGGGTGGAATTAGCATACCGAATCTTAAAGCATCAGGTAATAGTCCTGTCAGCAAGGGATGGTCAAGCAGGTTAGGGCCTTACGCCGGTGTTGTAGCAGAACTGCAACTTAGTAATCGAATCTCTCTGCAAAGTGAACTAAATTATTCCTCACAAGGGGGTAAAAAAAATGGAATCCTGGCAATTCCTACGGATCAATTTTTAGAATACTTTGGCATTGACACAACAGTGGCGATACCTTATATTTATGCGAAAGGTAAAAGTGAAGCAAAACTTAATTATATAGAACTTCCTGTACTGCTAAAAGTTAATTTTCCTTTGGATAAAATGTTTATGTTATTTGTGGATGCAGGTCCTTATGCAGGTTATTTAGTTAATGCGGAAAATATAACAAAGGGGTCAAGTAATATTTATTTTGATGAAAATCTTACACAACCTTTATTACCTGTACCTGTTTCATTAGATGAAAAGGTGGACTTAAAAAATGATCTAAAGAAATTCAATTTTGGTATACAAGGCGGAATTGGTTTAAGTTTAAATCTTTCAGACAAAAGCAAGTTATTTTTAACCGGAGGTGGCAATTATGGATTAACCCATTTACAAAAAGATAAAGCTAATGGCAGTAATAATACAGGTGCAGCTACACTTACTTTAGGTTATTTAATGAATTTATAGCTGAGTGAATTGATTAACATTTCTAAGAGAATTGCTTAACATTTTTTTATTAAACTTTAAAGGAAATTTGCATCTATAATAATGTTGTCAGAAAATGTAATAAAAATGTTACTTAACTGATATATCAATTTTCTGGCATTGCATTTGTAAAATAATAACTAAAGATATTAATAGTCAATTTTCTCATAAGCAGTTAGTTTTGGTTGCGGCCCCTGTTTCTACAGGGGCTTATTTTTTTTAAGCATCTTTAGTTTCAGCTTTTTAAATCGCCATATTAAGAACCATAAAGCAAGCAGGCAACCCACTGCATCAGCAAGAATATCAAAATAGTCAAAACTTCTGTCAGAAGTAAAAAACTTTTGAACAAGCTCCATTAATATCCCATATAAAATTGCACAAATTGTGATTAGTGCAAAAAGATTTCGGGACGCGATATTTGACCTGAAAAAAGGATAACCCCATAAGAGCGTAAGAATACTGAACATTCCGATATGCACCCATTTATCAAAATAAATAATGTTAAAAATTGGGGCCTGCGATATATCAGAAGCTGGCATAACCATAAGAATAAAAGTTATTGTTAACCAAACTAAAGCGGGTAAAAAAGAAATAAACTTAGGTTTCACTTTTTTTTTGCGCAAAACTAAGAAAAAGGGGTTGCCAAAAGGCGGCCTTATATTCATCCTAAAAACCCACTATTTAAGTAGATGACATAGAATTATCCACATCGTTACTTGCCCCGTACAAAAAAATAAATGGATTAGGTTAAGCAAATTAATTGAAAAACATGCTTTTGAGAATGTCAAATTATAAATAAATATATGTTAAATAATTTTAAAATTTTAAGCCACTTCTCTTGGTTTTTGAAGTAAATTTGCTGCATTATAATTTTATTTAATTTAAAATTAAGTTCACGTATGAGCATGATTAAAACTAAACAAATTGTACCCTTTTTTGTACTCATCGCGATTGCTGTTGCTGCTATATTTATTCCTTCCCTTCCTTTATTTAATGATAATGGTAAATATAATGCTGCTGATATTGCATGGTTAATTGTAGCTACGGCATTAGTATTTCTTATGACTCCGGGTTTGGCTTTCTTTTATGGTGGCATGGTTCATAGAAAGAATGTGCTGTCCACAATGATTAAAAGTTTAATAGCTACGGGAGTGGTAAGTGTGGTATGGGTTGTAGTAGGTTATAGCCTTAGCTTCGGAAAGGACATAGGCGGTTTTATTGGTAATCCCGGTACTCACCTTTTTTTTAAAGATGTGGCTTCAGGTGCGCCATGGAGTCTTGCTCCCACAATTCCTTTAACGCTTTTTGCTTTATTTCAGTTAATGTTTGCAGTAATAACTCCGGGTCTTGTAGTAGGTGCGGTTGCTGAACGTATTCGTTTTACTGCCTATATTTTATTCACTGTTTTATTCAGCATTTTGGTATATGCACCGCTTGCACACTGGTCTTGGCATCCAGATGGCTTTTTAGCTAAAATGGGAGCTCTGGATTTTGCCGGAGGTACCGTGGTACATATTTCTGCTGGTTGTGCAGCTCTTGCAGGAGCCTTAGTTTTAAAACGTAGAAAAGTACATATTGCTAATACAGAAATTCCACCTGCCAATATTCCTTATGTACTGATAGGTACCGGTTTACTTTGGTTTGGCTGGTTTGGTTTTAACGCTGGCTCTGCCGGTGCTGCAAATTCTCTTTCGGTATCTGCTTTTGCAACAACAAATACTGCCGCCGCCGCTGCAGGTTTGTCATGGATGTTTTTTGATATTTTAAAAGGCAAAAAACCGTCTGTTTTAGGTTTTTGTATAGGTGCAGTGGTTGGTTTGGTAGCTATAACTCCGGCGGCAGGATTTGTTGCCATTCCTCAAAGTATTTTTATAGGAGTTGTAGCGGCAATTATTTCAAATATTGCCATATACTATAAATCAAAATCAACAGTTGATGATACACTGGATGTATTCCCATGTCATGGCATTGGCGGTATGGTAGGGATGCTTATGACCGGCATTTTCGCAACCAAGAGTGTAAATCCTGCCGGTAATGATGGTTTATGGTATGGTAATCCTGCATTTTTCTTTATACAGCTAAAGGCAATGGTAATAGCCGTAACTTATAGTTTTGTTGTATCATACCTCATTTTTAAATTCATCAATTTTATTCTGCCTTTGCGTGTAACTGAAGAGGAAGAGGATCTCGGTTTGGATGAAACACAACATAATGAAAAATACATGCAGGGTACTCTGCTTGTTAAAAGTAATGGGATCCTGAAAGAGGTTGAAAATCCAAACATACCTCATTAGCATATTCTCCGGGAAGGGTAATTTTTGATTACTTCTTCCCGGTACTATAATACAAATATTTAGCCCCAAATCACTGGTGTATTCATGTGGATACACAGGAGAAAATTTTAATGCCTTGAAAGACCTTTTGCAAAAGATGCTCCGCCATACGAAAAGTTTTAAAAACTTATTCATTCAACAACAAAATGATGACCACCATGAAAAAAATTATCACATTTATCTCATTCATTATGGTTTTTGGGAGTGTCTTTTCGCAAGACTCTTCTTCCACCAGGACATTTAAAATATCTGGCTCTGCAGATGTTTATTACAGGTATAATTTTAATAACCCCAAAGATCCTCCTTACAACAATCTTACAAGTTTTACAACTTCCCATAACTCATTTGAATTGGGTATGGCTTCAATTAAGGCGGAGCACAGCTTTGGAAAAGTTGGAATGGTAGCTGATTTGGGATTCGGACAAAGGGCAGATGATTTTTCTTACACGGATTTTTCAGGCAACAGTGCCAGCAGGTTTGCTATAAAACAGCTATTTGTTACCTACGCTCCCTCGGATAAAATAAAGTTTACTTTCGGAGAATGGGCTACGCATATCGGTTATGAACTTGTAGATGCTTATTTAAACAGGAATTACAGCATGAGCTACATGTTCTCTTACGGACCGTTTTTACATACCGGTATAAAAGCGGATATTTCTTTAGGAGGTAAAAATGCTTTGATGGTAGGAATTGCAAATCCCACAGATTTTAAAACTGCACCTACTATGCCTAAAACAATAATTGCCCAATTTTCAACAGGTTCAAACGATGATAAAATCAAAGCCTACTTTAATTTCCAGGGAGGCAAACAAACTGATTCTGCGAAATTATACCAGGGCGATGTGGTATTAACCTATGCCGTATCAGATAAATTTAGTCTGGGATATAATGGAACACTTCAATCAAGAAGCTCCAGAAGTGGGGGCAAATGGAACGATGCAAATTCCTGGTGGGGATCTGCTTTATATCTTAATGCAGACCCTGTAAGTTGGTTTGGTCTTACGCTCAGAGGAGAATATATAGGAGATAAGAAAACAGTTCTTGGAATTTTTGGTGATGAAGGAAATAGTTTTGAAACAACACTTAGCGCCAATTTTAAGATAGATAATCTTACTATCATTCCAGAGTTCAGACTGGATAATGCAAAGAATGAAGTATTTTTCAAACATGACGGGTCAACTGTAAAATCAACTGGCAGCTTTATCCTTGCCGCTACTTATCACTTCTGATATAAATTTTTAAGCTCTTAATATGTTGCATAGAAATTATACAATAATAAAAGTTCTTTCAAAAAGGACCGCAGTTGTTGATTAAAGAATAAGCAGATAAAGAGTGCGACGCAACAGAGTTTAATAGTAGCAGCATAGACCGGCTCAAAAAAAAAACATTCATCATTTTCTTCAAGCCCCATAATTATGAGAACAATCACCATTACTTCAGGATCATTACGCCGATATAAAGTATCAGGCGCTTTTAGTAAATTAAATCTTCGAAAGCTTTTGCCAATTTTGGCAATCCTGCTTTTTATTGTTGTAGCAATACCAGCATTGGCACAGGATCCCTCCGGTGCAAATACAGGGACCATTAATGATGTCACTGCAGCTTCTGCCGGAAAGCCAACAGTTGAAGAGGTTGGTGCACAGGCAGGACATAATAAAATTGCTATTAACATTATGTGGACGCTGATAACCGGTTTCCTTGTAATGTTTATGCAGGCTGGTTTTGCTTTGGTTGAAACCGGCTTCACACAAAAAAAGAACGTAGCACATACAATGACTATGAACTTTTTGATTTACGTGCTTGGTTTATTAGGTTTCTGGATCTGCGGTTTTGCTTTTATGTTTGGCGGTGCATTGAACGTTGCGAATTTAGGTGGTGCTGCTGGAGTAACAAGTCATGAATTTTCTGTGCATTTATTTGGACACGACTTCGGGCTTTGGGGCAATGCGGGTTACTTTCTCAAAAGCAATGTTTACGACGTAGGAATATTTGCTTTGTTTTTATTCCAGATGGTGTTTATGGATACTACTGCAACCATACCCACAGGAGCGATGGCAGAAAGATGGAAATTCAAATCATTTGTGGTTTTTGGGTTTTTTATATCAATGTTTGTATATCCAATATTCGGAAATTGGGTTTGGGGTGGCGGATGGCTGGCTCAATTAGGTGTCAATTTCGGATTAGGGCACGGCCATGTAGATTTTGCAGGGTCCTCTGTCGTACACATGGTAGGTGGTGTAGCAGCTTTGGCCGGCGCTATTGTTATCGGACCCCGTGTCGGCAAATATGGTAAAGATGGAACGGTAAATACAATACCGGCTCATAATATTCCAATGGCATTACTTGGCTGTTTTATATTAGCTTTCGGATGGTTTGGTTTTAATCCGGGTTCAACATTAGCAGGTACTGATCTGCGGATTTCTATTATTGCAGTAAATACTATGCTTGCCAGCGCAAGTGGAGCTTTTATAGCGGCTCTTTACATGAAAGCAAAAGATGGTAAATGGGATCCTGGAATGATGGCCAATGGCATGCTCGCAGGCCTTGTTGCTATTACGGCTCCCTGTGCTTTTGTAACCGCCACGTCTGCTGTTATTATTGGCGCTATCTCAGGAGTTTTAGTAATATGGGCATATTTCTTCATTGACCGGAAATTAAAAATTGATGACCCGGTGGGAGCCATTGCTGTTCATGGTGTAAATGGATTCTGGGGAGTGCTTTCATTAGGATTATTTGCAGATGGCTCTTATGGAGATGGGTGGAATGGTGTTCCCGGGACAGTGAAAGGATTATTTTATGGTGATTCAAGCCAGTTTTTTGCGGAGTTAATTGGGGGTCTGACCAACATCGTATTTGTGTTTGTTGTGATGTATATATTCTTTAAAATATGTGCAAAAACAATCGGGCTCAGATCAAGCGAAGCAGATCAGATTGCAGGTCTTGATATACCTGAAATGGGTGTGCACGGATATTTTGACGGAGAGCCTATTGAACCTGATTTACAACCTGTGAAAAAACCGGTTCTGTCTTAAAGATTTAACCTCCAAAGAGTAAATGCCCCAATATTTGTTGGGGCATTTCTGTTATACTTCTAACGCTTTTAGAATTTCAATTAAATAAATTTTCCTGTCAATTCAATAGGAATTATACTTTTTCATTTTACTTAATATCCTTAATAAATTATATAACGCGTTGATCGGGAAATTTTTCTGATAAGAAGGATAAACATGCGTTGAAGAAACAGAATTTTTTTTGGTATAACCCGAAATAATTTATCTATGTAAAATGATTTCAGAATTGCTGCAACATTTTGCACTCGACACAAAAGAACCTGTCGTGGAAACTTTTGGCACCGGCCTTATCAATAATACATGGCTGGTAAAAACGCAAGTCAAGAGATATATTTTACAAAGGATTAATGAAAATGTATTTAAGCAACCGCAAGCCATTGATGATAATATCAGCGCCATTGATCATTATCTTAAAAAGAATTTTCCCGGTTATATATTTACTTCCCCTGTTCTTTCAAAAGAAGATAAGCGCAATAAAACACGCGTCTTCTGAAAGGCTTACTAAGGCAAAAGAAATCACAGATGCATTATATCATTATTATAATATTGTCGAGATATTTGAAGCAATAAAAACAAATCCTTCGTTTATAAAAAGAGTTACACACCACGATACCAAAATAAGTAATGTACTATTTGATAAAAACACTAAAGGTATCTGCATAATTGATCTTGACACAGTAATGCCTGGTTATTTTATCAGTGATGTGGGTGATATGATGCGAACTTATCTTTCGCCTGCAGGTGAAGAAGAAACAGATTTCGGCAAGATAGATGTACGTGAATCTTATTTTGATGCAATCGTTCATGGTTATTTAAGTGAGATGCATAATGAACTTACGGCTGATGAAAAACAATATTTTGTTTATGCCGGCAAGTTTATGGTTTATATGCAGGCCCTGCGTTTTATTACTGATTATCTTAACAACGATATTTACTATGGCGCAAAATATGAGTTGCATAATTTTAACCGCGCTGTCAATCAACTTACGCTGTTAAATATTCTTATTGCTAAAGAAAAAGAACTTAATAAAAGAGTGGATATTTTTTTGAGCAGGTTTTGAAAAGAAAATTTTCCTTAGTAAAGTGTAGCTGACAATTTAGAACTCGTTGCTTAATGGTGAACAGAACGTAAAAGTGAGTGACACAAGAGATGACGCCATGAAAAACAGAAAGCCTGAAGCCTAAAAAATTTAAAAAATCTCCCACACTTCATTTCCCCGCAACAATTTATCCAAGTTGCCCAGCCCTTTTGTGGCAATAGCATCTTCAATTTGCATCCGCATTATATCTTCATAGCAAGCTCTGCCTGTTTCATAGAACACACCAAATGGTCGCGGGAAATGGCCTTCCACTCTCGGGTCATCAAACATGCGAATGAGCAATTGTGCTTTATAAAAATCTTTTTCATCGTGGATCCATAAATCATCTGCGCTTATGCCATTTCCTAATTCAACTACAACAGGTTTCAAGCCATCGAACTTAATCCCTTTATTTTGAGTTGCCCCAAATATCAATGGTTTACCCTGTTCAAGGAATAAAGCTTCTTCCGGCTTGGTTGATTTTTCCGTAAATATCTCAAAAGCACCATCATTGAAGATGTTGCAATTCTGGTATATTTCGACGAATGAAGCGCCCTTGTGCTGATGCGTTCGTGTAAGTGTTGTTTGCAAATGTTTGGGATCACGATCCATGCTTCTTGCTATAAAAGTAGCATCGGCGCCGATTGCCAAAGCCAATGGATTGAAGGGATGATCGATGCTGCCAAAGGGCGTTGATTTGGTTATTTTGTTTTCTTCTGATGTTGGAGAATATTGTCCCTTTGTTAAACCATAAATCTGGTTATTGAACAACAAAATATTTACATCAAAATTTCTGCGCAATAAATGAATAGTGTGATTGCCGCCAATACTTAATGCATCACCATCTCCCGTAACGATCCATACACTTAACTCTGGTCTTGTGGCTTTCAATCCACTGGCAACGGCGGTAGCTCTTCCGTGGATGGAGTGCATGCCGTAAACATTCATATAATAAGGAAACCGGCTGCTGCAACCGATACCGCTGATAATCACAATGTTTTCTTTGGGCACTCCAATGCCCGGCATTATCTTTTGCACCTGTGCCAGAATAGAATAATCGCCGCAGCCAGGACACCAGCGCACTTCCTGGTCGGTAGCAAAATCTTTGGCGGTTAATGTGACGGATCCGTTTGTTATAGTAGGCATTGTGTATAAGTTCTAAATTCTGTGCAAAGATATGAATATCGAACAAGGAATAAGGAATGATGAATGTAGAACAGAAGATAAGGAATTGTGAATATTGAACAAGGAGTAATAAATTTTGAATGCAAAAAACTTTGTCATTTTTACTTCATTCATGTGCTGTCGGTATTCATTGAATTCTTTATAAGCTGGCTCATAAAATTTTTTTAATAAAGTTATTGTGGTAATTAAACATAAGCAGTTATTAAAATAAATGAACCAAACTGTTTTTATTCATTTCCTAACTTGCGGTCTTAATTTTTAAAATCGAATTGCATGGAAAATGAACTCTTTGATTTCGGGATGATCGGTCTCGGCGTAATGGGCAGTAACCTGTTGCAAAATATGGCCGCTCATGGATTTAAAGTGATAGGATTTGATACAGATAAACAAAAGGCAGTATTGCTGGAATCTCTTGCAGCGAACAACGTAATTATAAAAGGAGTAAACAGTCTTGATTCAATGGTGCAACAATTAAAACAGCCGCGAAAACTAATGATGCTGGTGCCCGCAGGAAAACCTGTTGATAATGTAATTGAAAGTTTATTGCCATTGTTATCAAAAGGAGATATCGTAATTGATGGAGGCAACTCCTATTACAGAGACACCTTACGTCGTGTAAATTATTTACAGACAAAAGGAATTCATTTTATGGGTATGGGTATATCAGGTGGTGAGCAAGGTGCAAGAACAGGTCCCAGCATTATGCCCGGTGGTGATCAGGAAGCTTTTCAGTATGTAAAACCTTTACTGGAAGCTATTGCTGCAAAAGTAAATGGCGAACCTTGCACTGCCTACATGGGAAAAGATGCCGCAGGTCATTATGTAAAAATGGTGCATAACGGAATTGAATATGCAATCATGCAACTGATAAGTGAAGTATATGATTTATTAAAGAGAGGTTTAGGTTTAAATAATGATGAATTGCATGAAGTATTTGAGCAATGGAATAACGGTGAACTTAAATCTTTTCTTATAGAAATAACAGCCCATATTTTTTTACAGAAAGATGATATTACCGAAAATCGTTTGCTCGATATGATCCTCGATAAAGCAGGTTCTAAAGGAACTGGTAAATGGACCTCGCAGGATGCCATGGATTTGCCTGTATCAATACCAACAATTGACGCTGCTGTAGCAGCACGTGATCTTTCCGGTTATAAAGAAGAAAGAGTAAAAGCTGCAGCAATGTATAAACAGGTTATTCAGAAAATAGTTGTTGATAAAGATGCGTTCATTTATCAAACGGGTGAAGCATTATATGCAGCAACCATCATTTGTTATGCCCAGGGTTTGGCTATGTTATACAAAGCATCCAAAGAATTACACATGGATATTCCTTTGCAGGATGTTGTGAAAGTGTGGAGGGGAGGTTGTATTATTCGTTCCACTTTACTGGAAGTTTTTTATAATGCTTATCAGAAAAATCAGCAATTACAAAATATTTTACTGGATGAAACAATTGTCAAATTACTTCAATCAAAAGAGAAGAGTTTACGCAATACAATTATGCAGGCTATTCAAAGTAAAATTGCTGCACCGGGTTTAATGAGTGCACTCAGTTATTACGATGCATATACAAGTGAGCGAATGCCCACTAACTTAATCCAGGCACAACGTGATTATTTCGGCGCACATACTTACGAACGAATTGATAAGGAAGGAAGGTTTCATACAGAATGGATGGGGGAAAATGAAAAACGAAAAATATAAAATGAAGAAAATTCTGAAATCCGAAATTCGAAAACAAAGTGATTAAAATAATTTTTTAAAATGAACCTAAAAACTGGCAACCGTGAAAACACAAACTACAAACTGAAAACTATAAACTATTATGAACGTTAATCCTATACCTGAAGGCTTTCATACAATAACTCCTTATTTACATGTGGAGGATGTATCAAACCTGATGGGTTTTTTAAAGCATGCTTTTGATGCAAAAATTTTAAAGAGTTCAAAACTGGCGGACGGTACTGTCATCAATGCATTATTAAAAATAGGCGATTCAATGATAGAGTTAAGCGAGGTAAGAGGCGACTTTCAGCCCATGCCATGTGCTATGCACTTATACGTTAAAGACGTGGATGCAGTTTATAAAAAAGCTGTTGAAGTTGGCGCCATATCTGTAATGAAGCCAACCAATCAATTTTACGGTGACCGGGAAGCTTTTGTAATAGACCCCAGTGGAAATCACTGGTATATTGCAACAAGAATAGAAAATGTATCTGAACCAGAAATTCAACGACGAATGAAAAACTTTATGAAGGATATGGGGGAGAATTTTTGAATGGAAATTTCAAAAAAGCAAAGAAATTAGGAATTACTAATTGAGAATTTGGGAAACTCAGAACATAGAACTCAGAACATAGAACTCAGAACATAAAACAAAGAACATAAAACGTAGAAGAATAAAGTATATGTCAACACATAATAACAAACGTCCCCCTGCATCAGCAATTTTTATTTTTGGAGGCAGCGGCGATTTGAATCACAGAAAATTAACACCCGCATTATACAATCTATTTATTGATGATTGGATGCCTGAAAATTTCCAGGTTGTGGGTATTGGCCGAAGTGAATATTCAAATGAAAAATTCCGGGAACATTTATTTGAAGGCATCCAGGAATTCAGCAGGAGAAAAGGCAAACAAAATGGCCACTGGGCCGCGTTTTCCCAACAGGTGTCGTATTTGCAAATGGATGCTGAAAATGAAAAGGCCTACAACAAAATTGTTGATTGTGTAAAAGAGCTTGAGCAGCGATGGCGTGTGCGTCCCAATGTAATTTTTTATCTCGCTGTTGCACCGCAACTCGTACCTGATATTGCAATAAAACTAGGCAAACTTAATTTATGCAGTGATGAAAAATATACGCGCATTGTTGTCGAAAAACCCTTTGGACATAATCTTGAAAGTGCTCATGAATTAAATAAGTTGTTAACTCAATTATTTGAAGAAGATCAGGTATACCGCATTGATCATTATCTCGGAAAAGAAACAGTGCAAAACATATTGGCGCTGCGTTTTGCAAATGCATTGTTTGAGCCTATCTGGAACCGTAATTATATTGATCATGTGCAGATAACGGTTGCTGAAACAGTGGGTGTAGAAGGCCGGGGAGGTTATTATGAGCAAGCGGGAGCACTTCGTGATATGGTGCAGAATCATATCCTGCAATTGCTGTGCATGATTGCCATGGAGCCGCCGGTAAATTTTGAAGCAAATGAAATTCGCAATAAAAAAGTAGATGTATTAAATGCATTGCGAAAAATAACAAGAGATGAAGTACATAATTATGCTGTTCGCGGACAATATAGCGATGGCTGGATGAAAGGAACAGAAGTGAAAGCATACAAAAACGAAGAAAAAGTTGATCCGCATTCAAACGTTGAAACATTTGCAGCAGTAAAATTTTATATTGATAACTGGCGCTGGCAGAATGTTCCGTTCTATGTGCGTACAGGAAAATATTTGCATCAGAAAACATCTATCATCACAATTCAATTTAAGCAGGCGCCGCATTATGCATTCCCTCCCGAGGCCGCAGAAACCTGGCGTCCCAATCGTTTAACCATTAGCATTCAGCCGGAGATGGATATTCGTTTGCGTTTCCAGGCGAAGCGGCCGGGGCAAAGCATGACGCTCAATCCTGTTGATATGATCTTCAGTTACAAGGATGCTTATGAAGATGATCATGAACCGGAAGCTTATGAAACATTGCTGCTCGATGTGATGGAAGGCAATGCCACGCAATTTATGCGTGCTGACCAGGTAGAAGCTGCATGGAAAGTGGTGATGCCAATCATTGAAGCATGGGAAGCAAGACCACCAATTGATTTCCCCAATTATGCTCCTGATAGCTGGGGGCCGGAAGATGCAGAAGCATTAATTGCACGGGATGGAAACAACTGGGTTACGTTGCCGCATAAAGAGTAGGTTCTAAGTTTTGTTCACAGAATCCTGTGAATGTTTTGAGTTTTATGTTATTAAGATACCAGCTTTTCCTCTTCGTGGCATTGTCCCTTGCGTCGCAATCACTTTATCATTCCATACTTTGAACATTGAACATTCAAACTTTTTAAAAAAATGATATTACACATCTTCAAAAACACAGAGGAACTAAGCAAAGCAGTTGCAGACTGGATGATTGATCTTATCAGCAGAACATTACAACAAAAAGATCGTTTCACATTGGTTTTATCTGGTGGCAACACACCAAAAAAATTACACGAATTATTATCATCCGATAATTACAAAAATAAAATTGACTGGAATAAGCTACACATTTTCTGGGGTGATGAACGTTTTGTTCCTTTCAATGATGATCGTAATAATGCGAAGATGTGCTTTGATACTTTGCTGAATCATGTGCCTGTTCCCAAAGCACAAATTCATGTAATGCAAACAGAAAATATTGCACCACAAGAATCTGCGGAAGCATATGAAGAAATATTGAAGAAATATTTTTCTGAAGCTGCGAGCCATAATCTGCGAGCTATGAGTAATGACTTGCAAATTGAAAACAGGAAACAGGAAACTGAAAACCCGTCTACCGGACAGGCAGGCTATAAACTGCAAACTTTCGATCTTGTATTATTAGGAATGGGTGATGATGGTCATACACTTTCCTTATTTCCCGGCAAAACGGATGTGATACATGAAACAAAAAAATGGTGCACCTCATTATGGCTTGAATCACAAAATATGCATCGCATTACATTAACGCATTCTGTTGTAAATAATACAGCAGCAGTCGCATTTCTTGTTACAGGAAGTGCTAAAGCAAAAGCTTTACGGGAAGTGCTCAAAGGAAACTATAATCCTGATTTATATCCTTCCCAAATTATCAAACCTGTAAACGGAGAACTGCATTGGTTTGTGGATGAAGCGGCGGGTGCCAATTTAAAATAAACCTGTAAGGTTTTGAAAACCTCACGGGTTTAAATTCATGTTATACATTTGCGCTTCAAAATTAATTTGACAACAATGGCTTCAACTATTGATACAATCAT
>WNGA01007900.1_pt1 | contig 21322 bp, 14 predicted proteins | sample 5400061 | NCBI WGS metagenome assembly WNGA01 (sample SAMN13153366, study PRJNA577476) | soil metagenome | isolation source: 100 cm soil or saprolite under grassland replicate 2 | place: USA:California | collected 2016-06-15
CCTGGCGTCGTCATCTCCGCCGAAGTGCGCGCCGAATTGACCGAAGCCACTGCCGCGTTGGATCGCGAGATCGATTCGCTGCGCGTTCAACTCGAGAACAAGCCCGCGCTCCTCGAACTCCTCCCGGATGTGCAGATCTATCACAAAGCGGTGGACTGGGCCTTGCGCTACGACGAATTCTTCAAGACCAACGAGCCTGCCATCGCCCGATCGCTCCTCCAGCAAGGCGCCGGGCGGGCCGCCGCTCTCCGCGAAGGCCGCGCTCCGTGGCTCACCGCAACCGGCCTGGTCGTGCGCGGGTTTGTGTCGCGCATCGACGGCTCGGTGCAGCCGTACGGGTTGGTCGTGCCCGCGTCGTGGCAACCGGGCGGCCCGGCGCGCCACCGGCTGGATTTCTGGTTCCACGGACGCGGCGAAACGTTGAGCGAACTGGACTTCATCAACGGCCGGCAGCGTTCGCCTGGCGAGTTCACCCCGGCCGACGCGTTCGTGCTTCACCCGTACGGCCGCTATTGCAACGGCAACAAGTTCGCCGGCGAGACCGACACGTTCGAGGCGCTCGCGCACGCGAAAAGATTCTATCCCATCGACGGCCAGCGCATCAGCGTGCGCGGATTCTCGCTGGGCGGCGCGGCGTGCTGGCATTTCGCCGTGCATTACGCCGACCAATGGTTCGCCGCGGCGCCCGGCGCCGGATTCAGCGAGACGCCCGACTTCCTGAAGGTGTTCCAGAATGAAACGGTGGAGCCGTCGTCGTACGAGCAAAAGCTCTGGCATCTTTACGACTGCACCGATTGGGCGCTCAACCTCGCGCTTCTGCCAACGGTGGCCTATAGCGGCGAGATCGATCGGCAGAAGCAGGCCGCCGACATCATGGCAAAGGCGATGCGCGCCGAGGGGTTGGACCTCGTCCACATCATCGGTCCCGGCACCGCCCACAAATACCACCCGGACTCGAAGCCCGAAATCAACCGCCGCATCGACGCCCTCGCCGCCCGCGGCCGCGACCCCGCGCCGGAACGCCTGCATTTCTCGACGTGGACCCTCAAATATAATCGCATGCATTGGCTCGTGATCGACGCTCTCGAAGCCCACTGGGAGCGCGCCCGCGTCGATGCCGAACTCGACACGCGCGAAGATTCGGTCCGGCTCACGACCAGGAATGTCGCCGCCCTCACACTGGACTTCGACCCCGGCCTCTGCCCGCTCGACGGCACACGCGCCGCCCTCGTCGTCATCGACGGCGCCAAGCTTGAAACTCCGGCGCCCCGCTCCGACCGCTCCTGGCAGGCGCACTTCAGCAAATCCTCCGGCAAGTGGCGCCTCGGCACGGATCCGGCCGCCGAGACGGCCCTGCGCAAGCGCCAAGGCCTCCAAGGACCCATCGACGACGCGTTCATGGACAGTTTCCTGATGGTTCGCCCCACAGGCCAGCCGTGGAACGAGAAGGTCGGCGCGTGGACAGCAGCCGAACTCGCCCACGCCACAAACCAGTGGCGCTCCCAATTCCGCGGCGACGCCCGCGTGAAGGACGACACGGCCGTGACCACGAACGACATCGCCGCCCATCACCTCGTCCTTTGGGGCGACCCGTCGGCCAATCAACTCCTCAAACAAATCGCTGACGCACTTCCGATTCGCTGGAGCGCCCAAACCATCACGCTCGGCCAGGCAACCTTCCCCGCCGTCAGCCACGCTCCCGTATTGATCTACCCCAATCCGCTGAACCCAAAGAAATACATCGTCCTCAACAGCGGCTTCACCTTCCGCGAGTATGACTATCTCAACAATGCCCGCCAGGTGCCCAAGCTGCCCGACTACGCCGTCGTTGACATCAGCAAGCCCGTCACCTCGCGAGCCCCCGGCGGCATCGCGGCGGCCGGATTCTTTGACGAATCGTGGCGCTTGCCGCCGGCACATCGTGATAACGCCGCCAGATGAGTTCAACGGGAGGCAGAGATCAACCACGAATGAACACTAATGGACACGAATCAGTGACACCGCAAGCAGCGTTACAGCTGTTGTTCCTGGGGAGCCTCCACGATTCGAGCATCGCGCATTGGGGCCATGAACGGCGGCTGCTGGCACGGAGTCCCGGCTTTAGCCGGCCGGACGTCCTGCCGCCTGAAGGCGGGACTCCTTGCAAGAGCCGGTTCATGGAGAGCATCATGTTCGAACCAGCGCCGTCCCTCGTCCGAGGCCTATGGAGCAGGCGGTCACCACGACTCCAAAAGGCGCCCCATTGCCGCGCCAGCCAGGAGATTTGCATTGAATCGGCCACCCCGCGTGGTAGGAAAGTGCGCTCCGCACTCGGCGGTGCCAGGCTGACTTGGCCGCGAACCGGGCGGCAACGTGAAGCTGACAGCGACAACAACCTTCTGACGCGACAAGATGGGCAAGCCCACTGGATTCATCGATTACTTGCGCGAACTGCCGGCGGACCGCAAGCCGGCCGAGCGGATTGCGGACTGGCAGGAGTTTCACGACCATTTCCCGGAGCAAAAACTGCGCGACCAGGGGGCCCGTTGCATGGATTGCGGCGTGCCCTTCTGCCACACCGGCGCCTTGCTCAATGGGATGGCCAGCGGATGTCCCATCAACAATCTCATCCCGGAGTGGAACGATTTGATCTACCGCGGCCTGTGGCGCGAGGCGCTCGAGCGGTTGCACAAAACGAACAATTTCCCGGAGTTCACAGGCCGGGTCTGTCCGGCGCCTTGCGAGGGCTCGTGCGTGCTTGGCATCAACGAGCCGCCGGTCACCATCAAAAACATCGAGTGTGCGATCATCGACCACGGTTTTGAACACGGCTGGGTTGAGGCCGAACCGCCCCAGAAGCGCACCGGCAAGAAAGTGGCGGTGGTCGGCTCGGGACCGGCGGGATTGTGCGCCGCCGCGCAGTTGAACAAGGCCGGCCACACCGTGACGGTCTTCGAGCGGGCGGACCGTCCAGGCGGGCTGCTGATGTACGGCATTCCGAATATGAAGCTCGACAAGGAGCAGGTCGTCTTGCGGCGCCTGGCCTTGATGGAGAAGGAGGGCATCACCTTCCGCTGCAATTGCGAGGTGGGCCGGGACATATCCGCCAAAGAGTTGATGGACGGGTTCGACGCCATCGTCCTTTGCACCGGCGCCACCAAGCCGCGCGATCTGCCCGTCGAAGGGCGGCAATTGAAAGGCGTCCACTTCGCGATGGATTTTCTCCAGGCCAACACGCAGGCATTGCTCGATCGCAAAAAGAACGGCAACTACATCTCGGTGGCGGGCAAGGACGTGATGGTGATCGGCGGCGGCGACACAGGAACCGATTGCGTCGGCACCTCGATGCGGCACGGCTGCAAGAGCCTCGTGCAAGTCGAGATCCTTCCCAAGCCGCCGCTGCAACGCGCGAAGGACAATCCGTGGCCCGAATGGCCGAAAGTTTACAAGCTGGACTACGGTCAGGAGGAAGCCGCAGCCGTGTTCGGGGCCGACCCGCGCGTCTATGTGACCACGGCGACAAAGTTTGAGGGCGACAGCAACGGACACGTCAAAGCCGCGCATCTGGTGAATATCGAGTGGACGAGGAATGAGAAAGGCCAGTTCGTGCCGAAGAACGTTCCCGGCACCGAGCGGGTGGTGCCCGCGCAACTGGTGCTGCTGGCGATGGGCTTCCTCGGGCCGGAGCAACCGCTGCTGGACGCTCTGGCCGTCGAACGCGACCCGCGCACGAACGTAAAGGCGGAGTTCGAGAAGTACCAGACGAGCATCCCCAAGGTATTCGCCGCCGGCGACTGCCGCCGCGGCCAAAGCCTGGTCGTCTGGGCCTTCAACGAAGGCCGCGGCGCCGCCCGCGAGTGCGACCGCTGGCTGATGGGGCAAACCGATTTGCCTTAAGGCTGGAATCATTCCCGGCCATGCACATCCAGTTTCTCGGCGCGACGCGGACGACGACGGGGTCCATGTACTTGTTGCACGTGAACGGGGCGAAGGTGCTGCTGGAATGTGGGCTTTACCAGGGACGGCGCGAGGAGTCCATCGAGCGCAACCGGCACTTCCCATTCGACCCGGCCGAGCTGGATTGTTGCGTGGTCTCGCATGCGCACATCGACCACGTCGGGAATCTGCCCAATCTTTGCCGGCAGGGGTTCTCGGGAAACATTTACGCGACTTACGCCACTCGGGACCTGGCGGCCATCATGCTGGAGGATTCGGCGGGCATACAGAAGGACGACGCCGAGTTCGTATCAAGACAGCGGGCCAAAAAGGGGCTGCCTCCGGTCGAGCCGCTCTATTCCTCCAACGACGCCGAGCGCGCCATGCGCCAGTTCGTCACCTTCAATTACGACCGGCCGATGCCAATCGCCGACGGGCTGACGGTGACGTTCCGCGACGCGGGACACATCCTGGGCAGCGCGCAAGTGGTGCTCGACGTGCGCGAAGGCGGGCGCACCTTCCGGTATCTCTTCAGCGGGGACGTGGGACGCGGAGGCGATGACATTTTGCGTGACCCGGACGTTGTCGAGAACGTGGATTTTCTCCAGATCGAGTCGACTTACGGCGGGCGCGTTCACTCGGCCAAGAAGGATGCGGAAGAGGAGTTGCGGGTGCTGGTGAGCGAGACGCTCGCGCGCGGAGGCAAGGTGATCATCCCGGCGTTCTCGGTTGGGCGCACCCAGCAGATTGTGTTCGAGCTGCACCAGTTGATCGACGACCGGCGGCTCCAGCCCGTGCCGATCTACGTCGATTCGCCGCTGTCCACGAACGCGACGGAGGTGTACCGCCTCCACCCGGAATGCTTCAACGAGATCATCCACACCTTCCTGCGCGAGAAGTCGAACCCGTTCGGGATGGAGAACCTCACGTACATCCGCGAGCTGGCGCACTCCAAAAAGCTCAACGAGCTGAAGGACCCGGCGATCATCATCAGCGCGTCGGGCATGGCGGAAGCGGGCCGGGTGCGGCATCACCTGCACAACAACATCGGCGACGAGAAGAATCTGGTGCTCTTCATCGGCTATTGCGCGGAGCACACGCTGGGGTGCCAAATCCTGCGAGGACAGAACCCGGTAAACATCTTCGGCGAGCCGCACGCCGTGCGGGCGCACATCGCCTCCATTGACGCCTTCTCCGGCCACGCCGACCGCGAGGAACTCAAGCGCTACGTCGAACGTTTGACCGGAGACATCAAAGTGATATCCGTCATCCATGGCGAGGAACAACAGTGCCTGGCGTTGGCAGAAACTTTGCGGAAGCTCAGGCCGAAGGCGGACGTGCTGGTGCCGGAATACAAACAGCAGCTGGAGGTGTAGCAGGTGAGCAAACTGGGAACTAGGCCCTTTCAGGCGAAAGTAGTAAAATTGCTTCACACCGACCAAAGGTATGAGGATTGAACCCAAAGAAATCGAGAAAGCACTTGAGCAATTCGATTCGCCGATAACGAAAGCCGAAGAAGACCTTCTGGAACGGTCCGGCTTTGTTGATAGCGTAGCTCGCATCCTCAAGGCCGCGCCGATGACCGAGAGCAACGTGTTCGCGCTATATGGCGAATGGGGAGCGGGAAAGACCTCGCTAAAGAATTTGGTCGTCGGACAACTCGGCGTTGTTGGAGGCTCGAAGCCCGTGGTCGTTGAATTCAATCCGTGGGCATTCAGTGGACAGGACCAAGTCTTGGAAGCCTTCTTCACCGAAATCAGCAAGACGCTCGGCAAGGTCTCCAATGGTGAGAAAGCAGCGGAAACGTTTAAGAAGCTTGGCGCATATCTCAGCTACAGCGCAAAGACCGCAAAAGCCATCCACGTCGGCATGGACCTGTTCGGTATCCCAGGCGCGAAACTAGTCGGATTGGTCGGTGATGCGCTCCACGGCGGCTCGAAGGACGCGAAGCAATATGGCGAGGACATCGATGCGGTCAGCAAAACGAGCCTCGAACAGATTCAAACTGAATTGAAACGCGACCTCGCCAAATTGGATGGCAACCTGTTGGTCGTGATTGATGACTTGGACCGCCTCACGCCGGAACAGGTTCTCCTGATGTTTCAGCTCGTTAAGCTGAATGCCTGTTTGCCGCGCGTTAATTATTTACTCCTCATGGACCGGCCCACGATTGTAGCGCGGCTTCAAGCGAAACAGCTCGGCTCTGAATTCATCGAGAAAATTGTGCAGTTCGAACTCACCTTGCCTCATGTTGGAGAGGCACAACTCAAATCTATTCTTCAAGAAGGCTTGAAGCTCCTGATTAGTGACTTTGCCAAACCGGAGGATTGGGAACGGTTCGAAGATTCCTGGACAAACGGATGCCAGAACATCTTCACGACGCTTCGCAGTGTGAAACGCATTCTTCACACGTTTCGGTTCTACTTAAAAGTATTCGAAAATGATGGAGTGCTTGAAGCCAACCCTATTGATCTATTTGTCGTGGAAAGCCTCAGGAAATACGCACCCGACGTCCACGCGGCCATTCCTGGAATCCTAGCCCCGCTTGTGCATCCCACTGAGTCCATTTTCATGCTCCTGTCAGGATTCCACGGAGAAGAAGGGAAGGTTGGCGAAAAACATCTCAACGCTTTAGTTGAGCTTGCGCCAGATGACCTGAAGACGGAAGTTCGGCAGTTGCTTGAAATTCTTTTTCCACAGTTTGGAAACGTGGCAAGTCGAAAAAATGAAGAGCGTTGGGTTCGAGACGCGCGTATCTGTCACCATTTCTTCTTTGAGAGCTATTTTCGTTTGCTGCTCCCGCACAATACACTCACCCAACGTGAGGTCGCGCAGGTCTTTGAGGCAATGTCTGATCCGTCAGCGGTGCGGAAAATCTTCTCCGCGCATTATGAAAAAGTTGGGTTGCAGCATTTACTGATGCGAACCCAATGCTACCATGCCAGAATGGAGCCGCAACATTTGCCAACGTTACTGGCCGAGGTTTGGCGGCTCGATGAAGTGGACGCCCGGCAAGCTGGCGTTGAGAGGAAGTGGGAAACGCGCCACGCAACTGAGGCATTCAGCCGGTTTTTACTGCGCCACTTCGTGGCGCAAGAAGAGCGATGCAGCGTGGCATTAGAAGCGCTCAGAAAGTCCGGCACGGCTTATCCTTTCGCGCGCTTCATCCGAAACGAAATCGGGGAATTCAAAAAAGACGCGCACACTACTGACACAGCTTTCAAAGGCACAGACTTGGAAAGACTTCGGCAGCCGGCCATCGACGCGATTCGTGAAGCGGCGAGGACCAAGGCGTTCTTGGAAATGTCTGATTTTTCGCATCTGGTGTTCTTCTGGAGAGACCTAGAGTCGAAAGACGCGGTCACAGCGTGGGTCTTGGCTCTCAAACCGAAGGGACGAGACCTATCCAAGTTGCTAAGCACGTTCGTGGACAAAAGCACATCAAGTGACGGCACAACGACAAAGGTGCATTTTTCTGTCAGTCGCAAAGTGCTCGAACAGTTGTTTCCCAATATCGAGGAGCTTGAGCCAGCGCTGCTTAAGCTGAAGGACGAGCCGCTTTCGCACTGGGAACGGTTTTCGGTGGAAGAAACTCTAAAACGAATCGATGAGAAGAGGCGAGGTGTCGAAGAAGCTGAAAGGACGATGGAGTGACAGCGATCGATCTCTGGGTGGCTTCGGTTGGCGCTGACTAGAAAAGGCTCAGTTCTTGATTTTGACAACTAGTTGGCTCCAGGCCAGTCTCCTTTCATGGCTCGCAAGTTGAGTGGAGAGTGAGTCAAAATGAGGCTCATCGGATTCGTCCTGATTTTGCTGCCTGGAACGACGGCGGCCCGCTCACGGTTGGCGTGGAAGGTCTCGCCGCCCAAGATGGCGGGACACAATGCGGTGGCCTTCCAAATTGAAGCGAACATCGCGCGTCTGGCCGCGCGCGGGACGCAACCGCCGCCAAAATAGCGAACCCACACGACCTGGCGGATTGTCACGGGTCGGGCGCTGTGGTCCCATCGCAGCGATGAAGCTGCCCAACGGCGAGCGGGCATATATCAACATGGTCAAGCTGCGGGGCTATTCGTTGAGCGCCACGCACCGCGAAGGCAAGCACAAGGCGCGCGTGTTCGCGGCGGCCCTCGGCATCGGCCCGGAACAGGCGGACTGGCTGCGCGACCAACTGCTGCAGGCGGCGCGTGAACTGGACTGCGAGCTGGGCAAGCGTGACGAGCACGGTCAGCGTTATATCATTGATCTCACGGCGACGTTCGGCAGGAAATCGGCCCGCTTGCGCAGCGCTTGGAACGCGCGGCCCGGCGAGGATTTCCCTCGCCTCGTCAGTTGTTACGTGCTAGATGAATGGCGTGCAGAACGGCCCGGTGAAATTGCTTGATGTGGTGGCCCTCCTGGAGGAGCGTCCGCAGGACAGTCTGGTTTCCGGACAGGTGGGGACGGTCGTGGAAGTGTACCCGCCCGATGGCTTTGAGGTGGAGTTTCTCGACGCACGGGGCCGGACCATAGCGCTCACCACGTTGAAGCGGCCGGATATTCTGGTGCTGCGTCACGAGCCCGTGGCCGCTCATTCTTGAGCGGTATTCGGGCGGAACTTTCCTGGTGGTTGTTCGACAGGTCCGGGTCACGACTCACCACCACCAACTGTCGGCATTGCTCAGAGGCGATGCCATCAGCCAAGTTCGCCTCGCGCACGAATGAAAGCATCTTTCTTGCTCCTGCTTGGCTACGCGCTGGCGACGCATGGCGCGCAGGGGGCTCCCACCAACTTTCTCGAAGTGGTGCGGCGTTACGCGGACACGATGATCGAGCGCGGGCGGGACACGTACGGCCCACTGAAGAGCAGGTTGCTGCTCAGTGCGCTGGACCGGACCACGCTGGCGCCCCTCAAGGTGCGGCCAGCCCCGCCCGGCGGCATCCGGCGCGGCGACCGGCCCGGGCGGCCGTGGGTGGAGATGAACGGCGCCAACCCGATGCTCGACCAGAACCTCCTGCGCGTCTTCTACACGTTGAGCGAGATCACGGGCGACACTCGCTACTCGAAGGTCGCGGACGAGGAGTTGACCTGGTTCTTCAACAGCACGATGTCGCCGAAAACGAGCCTTTTGCCGTGGGGTGAGCATTTGTCGTGGGACGTGATGTACGACGTGCCGATCAGCGGCGGGGAGGAGATGATGCACGAGTTCGCCCGGCCGTGGACGCTGTGGGATCGTTGCTTCGAGCTCGCGGCGGAGCCAAGCAGGAAGTTCGCGCTGGGGCTGTGGGAGCATCAGATCGAGAATCACAAGACCGGCGGATTCGACCGGCACGCGCCTTATTTCGAGCACGGACCGGTGGATGGAAAGGACTTCGCGCGGCACGCGGGCTTTTACATCGGGACGTGGTGTTATGCGTGGAAGTATCGGGAGCGCGGCAACGCCAGCAGCGGCGAGGCACCCCTCACCCCGGCCCTCTCCCCTCCGAGGGGAGAGGGAGTCGAGACGAACAACGTCTTCCTTCGCGCCATTGAGACTTTGTTGGCGCGTTTCGAGCGGAAGCGTGTGCAGAAAGATGGCTCGCTGGCCGCGACCATCGGGCCGCTGGAGTGCGAGCTGGCGGCGACGATGGTGCCCGAACCGCTGGCGTCGCGCCTGCGCGCGTTCGCCGCGAAGGAGGATGAGTTGATTCTCGCAGATCTACAAACACAACTGCGCGGCGATACGAACGGTTACATCCCGCCCAAGTGGCAGGCGGGCTACAGCGCAGGCACGCTGGCATCGTCCGCCATGTTTTGCCTGGCGCGATACGAGCAAACGAACAACCCGGCCTATCGGGAGGCGCTGATTGCCTTCGCGGATGCCTATCTTGGTTCACGTCCCGAGGAAGACGTGGACGCCTGGCCAATGAGTTTCGCCCACGCCATCAGCGCGCAGGTCGCGGCGTGGCGCTTCACGAAGAAGTCGACTTACCTGGAACAAGCCCGCGCGTTTGCGCAAATGGCGGTGGAGTTGTTCTGGCAGGACAACCCGCTCCCACGCGCCAGCCTGAAGACGGGGCACTACGAAACCATCACCGGTTGCGATTCGCTCGCGCTGGCATTGCTCGACGTCCACGCCGTGACGCACGGATTGAAGCAGCGGATTCCTGGCAACACGATTGATCGTTAAACAGCAACCCTCCTGAACATGGACGACCGAAACCTTGATGTTCTCCAGAACCTCGAATTTGCCGTGGTCGAGGTCTGGCGCAAGCACCCGGACATGACGGACTATGTCGCGCAGCGCGCCTACGAAGCGGCCTTCGAGTTGTATCGGGCTGAGGCTCGAGGGCACTCACCCAAGCCGCCTTCACTGAGCGGACTTGACCAAATCACCTTCGATGCGCTGAAGGACGTGTGCGAGCTCCGGCTCGGGCGCGGCGAGAGTCTGCTGGGAGCCGCGCAAAGCCTTCCAGCCGTCCCAGTGCCAGTACTGGTCGATTGCTTGCGCGAGCTGCGGAGGTCAGTCGAACGCCATACCAAGCTGGAAGGCCGGCAGGGTTACCTGAAATTCATTGACGCTTTCCTCCCATGACACCCGCGCGCATTTCCCGCAGCCATAGGAGTGTGGAGCGGGCCGGCATTAAGGGGTTCTTGTTGCTCGCCGTGATGGGATTGGCGGTAGCCGGGCAGGGCGGCGAAATTCCGAAAGCCCCGGTGCCGCCGTCGCCTTTTTTGCCTGTGGTCTATCGCTACGCCGACGCGATGTTGGAGCGCGGGCGCGACACCTACGGACCGCAGAAGACGGGGCTGTTGCTGAGCGCGCTGGATCGTGCCACGCTCGCTCCCCTGACGAACAGGCCGAACGGGCTGGCGCTGATGCGGCCGGGCAAACCCTCCGGCGCGAATTTGCAGCACGACGAGAATCTCCTGCGCCTGCTCTACACGCTCAGCGAATTGTCCGCCAAACCTCGATACCGCGAGGCCGCCGATGCGGAGCTAAAATGGTTCCTTGAGAACGCGCGCTCACCAGCCACCAGCTTGCTGCCCTGGGGCGAACACATGTCATGGGATCCGATCAACGATCAGCCGGTTGACGCGAGCGGGGCGGAAGAAGGCGGTCACAGATTCTTTCGGCCGTGGCTGCTTTGGGATCGATGTTTTGCGCTCGCGCCTGATGCGAGCAGGAAGTTCGCGCTGGGATTGTGGGAGCACCAGATCGCGAATCACAATACGGGCGCCTTTCATCGCCGCGCGGCTTATTTCAAGCATTTGACGATGGAAGGCGTGGATTCGCCCCGCGACGCGGGCTTCTACATCCGGACATGGGCGGCCGCTTACGCCCACACCAAAGACGAACAATTCCTCCGTCCTATTGACGTAATGCTGAGCCGCTACGAAAAAATGCGCCGCTTTACCACCGGACTCATCCAGGATTTCTCCAATAGCACCAACTCGCGCTTGGAAACGACGCTCTCGCTCGCCATCGACTGCGACGGCGCGGCGCATCACGTTTCAGGGCCACTGGCGGCGCGGCTGCGCGCCTTCGCCGCTCGGGAGGATGAAGTGTTCTGCTCGCTGCCGCATGACGTGAGGAGGACGGGAGGCTTCCTGTACTACCTCACACAGGCCACTGCCAAACCGGTCGCAGGGCCCACGTCTCTCTGGGACGCCGGCTTCGGCGGCATCACGACGGCCCGAATGGGGATGATGTGCGTCTCGCGCTACGAGAACACAGGAAAGATCGGTTATCGCGAATTGATCCATGCGGCGGCGGACGCCTACATGAAGTCGCTCCCGGCCGAAACCGAGGACGCCTGGCCCGGCACTTTCGGCCAGGCCATCAGCCTGCAAGTCGCGGCGTGGCGCTCCACGGCGAAGCCGGAGTATCTCGACCACGCGCGCGAACTGGCCGACTTCGGCGTGCAGAAGTTCTTCGACCAGGGAGCACTGCCCCGCGCGAGTCTGAAAACCCACCACTACGAATCCATCACGGGCGCGGACACGCTGGCGCTTGGACTCGTGGAACTTCATCTGCACATTCTCGCTATCACGGCGGTGCGTTGTCCTCAGAACACCATCGACCGGTGAACCGGGCTTGCGAAGTTGAAACCGCTAATCTGCGCTGATCAGTTCATTCGAAAGCAGCTGCTCCCGCGACGACAAAAGCTGGCGCAAAAAATATCACAACTAACGCAAGAAGCCATCGCTTCTCTCGGGCCGAGAACTCCGGGTCTGCAAGAAATTTCCTCAATCCTCGTTGCGTGTCAAAAATCTGCCATCCAGCCACGAGACTGAAAAGCAAAGGTGCAGCCGCGCCAAGCGGTTGCCGCCAACTGCTGATCCAATAGGAAACGAACAAGTAGGCGCAAATAATCGCGGATAATGCATCCAAGACTAACACGACTGGCATTTCGCTGCGCTCGCGGAATTCGAGGCACGTACCCACCGCAATGACCATCAGAAACAAGCCCAAATAAATGATGCTCCACCAAGGCATGGCTTATGCGCCGATCAACGAAGATTAGCGGTTCAAAATCGGGCTCCAGATTGAATCGAGGCTACGCCCTGGCGCAAATCTCCCGCACGGTTGCCGCGTTTTCGCCCACCTGATCGCCCAGTTGCTGGTACATCCCAACAATCACTGCGTCCGTCGGCTTGATGTTCTTGAAGGCCGTGTCAAAGCACTGGCGCACCTGGGCGGGGCTTTCGACTTGCCGGCCGGCAGCGAGCACTTTGTAGGCGAGGCACGGTTTGCGCGCGCCCTGAATTACTTTGAACATGCGTGGCGGATCTCCGGGCAGATAGATCTCTCCCAGCGGCACGTCTCCGCCGAGGAGCTTCTGCAATTCCGCGCGCGGCCGGGTCAGGTAGTAGAGGCAACACATGTAGTAATCCAAGTCCCAGCCTTTCTCCTCGGACAGTTCGATCACCGCCGGGTTGTGCGCGGAGAGGCCGACGAGCGCGCCGGTGTCGCGAATGCGCTTGAGCAGGTCAGTGAGGACGCCCAGCTTGTCGTTGCGATGCAGTCGCTCGGCCAGCGCGCCGTGCGGGGCGATGCCGAGGGGCTTGCGCTTTGCGGCGTCGGCGATTAGGTGCGGCTTCTGATCCCAATCGGGCTTGCCGAGGCAAAGCCAGTGCATCTTCCCGCCGGCGGCCCGGTAGCGGTCCAGATCCGAAAGCGTGCGCTCGGCGTAACTATTCTGCCACGTGTTGATGCCTTTGGACTCGCAATGCTGAAGCAGCTCGACGACCCGCTCCGGCGTGTGCCAGGCGGTCTGATGTTGGCTGAGCAGTCTGTTGAAGTGCGAATAGCCGTAGATGGGATTGCCGCCGATAATCAAGCGCGTGAGGGAATGCGGCCCCAGCTTGATGGTCGGCAACAATGGCGAGGCCGGACTGGTGGCGGCTTGCGCGACTGGAGGGAATTCCGTCAATGCCGCCGCGCCGGCGGCCAAACCGGCGGCCAGGAATTGCCGGCGCGTGGTGGAAGGCGAATCGACTGCGGCGGGCAATTCGGCGGGCTTCATAATGGTCTGAGCTTGCGCCTCTGCTCCGGCGGATTCAAATGCAAACAGCGCCGCCCGTCGTGAGCGCCAGGGCGCATTCAAGAAAGGAGCGCGGACAGCCTTGTCCGCGTGTTTTTTGGCGTCATTTAACTTCGCACGAACAAGGCTGTCCGCGCTCCGGTCTGGACCTTCTGTGCGGCCACCCGAGTCCGGTCGGCAGCTCGCTGACGGGGCCGGCGAGTCGCACTCGCTGCGCGCGCCTGGCAAATTACCGGGATCTCGCCGGCAGGATGCCGGCGCTCCCAGTCGGACCCCGCCCGCGAAGGAGTGTGGAAGCTGCTGTTCTATTTCGAGGAGGGCCGGGTGCTCTCCAAACAGGAGGTTTACTCGCGGCTGTCGGAACATTTCGTCGGACTGCGCTTCGACTCGCGAACCGGCGGGAAGGATTTTCCGACTCGCCCATATCGCCGATTCAAGGTATTCCATGCGAGCACTTGAACGACGTCACCCGCATTCTCAGCGCCATTGAAGAAGGCGACCCCAAAGCCGCCGGCGAATTGCTCCCGTTGGTGTACGAGGAGTTGCGCCGCATCGCCGCCCACAAGATGGCTGGAGAAGCGGCCGGGCACACGCTCCAGGCGACGGCCCTCGTGCATGAAGCGTGGCTGCGGCTGGTCGGCGCCGATCAAGCAGGTTGGAAAAACCGCGCCCACTTTTTTGCCGCCGCAGCCGAGGCGATGCGGCGGATCCTGGTCGAGTCCGCCCGTCGCAAGCAGAGCCTCAAGCGCGGTGGCGGTGCCGAGCGGGTGGACGTGAACGAGTCCGCGCTGGTCCTTTCGGCGCCTCCGGACGAATTGCTCGCCGTCCACGAAGCCTTGGACGGACTGTCGAGCGAGGACCCCGTCGCCGCGGAACTGGTGAAGCTGCGGTATTTCGTCGGCATGACGATGGAGGAGGCGGCCTCGGCCCTGGGTCTGGCCAAACGCACCGCCGAAAGCATTTGGACTTACGCCCGCGTCTGGCTGCACCGGGAGATTCGCGGGCGCTGAGTTGCGTTAAGCCGTTGAATCGTTAAATCGTTAAATCGTTGAACCGTTAAATCGTTGAATCGTTAAATCGTTGAATCGTTGAATCGTTGAATCGTTAAATCGTTGAATCGTTAAATCGTTGAATCGTTGAATCGTTGAATCGTTGAATCGTTGAATCGTTGAATCGTTGAATCGTTGAATCGTTGAATCGTTGAATCGTTGAATCGTTGAATCGTTGAATCGTTGAATCGTTGAATCGTTGAATCGCAGTAAGTGCCTTGAAAGGAGCATGATTCATCAAGTCGCACGGGTCCCCAATTTTCAGCGAGAATTCTTTGCGGACTCTTCGGCCGCCCTGCGCATGTAGAGGTGAAAGCAACGATTTTCATGACTGCATCGACACTGAGCCTTCGAGCCGTTCCGGGTTGGCACGCCGAATTGTCGAGCCGCCGGGGCTTGCGGCTCCAATCGCCGGTCAGGGCGGTCCGTCGGGCCGACCCTGCGCCGGCCGAGCCAGCGGCGCGCTCGGAAGAACTTGACGATAGGACCTGGGTCGCCCGCGTGCTCGAAGGCGACGAAGCGGCTGCCCGCTCGCTCGTCCAGCGCCTTTACCCGACGGTCATCAAGTCCGTCCGCAGCCACCTGCCGCGCCGCACTCAGGAGGAGGACTTGACGCAAGCCGTGTTCGCAAAGATTTTCCGGAAGCTCGACCAGTTCTCCGGGCTGGTGCCGCTGGAACATTGGGTATCGCGCATCACCGTCAACACTTGTATCAATCAACTCAAGCACGAGGCGGCGCGTCCCGAGTTGCGCATGGGCGACCTGAGCGAGGAAGAAGAAGCCGTCGTGCAGCACCTTGCCTCCTCGAAGACCGAGCTGCCGGGAGAGCGAAGCAGCGCGGCCCGGGAAATCCTCGAAAAACTCCTTGCCCGCCTCAAGCCTGACGAGCGGCTGGTCGTCACGCTCCTGCACCTCGAGGAACGGAGCACCGAGGAGATCAGCCGCCGGACCGGCTGGTCCGTCGCTCTCGTAAAAGTGAAAGCGTTCCGCGCCCGGCACAAAATGCGCAAGATTTGGAACAGCCTTTTTGGGCAGGAGGAGTGGTGAATCGTTGGATCGTTAAAGCGTTGAATCGTTGAAACGAGCAGGCCCGCGCTCATTAATGATTTAACGTTTCAACGATTTAACGCTTCAACGGACTCCCTTGTCCCCGCACTTCGCTCACTGCTGCGTCACTTTGAGACCGTTCTTCTCCAGCAATTCGATGACGCTTTGCTTGCCGGCGAGATGGCCGACGCCCACGATGATGATCGCGTCTTTGTCCCCGCGGACTAGTTCCTCGATTTTGGGAACCCAGCGTTTGTTCCGGTCCACGACGAGTCGCTTGTAAAGAGCAGGATCTTTCTCCATCTCTTCGTTGAGCAAGTTGGCCAGGGTTTTCATGTCGCCGGTCTGCCAGGATTTGAGCAACTGCGGGAGGTCTTGCTTCAAGGTGCGGATGTCCTCGAGGGTGCTTCTGAGAATCGCCTCACCCTCTTCTTTGGATAGTCCAGTCAGTAGTTCCAAGTGAAAGTCGGGCGTGTCGAGCCCAATCATTTCTTTGCCTGCTTTACGGGCTCTCTGGAAGAAGTGGTAGTCCACGCCAAGCTTCTCATCCAGGCCTAGCTTCTGCATTTCGAGATGCTCGATAGTCAGCGCGGCGAGTCCCGCTTTGAGTTTTTCGATGGCTCCGGAGGGCAGGCCACTCTCCTTCGATTGAGTGGCTAACTGCTCATACAATTTCGGCGACAAGTGGTTGCGGAGCGTATCCCCTTCGGGCAGGGCGCTCTTGCTGAGGAGCTTCATTTGGAACTCCGGCTTTTCGAAGGCTTCAATGTCTGTCTCGAAGACAACCACCTTTGCTCGATCGAAGGCCGCCTCAATCGGGGCCGCCAGGGGATAATTCTCCTTTTTCAGGAGGTGAACCGAGCCGAGCAGATAGACCGTGGCTGCTTTGCCCTCGATTTTCCAGAGTGGCTGCCGTGTGGCGGTGGCACTGCGCTGCTGCGCCGCCACGGGCTGAAGCAGGGCCAGGAGAAGCGCAAACAGGGCGAGGATCCTGGGCCTTGGATTGTTCACGTCCAGAGACTACTCATGGGGCAACAGCCGGTCAATCTGCGCCGTGGACCTCGAAGCCGCACCTCATTTCGGACAGAAGGCTTCAACCACGAATGAACACAGCGCGGCTGACGCCGCAACCAAAGTCGCTAACCGCAAAGAACGCAGAGAACGCAGAGAGTGAATGGCTTCTCTTTGTGGTCTTTGCGTTCTTTGCGGTCAAAATTCGTGCACGCTGACAAAACTTTCACGGATAGTAGTACGAATAGACACGAATCGGGTGGACACGGATTTCACCGACTTTCACGGAACGACTCCGTGTCAATCCGTGCAATCCGTGTTTCCCCTCCGCCCGGCCTGATTCGTGTCCATTCGTGGTTGAAATGAATTTCTTGGACATCCTCCACGGCGAACTCAAGCCTGGCGTGTCACGGAGTTCTCCGCTCCGGCTTGCGTGGGACTTTCTCGTCGGCCATCGCGGCCTGGTAGACGAAGGCGGCCATCACCACGGAGGCTTGCATGAGGTCCTCGGGCACGACGCGTTCGAGCGTGTCCATGTTCGAGTGATGCGCGAGGGTCCAGTAGTCGAGCGCGTCCTGGATGAACTGGAAGCCGGGCAGGCCGGCGCCGTCGAAGGATTGATGGTCGGTGCCGCCCGTGTTGGAGAGGGTGAGGGTCTCGGTGCCGAGGTCGGCAAAGGGAGCCATCCAGCGGCGGAAGATGGGTCGGGTGGCTTCGTTGCCCTGAAGATAGATGCCGCGAATCTTGCCGGCGCCGTTATCGAGATTGAAGTAAGCGGAGAAGTTTTCGTGTTCAGGGCCAGGCACAAGTTTGCGTTCGGGGCGGCGGCTTGAACTGGTCTGGCGCAGACGTTCCTCGCTCTGTTCGCGGCTGCGAGGCGATTCGGCCCGCGCGGCCAGCCGTTGGTCGCCCGTGACGTTCGTGTAGTAGCCGAAGTGTTTGGTGACGTAGGCGCGGGAACCGAGCAAGCCTTGTTCTTCACCGCTCCAGAGGGCGATGCGTATGGTGCGGCGCGGATGGAGCCCGGCGGCCTGGAGGATGCGGACGGCTTCCATGCACACGGCCACGCCCGCGCCATTGTCGGTGGCGCCCGTGCCGCCGTGCCAGGAATCCATATGGCCGCCGAGCATGACCAGTTCGTCCTTGAGGTCGGAGCCGGGGATTTCGGCGACGGTGTTGTAGGCCATGAGGTCGTCGGTGTGGTATTGGGCCTGGAGTTCGATCTGGGCGCGGAGCTTTTCGCCGCGCTGGGCCAGGCGGACGAGGAGGTTGTAGTGCTCGGCATTGAGGGCGATTTGCGGCAGGAATGGCGGGGCGTTCGTGGACCATCCGGAACGGCCGGTCAGGTTGGTGGCAGTACCGCCGGTCGGGACAACGGCAGAATCCGCAAAGACCGACCCGCCAAACCCGGCGTAGCTGGGAGTGACAAGCATGGCGGCGCCTTCGATCATGAAGAATGGGGTGCGGGAAAACCCGCCGCGCGAAAAACCGGGCGGTGCGTTGGTGCGAGGTGGGGTGTTGGTGGAAGTCGCCGTGGAAGTATTGGTGGATAATGTGCGGGGCGGGCGTTCAATTTCTGACGGGGGCGGGCTGCGCGGGCCGGGTTCCCCGGCGTTGGCGAGGCGGAGGAGATTGGTTTCGCTTATGCGCGTGGCCATTGGCTCGAAGCGGGGCTTCAGTTCGTGGGGCGGCGCGGTGAGAATGATCGCGCCTTTGAGTTTGCCTTTGTATTTATCGAGGTCGGATTCCTTGCTGGCCTCGACATAGACGACGTCGCCTACGATCGGGTAATCGACGCCGGGTGACCAGGCCTTGGGGACGCCGATGAGGGGCATGACGCGCGGGGAGAGAAGTTGCGCGGAAAAGTGCTTGAGGGACCAGCCGCGGCCGAACGGTCCCCACGGTTCGAGCTGGGCATTGGTCAGGCCCCAAGAGGCGAGTTGGTCGCGGGTCCATTCGTTGGCCCGTTTCATCCCGGGCGACCCGGTAAGCCGCGGCCCGATGACATCGGTGAGATAGCTCACGGTCTTCATCACTTGCGAGCGGTTCAGCCCCTCGTCGCGAATGCGGGCGATGGGGTCCGTCGGAGCCTTGGTGGAACTGGACTCCTGGGCGCAGAGGAACGGCGCGGCGGCCAGCAATGGGAGAAGTAAAGCGGGGCGGAGAACGCGGCAGTGCGGGATCATCACGCGCCGAAGCATACCGGCCGGAAGGAGCCGGGCAAGCGCGGGATTGCACTGGTTTGGCTTCCAGGGCGCATCATGAAAAGACCACGACCGTTGAGATTGCGGCTGGATCGTAGGGTAGGCGTCTCGCCTGCCCAGCGCCGAAGGCGCCACCTCGTTTGGCCGCTTCGCGGGCAGGCAGGCGAGACGCCTGCCCTACCTTCACTCCAATCGGTGCCCTTTATCTGAGCGGCTGCAAGTCGGATTCTGACGCATGGACCCAACTGTATAGATGCCGCCACTTGGACAGGTTAGTCGGAAACGGAGAAATCCAATACCACCGTTCGTGCGACAGAGGTCGTCCTCCGTAGGAACGTCACCAGCCAGTTTGTTATTTGCTTTCGCCCACTGAATCTTCGCATCCCGGATCATCCCCAGGTTGTAAATGCACGCGTTCCGATAAGCAGCAGGCCGCGCCGGAATGGCACTGGGGATTGAAACCGCAGCCAGAAACAAGAACACCAACGCAATTGGAACTGCCAATGAGAGTCTTTTCCTCCCGAGGCAGATAATCACGGTCGTGACCGCAAGCGCAATTACGGTCAGGACGGTCTTTCCGCGCTGTGGCTCATCGGCAAACCATTCAGCAAACCACTCCATATCGCCTATCTCCCAGGCTCAAGCGAATGCCCGGCGCTGAGACGGGTTGCGATTGGGCCCTCGCCAGGCCGAAGGCCTGAATTGATGACTTCGATCCGGCAGTTCTGAATCCACATGGAGGACCGGCACTGTCAAAGCGCTCGTGCGATGTTGCGCCCTCGCTCTCGCGGCCAGGAAATTGGTGACGAAAATGGAGAGCAGCAGGCCGTTGATGAGGATGCCGACAAGTGCGGGCGCAAGGATGTGCTTCGTGCCGTGCCTCCGAATGCCGAACAAGCTGATGACGCCGAGGGCCAACCCAACGAGCATTAGCGCCAAAGCTATAAGCTCGATAACGACAGTCGCACCCGTGCGTCTCCCGAAAGCGACGAGGATAAACACAAGCGCAGCGCTGGCCCAGCTCGCCTTCGCGGCCTGGTGCGGGAACGCCTTGACTTGTTGAGGAGCTGTCGTGACAGGTGGCGGCGATGAATCGTTCATAGGAGTAGAGTCGTGTAAATGCAGCCAGCCCAATCAGTTGTCGCCGAAGTCGCCGCGCAGTTCCCGGCCGCGGTAGGGAAGGCGTGGATGCTGGATGCCGGTTTGCCGTGCAGGCGCGTCGAACTCGGGCGAGGTTTCGTCGCGAGGCACCGGCTCCGGGTCCGCGCTGCCGAGCAGGGCTTCGTAAACGCGGCGGCTGCGTTTGACGCCGGCAAAGAAGCCGTGGCAATAGAACACGAGAGCCGCGAGCCCAATCAACCCAAGGTAAACATAATCCATGATCGTCATAACGCTGCCGGGCATTGCCTGTGCACGATTCAAGATTGAGCATGAGTGATGCCGAGAGCCGGGGCCGGGTGGATTGGAAGCCGTCGGCGGGCAGTTCAGTCAATCCCGAAGGGATTGCAGCCTTCAGCCCAGGGTTGCGAGGCACGAGCTACCCTGGGTCACGTATCCGAAGCCGGGCCAACCCTGAAAGGGTTGCATCCGATCTTCCTCCGCGCGATTCGCGCCCTCGATTCAACCCTTTCAGGGTAGACGGAAATAGTTGTTGCCGGCTAACCCAGCGTAGCTCCTTCGTCGCAACGCTGGGCTGAAGGATGGAATCCCGTTGGGATTCAACAGCGGACGCTGGACCCTGTGCGTAAGGACAACCCGTAAACGGCACGCCCCGACCGCGTGACGGCATTTCTATCGGGTGGTGCAGAATGGAGATTAAATGAACCAATCCGCGACCTCACGGTCGCAGCTACACCAGACACGCACCGGCAAGAATTGCCAGCCGGCGCGGCGTGCGTGGGAAGGATTTGCCGGTCGAAGGCGGAAGGGAGCCTGAACTTTACCGAATCCTTCTCAATCACGAATGGACACGAATAAACACGAATGAGGACCCGGCGTTCATCGATTCTTTCCGAATGAATGCGTGCCAATCGGTGCTATCCGTGACTTCCATCGGCGCTTCCAGATTCGTGTTCATTCGTGGTTCGAACTGCGGTGGCAAGTCGGACGCGACGCCGCTTTTCGTCGGGACGGCCACTCGATTCTGCACGTCTCTGCCGGTTGACTACTCTCCCGGATCACGCGCCCGCCGGCACCAGCACGCTTTTGGCCGACTTCCAGGCTGCCGTGGTCGCCAGCGCTTCGTTGGCCTCCTCGAGCCGGAACCGGTGCGACACCATCTGCGCGAAGGGGAACCGGTCCCGGTTGTCGCGCAGGAAACCCATCGCCGCCTTCAGGTGGCGCGGCTCGCTCGACCAGGAGCCAATCACCGTGAGTTGCTTGCGCGTCACGACGTGCGGGTTCCACGACACCGGCCCCGCGTCGCAATAGTGCCCGAGGACCAGGTAGCGCCCCCCATCGCGGCACATCTCCATGCCTTCGACCACCGCGGCGGGAACACCGGCGCATTCGAGCACCGCGTCCGCCCCGTGGCCGCCCGTGAGCCCGCGCACGGCATCGATGCGGTCGGCGGGTGTCCGCGCTTCGTCG